>UMHM01038206.1_pt1 | contig 98894 bp, 100 predicted proteins | sample 1965501 | NCBI WGS metagenome assembly UMHM01 (sample SAMEA4836095, study PRJEB28245) | human gut metagenome | biome: gut microbiome; material: fecal sample | place: Denmark | collected 2008
GCCATTCGGTAAAGGTACCATCAGTTGGCAGGCGTGTTTGCCCTTGTCAACTGAAGGTGTAGCGGTCGACATAGCCGCTCTCGTTGCCTGTGGTGATGACCACGCCTGTGTCGGTTCTGGTGATGTCCCGGATGGGGAAGCGCTTGTGCTGCTCCACATATGCCTCGGGGCTTTCCGCCTCTGCCTCCACGATATTGCGGACAGCGTATTTGGAGCCGCCGCAGGGGGTCATGGATTCGATGATGATCTCGTATTCTGCCATGCTGCTGTATGCCTCCTTGTCAACCGAGGACAGTATAGCACACCCAGAACCGTTTGTCAGCAGGGAACCCGGAAAAATTATTCCGCCGTGTCGTCCGCAGGCTCCGGCGTCTGCCGCGTCACCTGGATCTCCTCGATCCGATGGTTTTCCACCCGTGTGACCCGGACGGCCAAGTCGTCAAAGGTGAAGGAATCGCCCGCCTCCGGCACGCGGCCGAATTGCTCCATGACCCAGCCGCTGACGGACACCATCTCGGAATCGGTCTTGAGATGGAAGAACGCGGCGAAGTCGTCGAAGTCCATGCCCGCGTCCACCAGCCAGGTGTCCGGGGCGAGCTTCCGGAGAAAGACCTCCTCCTCGTCGTGCTCGTCCCAGATCTCGCCTACCAGCTCCTCCAGAATGTCCTCCATGGTGACGATGCCGCAGGTGCCGCCGTATTCGTCCACCACCACGGCCACATGGGTCTTGGCCTGCTGGAGCTTTTTCAGCAGCAGACGGATGGGCTCGTTCTCCAGCGCGAATACCGGCGGAGAGATGATGGCGGACAGGGGCTGCTCCGTCACGCCGCAGCCCACATAGAAGTCCTTCTGATGGACGGTGCCCAGAATGTGGTCGATGGAATCCTGATAGATCAGCAGGCGGGAGTATTTGGTCTGGGTGAACAGCGCCGCCACCTCCTCCTTGCTGGCGGTGACGGGCAGGGCCGCCAGATCCACCCGGTGGATCAGGATATCCTGGGCCTCCTGCTCGGAAAAGCCGATGGCGTTTTTCAGCAGCTCGCCCTCGTCCCGGTCGATGCTGCCGTCCTGCTGCACCTCGTCCACCAGCATCAGCAGCTCCTCCTGGGACATTTTGCTGTCGCAGTTGAGGCGGAACACCTTGGCCAGCAGCTTCTTCCACAGGGAGAACAGCAGGTTCAGGGGCATCAGCACCCAGATCAGCACCTGCAGGATGGGCGCGGACAGCATGGCGCATTTCTCGGCGCAGTCCTTGGCAATGCTCTTGGGGGAGATCTCGCCGAAGATCAGCACCACCACCGTCACCACCACGGTGGAGATGGTGGCACCCGCGTCGCCGTAGTGCTTCACGAACAGCACCGTGCCGATGGAGGCGGTGGCGATGTTGACGATGTTGTTGCCGATTAGGATGGTGGACAGCAGCCGGTCATACTGCTCTAAAAGCTTCAGGGCCAGCGCGGCGTTTTTGCTGCCCTTTTCCGCCAGCGTCCGCAAGCGGGTGGTGTTGGCGGAGGAGAAGGCCGTCTCCGTGGCGGAGAAATAGGCGGAGAGCATCAGGCACACCGCCATAATGATGATACAAGTTGTGGTTGACAATATAAGTAACTCCTTTTCTGTCGTCTGTCTTTCTGATGGCAAAAAATGCCGCTATAAGCGCAAAAAAGCACGTCTGCCCCACAAAACGCAGCGCAGATATGCCGGCAAAAACAGATGGCAGTTCAGATGGTTACCCGGATAGTCACCGCCGTCAGTATCCATATGAGCGTGATTCCTCCTTTGTTGTAAATTGAAAACAGTATACCAGAAAAGTGCCCGCCCGTCGAGTTAAGAGCACGTAAAGAAAAAAACGGGCCGATGGGCAAAAAAAAAGAGCAAGTCCTTCGACTTGCTCTTTCTGGTGGTGACCCGTACCGGATTCGAACCGATGTTAAAGGCGTGAGAGGCCTCTGTCTTAACCACTTGACCAACGGGCCGTATAGAAAATCACCGGCGATGGGGTCGGTGATCTTCTTATAACTGGTACACCTTCAGTCGGTGCTAAGTAAAAGCTGCCAGCGGCAGGTTTTACAGCACCGAGTCCCTGACCAATCGGCTGAAAGCCGATTGGCAAAGTTTGGGATGCACTGTAATTTTGGTACACCTTCAGGGACTCGAACCCTGGACACCCTGATTAAGAGTCAGGTGCTCTACCAACTGAGCTAAAGGTGCATATTTTTTAGAACGGAAATATTATAACCGATTCCGTTCCGTTTTGCAAGACCTTTTTTCAAAAAATGGCGGATTTTCTGAAAAAGCATAAGGCGTCCGGTCGGGCCGGACGCCTTATGAGAAGATGGGTCAATGCTCACGGGAGCGCTGGATCAGGTTCACCACCAGCATCACCGCGGCGTACAGCACACCGGCGATGGCCCAGATGAACCAACTGTACCGCGCCTGGCCGTTGCCGGAGGGGCCGAAGGTGTACCACATGAAGATAGCCGTCACCAGCAGCCAGTAGATGGTGCTGATCGCGCCCTTGACGCCGCGGCGGGATTTCTGCTGGCGGGTATAGCCGCCCTCCTCCAGCAGCCGCTCCATGGAGGCGTGGATGGTGCCGCCATAGGTGAAGGCCACGCAGCCGATACCGGCGATGATCAGCAGCAGGCACACCGCCGCCACATAGACGACGTCGGCGGTCTCTATGCACATGGAGACGAATAGCGGCACCGCCGACAGGATGCACAGCACCGTGCCGGTGATATTCAGCCGGGAGTAGGTGTTGGCGAAGTCCTGCATGCGCTCCTTCACCATGCCGCTGACGCCGTACTCCGTCTCGAAGGGTTCTTCCTCCAGAAAGGCGAAGTCCCGTACCCTGGCCGAGCAGGTGAGGAACAGCGCCACGCCGATGGCCACCAGCACCAGCAGCCCGCACAGGCCGATGCCGGACGCGGCATTTTCGGAGATGCCGAAGCGGGACACCTCGCTCATGGCGGCCAGTATCAGCAGCGCCACGGGGGAGATGATGCACAGGAAGGTGGCCAGTGCCATCTTCGGCGCGGCGGCACGGCGCAGCGCCAGATAGGCGGAGGCCTCCTCCATGGTGACCCGCCGCAGGGGCGGCTCGTCCATGGGTTCGCTCTGGGTATGCTCCTCGATCTCCAGCTCGTCCTTCAGCAGGAAGTCGGTGGTGACACCAAACAGGCGGCTCATCTGCACCACCTTATCCATATCGGGGATGGACTGTGCGCCCTCCCACTTGGAGACCGACTGGCGGCTGATGTTCAGCCGGGCGGCCAGCTCCTCCTGGGACCAGCCGGCCTTCTTCCGCAATGCCATGATTTTGTCCGCTAAGATCATAATGGGATCCTCCTGAAAAATTGATACGCGCCGAGGCGCTTTTGTTGTGGATAGCATACCTGATCTTGCGTTTGCATACCAGAAAGCGGGCTTGGAGATCTGTCAACCAGCGGTTGCGTTTGGGGGAAAACCCGCTATTTTCGGGCGATTTCCCGGAAAAAGGCCAGTGCTTCGGCCTGAAAAGCCTCCGGCGCTGCGGCGGTGTTCACCAGCACGTCGGTGCAGTGGGTGCGGTAGAAAGCATCGTCCTTCTGGGCGGCCACCCGCAGCCGGGCGTATTCCTCGGTGATGCCGTCGCGGGCCATGATGCGGCGGACGCGATCCTCCGCCGGAGCGATGACCGCCAGCGTCCGGTCGCAGAGCTGCGAGAGGCCGGACTCCACCAGATTGATGGCATCGATGCCCATGATGGGGGCGGGGGAGAGGGCCATCCGACGCGCCAGCTCACGGGGGAGCTGGTCATAGATGATGGCGTTGAGCCGGTCCAGCTGTGCCGCGTCGCCGAACACCAGGGTGCCCAGCTTCTGCCGGTCAAGCTGGCCGTCAGGGGTGAACACATCGCCAAAGGCGGCGGTGATGGCGCGGCGCAGGCCGCCGTCGGTGCGCAGCATCTCGTGATAGATGGCGTCACAGTCCAGCACGCAGCCGCCCAACTGCTCCAGCGCCCGCAGGGCGCTGGTCTTGCCTGCGCCGGTGGGGCCGGTGATGCCCACCACCAGCGGGCGGGGCGCTTCGATCACATGAAAGCCCGCCGCCTTTTTCAGCCGGTTGCTGACGGCCAGACCCAGGCCGCTCTCGTCGGGGCACTGGGCAAAGATCTCCGGCACCTTCGTATCGTCGAAGGTGCGCAGGGCGTCGAATACATGCCGGGCCTGGGCCAGCTTATCGGCGGCAGGGCCGAGACGGTGGATGATATGTCCTTCAAACAGCGGGGCGTATTCATCAAAGCAGATGACGCCGCTGCCCGCTGTCAGATGGGCGGCGATGTACGCGGCGGAAGCGCCGGGTGTCCCGGTAATGACGGTGACCGGGGCCTTGGGGGCGTAGTGGCGGTATTTCATGCCGGGGGCCTTGGCCTTTTCGCCGTCCGCCAGCTTCTGCCGCACCGCCTTATCCACGGCCACCTCGCCCAGTACGTCCTCCAGTGCTTCCAGCGGCAGCCCGCCGGGACGGAGGAGACGGGGCGGCGTCACCGTCAGGTCGATGATGGTGCTCTCTACGCCCACGGCGCAGGGGCCGCCGTCCACGATACCGTCGATCTTGCCGTCCATATCCTCCAGCATGTGCTGGGCGGTGGTGGGGCTGGGCCGCCCCGAGGTGTTGCCGCTGGGTGCGGCCACGGGGACGCCGGACGCGCGAATGATGGCCAGGGTCATGGGATGATCGGGGCAGCGGACGCCCACCGTGTCCAGGCCGCCGGTGGTGCGCAGGGGCACGTTGTCCCGGCGGGGCAGGATCATGGTAAGAGGCCCCGGCCAGAACCGCTCCGCCAGGGTATAGGCCACCGGCGGGATATCCCGGCAGTACCGCTCCAGCCAGTCGGCGCCGGGGACATGGAGGATCAGCGGGTTGTCCTGGGGACGGCCCTTTGCCTCGAAAATATGCAGCACGGCGTCCTCGTCCAGCGCGTTGGCGCCGAGACCGTACACCGTCTCGGTGGGGATGCCCAGCAGGCCGCCCCGCCGCAATATGGCGGCGGCTTCGGCGATGGCGTTTTTGTCCTTTTCAGGGTGGAAAATCTGTGTTTGCAAGGTGATTCTTCTTTCCATCGTAATCGAGAGGAGTGATTTCAATTTATTTTTCTGACGACATGTGCGTCAGAAAAATCCAAAGACTCAGCCGCCTTGGGCGGCGACACCCAGTGACCGAGGTCAACTGGGTGAGGGGGAATCAAAAGGGGGGATTTATCCCCTCTTTTAGAGAGTTAAAGGCCCAGCGTTTCGCCCACCAGCACCACCTTGATGCGGCCGGGGATCTTGGAGAACCGGGTGGTGACGATCTGGGCGCAGCAGCAGTCGGGGCTGGTGCAGTTGCCGCACTGGCCGGTGACGGCGCAGGGGGTCTTGACATCGAAGCGCTGGACGTTGGCGGGGGCGGCGATGTGGCGGGCGCGGGCCATGGCGCTATTGAGATCACCGGCCACCTTGTTCATGCCGGCCACCACGATGACCTGCCGGGGGCCGAAGCACAGGGCGGCCACACGGTTGCCCATGCCGTCGATGTTCACCAGCTGGCCATCCTCGGAGATGGCGTTGCTGCTCATGAGGAAGGTGTCGCAGGTCAGAGCCTGGCGCAGCATGTCCATGCGCTCGTCGGGGGTCTTGGCGGTGTCGCGGTCGATAACAGGCTGATTGCGCTGGCGCAGGCGATCCTTGATGCCCAGCTCGTCCACGGTGGCCACGCCGCCCCAGCTCACCACGTTGCCGGCGGGGATCAGCTCCAGCACCTTTTCCACGGCCTCCTCGGCGGTGGAGCAATAGTAGGCGTCAAACTGCCGCTTTTTCATAGCCTTGACCAGGGTGGGGCCGGACTTGTCATAGTGCATTTTCATAGGTGCTAACATGATGATGTGCTCCTTTCTTTATTCCGCGCCCTCCTGCAGGCGCTGTGCTTGCTGATTCAGGGTCAGTGCGTCAATCAGGGGATCCAGATCGCCGTTCATGATGGCGGCGATGTTGAAATTCTTGCTGTCACCCGTGAGCCGGTGGTCGGTGACCCGGTTCTGGGGGAAATTATAGGTGCGGATCTTGCCGCTGCGGTCACCGGTGCCCACCTGAGACTTCCGCTCCTTGGCGATGGCGGCGTTCTGCCGCTCCTGCTCCGCCTCGTACAGGCGGGAGCGCAGGATCTTCATGGCCCGGTCGCGGTTCTTGTGCTGGCTGCGCTCGTCCTGGCACTCCACCACCGTGCCGGTGGGTAGGTGGGTGATGCGGATGGCGGACTCGGTCTTGTTGACGTGCTGGCCGCCTGCGCCGCTGGAGCGGTAGGTGTCGATTTGCAGATCCTTGGGGTCGATGGAGAACTCCACCTCCTCCGCCTCGGGCATGACGGCCACGGTGGCGGCGGAGGTCTGGATACGGCCGGAGGACTCGGTCTCCGGCACGCGCTGCACCCGGTGGGTGCCCGCCTCGAACTTCAGCCGGGAGTAGGCGCCCGCCCCCTCCACGGTGGCCACGGCCTCCTTGACGCCACCCAGCTCCGTCTCGTTGAGGGACACCACGTCCAGGGTGAAGCCCCGGCGCTCGGCATACATGGAGTACATCCGCAGCAGGTCGGCGGCAAACAGCGCGCCCTCCTCGCCGCCGATGCCGGCCCGGATTTCCAGCACCACGTCCTTGTCGTCGTTGGGGTCACGGGGCAGCAGCAGGCGCTTCAATTCATCCTCCAGCCGCTCCCGCTCCGCCTTGGCGGCGGCCAGCTCCTCCTGGCCCAGCTCCTTCAGCTCGGGGTCGGACAGCATTTCCGTGGCGGCGGCCATATCGGCCTCCGCCCGGGCGTAGGCCCGGTATGCCTCCACCACCGGCGTCAGCTCCTTCTGTTCGCGGCTCAGCTTCGTCATGGCCGCCCGGTCGCTGTACACCGCCGGGTCGGAGAGCTGGCGCTCCACCTGGGCCAGACGCTGGGCGATCTTTTCCAGCTTATCCAACATGGCCGCTCTCCAGATACTGCTGCACGTCGGAGATGAACTTGTCCCGCCAGAAGGTATAGCCCACGCTGCCGGGCTGGAGAGAGACCTCCAGAATGTGCTTTTCGGCGGTATAGAGATCCATCTGGTCATAGACGCTGACGCTGCGGCGGTTACTGCTGCGGGTCAGCACATAGGCCACGCGGGACATCTCCAGGCCGCGGCGCTTCAGAAGGCCGCGGATGGGGCTGGAGCAGCGGCCGCCCCACACGGGGGTGCCCACGATCACCAGCTTATAGTCCTCGATATTCCGCTCCGTGGTGAAGGGCTTCAGCGGCGCGGTGGTGCGGCGCATGGCGTCCATTCCCGCGTGCAGCCGTCCCCGCCAGCCGTTGCGGTCGGCGCCGTCGTCGATGGCCACGATCTCCGCGCCCACCGCGTCGGCGATCTCCTTCATGGCGCGGCGGGTGTTGCCGCTGAATGAGTAATAGATACACAGTACGTCGCTCATAGTCAAGATTCCTCCAATGCCAGGGACAGCTCCTCCCAGCGGGCCATTTCCTGCTCCAGCCGGGCCTCGGTCTCCTGCTTCTGCGTGAATAGTTCGTTCAGCCTGCCCGCGTCGCAGGCGTTGGCGGCCATGGCCTCGTCCAGCGCCGCCAGCTCCTTTTCCAGCCGGGCGATGCCGGTCTCGCAAATGGTGAGCTGCCGCCGGGCCGCCTGCTGGCTGCGATTGCCGCGGCTCTGGCGGGTGTCGCCCTTCTTTACCGGGGCCGCCGGTTCCGGCTTCGGCTCCGCCGCCTTCATGGCGCGGTACTGGGCAAAGCCCATGGGATAGTCGGTGATGGTGCCGTCCGCCAGCTCCCAGACGCGGGTGGCGAAGCGGTTGATGAAATAGCGGTCGTGGCTGACGAACAGCAGCGTGCCGTCAAAGGCCTCCACCGCCTCCTCGATCCACTCCCGGCTGGCGATGTCCAGATGGTTGGTGGGCTCGTCCAGGATCAGGAAGTTGATCTCCTCGTCCATCAGCATGCACAGCCGCAGGCGGCTCAGCTCACCGCCGGACAGGACGCTGACGGATTTGAACACGTCCTCCCCCTGGAACTGATAGGCTGCCAGCCGGTTCCGGGCGCTCTGGGGCGTGATGTTCTTCTTGGCGTACAGCATGGTGTCCACCAGATTCCGCTCCGGGTGGTCAAAGTGGATGACCTGCTCCAGATAGGCCCACTTCACCGACGGGCCTAAGCGAATGGAGCCGCCGTCGCAGCTCTCACGCCCCGTCAGCATGTTGAGGAGCGTGGTCTTGCCGGTGCCGTTCTCGCCGATGAGGGCGATGCGCTCGCCGCCCTCCACCCGCAGGTATACATCGGAGAACAGCGTCCTTTCGTCGAAGGACTTCGTCACGCCCCGGAACTGCAGCACCTCGTCGCCCTTAAACTCCCGGCTGGCGAACCGGGCGTCCATCTTTTTGGCCTTGGTGGGTTTGGCGGTGGTGCGCATGCGCTCGATGCGCTTTTCCATGCTGAAGGCCCGCTTATGAAGGGCGTCGTTGCCCATGAAGGCCCACAGGTGCATCTGCTCGGCGGCCTTTTCCAGTTGCTGGATCTTGGCCTGTTCCTTCAGATACTGCTTCATCCGCTCCTGATAGCGGCGTTCCTTTTCCACGGCATAGAAGCTGTAATTGCCGCTGTAAAACTCCGCTTTGCCGTCCAGCACCTCGATGACGCGGGACACGGTGCGGTCCAGGAAGTACCGGTCATGGCTGATGGCCACCACCGTGCCGCGGAACTTGCGGAGATACTCCTCCAGCCATTCCGTGGCCTGTAAGTCCAGATGGTTGGTGGGCTCGTCCAGCAGCAGAATGTCCGTGTCCTCCAGGATCAGCCGTCCCAGATTCACGCGGGTCTTTTCGCCGCCGGAGAGCTGGTCAAAGAGCTTCTGGCGCATGTCGCCGTCGATGGACAGGCCGTTGGCCACCTTGTTCTTGGCGGTGGCGGTGTCGTAGCCGCCCAGCGCCTCGAAGCTGGCGGTCAGGTGATCGTACCGCCGCAGCATGGCGCTGTCGCTCTCGCCCTTTGCCATCCGGTCGGTCAGCTCGTCCATTTCGGCCTTCAGGGCCTGCATCCGCTCGAAGGCGGAGTCCAGCACGTCCTCCACCGTGTATCCGGCGGGATAGACGGGGATCTGGGAGATGAGCCCGATCCGCCGCCCGGCGGCGATGACGATCTGGCCGCTGTCCGGCTCCAGTTCGCCGGTCAGCAGACGGAACAGCGTGGTCTTGCCCGCGCCGTTCTTGCCCAGCAGGCCCACACGCTCACCGGTGTCCACCTGAAAGGTGATGCCGTCCAGTATTTTCTTTTCCAGGTCGAAGGACTTGACAACGTCCTTCACAGAAATGTCTACCATAAAAATTTACTCTGTCGATTCCAGATCCTTTACAATATCGGTGAAATGCATGGCGTGAGACGCCTTCACCAGCACCGCCGTTCCGGCGGTGAACGCCGCCCGGATGGCGCTCAGGGCTTCGGCCACCGTGGGGAACCACAGGACGTCGGGGTTGGCGTCCTGAATCGCCTTGGCCTTGGGGCCGACGGCCACCACGGTATCCAGTCCCAGGGTGCGGGTCAGCGCACCCATATCCCGGTGGGCCTGCTCCGTCAGGTCGCCCAGCTCACCCATGTCGCCCAGCACCGCCATGCGGCGGGGATGCTCCGTCTGGGCCAGGATGCGCAATGCCTCCGCCATGGCCTGGGGGTTGGCGTTATAGCAGTCGTCGATGATGATGCGGCCGCCGCCGCAGCGCACCAGGTGCATGCGGCTGCCCACGGGACGGTAGGCGGCAATGCCGGACAGCAGCTCTGCCTTGGTCAGGCACAGATGCTCGCCGATGGCGATGGCCATGGCGGCGGGATAGATCATGTACGCGCCGGGGGAGGGGATGGATACCTCGTACACCTCCCGCTTTGTGGTGACGGTGCAGGTGACGCCCTCAATGCCGTGCTCGGCCACATTGGTGACCCGGACGCCGCAGCGCTCATGCCGGCCGCACAGCACCGTCTTGAAGGGCAGCGTCAGACCGGACAGCAGCTCGTCGTCGCCGTTCAGCACGGCAAGGCCGCCCGGCTGCAGATTCTCGAAGATCTCGCACTTGGCCTGCAGGATGCCCTGCCGGGTGCCGCCCAGGTTTTCAATATGGGCGTCGCCCACGTTGGTGATAACGGCCACGGTGGGCCGTACCATCTCGCCCAGATAGCGGATCTCGCCGAAGTGGTTCATGCCGGTCTCAATGACGGCGGCCTGATGCTCCGGCGCGAGGTTCAGCAGCGTCATAGGCGTGCCGATGGCGTTGTTGAAGTTGGCCTGGGTCTTCAGCGTGGAAAACCGCTGGCTCAGCACGGCGGCGATCATCTCCTTGGTGGTGGTCTTTCCGGCGCTGCCGGTGACCTGCACCATGGGAATATCAAACTTCGCCCGATACCACGCCGCCAGCGCCTTCAGCGCTTCCAGCGTGTCGGACACCTGAATGTAGAACTTGTCTTTCAGCAGGGCGGCGGGCTTTTTCGCTGTCAGGCAGCCTGCCGCGCCGCGCTCCAGCGCCGCGTCCAGATAGTCGTGGCCGTCGAACCGTTCGCCCACCAGCGGGACGAACAGCGCCCGGTTGGGGATGCTGCGGCTGTCGGTGGAGACCTGGGTCACCACCGCACCGCTCTGTTGCAGCAGCGTGCCGCCCACGGCGGCGCACAGCTCCTTTACGGTACAGCCGGTCATCTGTATTCCGCCTTTCTGGCCTCGATGGAATCCCGCACGATCTTCTCGCACAGGTCGGCATAGCTGAGCCCCACCTGGGCCGCCTCCTGGGGTACCAAACTGGTGGGGGTCATGCCCGGCAGAGTGTTGATCTCCAGGCACCACGCCTTGCCCTCATCGTCCAGCAGGAAGTCGCTGCGGGAGTAGACGGCCAGACCCAGCCCCTGATGGAGCTTCAGGGCCATCTCGCCCACCTGACGCCACTCCTCGTCGGAGATGGGCGCGGGGCAGATCTCCTGTGCGCCGCCCTTCTGATACTTGCACACATAGTCGAAGTATTCGCCCTTGGGGATGATCTCCACGGCGGGCAGATAGGTGTCGCCCAGTACAGCGATCTGGATCTCGCGGCCCTTGATCTTCTTCTCCACCACCACATGGCCGCCGTAGGGCAGCAGGTCATAGAGGGCCTTCTTCAGCTCCTCGCGGGTGTCGGGCAGGGCCATGCCGATGGAGCTGCCGCCGTTGACCATCTTCACCGCGCAGGGCACCATCAGCTCCTGCGTCAGGCGGGGAATGTCGTCCTTGGTATAATGTACGTCCACCCACGGGGCGGTGCGGATGCCCAGAGAGTCCATCATTCGCTTGGTGACGGCCTTGTCCATGGCCATGGCGCTGCCCAGATAGCCGGAGCCGGTATAGGGCACGCCCACCAGGTCAAGGGTCGCCTGGATACGGCCATCCTCGCCGTTGGCGCCGTGCATGGCCAGGAACACCGCGTCGGCCATGGCGCAGACCTTCAATACATCCTTGCCCAGCAGGGAAGGGCTCTTGTCCTGCCGCGCGGCACGGACCGCCTCCAGATCAGGGGCCGTCTCCTCGATGGCCACCTTTTCCAGCAGGCCGTCGGGCGCGTCGAAAATATCCTCCAGAGAGCCGTGATAGTTCTCCAGACCCATGAACATATCCACAAAAATGGCCTGGTGGCCCTTTTCCCGCAGGGCGCGGCACACGCCGCTGCCGCTGACCAGGCCCACATGACGCTCGGTGCAGAAGCCGCCGGACAAAACTACGATCTTCATGATGAAAGACCTCCTAGCATAAAAAATACCCATACAATACCTATTATATCAATCTGACAGTATAGCATATTCTCCGGGAAAAGACAACATACTTTCGCCAAAAGGAATTTTTGGTAAAAAATGGTATCAAAACGACCAGGTAGACATAAATTTTGAAAAAGCCAGAGAAAATACGGCCTTGATATTGCTTTTGTAAAATTTTATGGTATACTAATGCTGTAACTGTGCGTTCATCTTTCTACATCATATAGTATATGTGGTGTATGAAGTTTTCTGCCCTGGGCATGATAAGTGTCGGACACAGCGTCCGGCCACGGTACTCCGGCCGCTGCCCACGGGCCTTTTGATCAGTCGGATGTAAGAGAGGGTGCAAATCTTGAATAAATATATCGTTAACGGCGGCCGTCCCCTGTATGGTGAGGTCACGGTCAGCGGCGCGAAAAACGCGGCGGTGGCCATCATTCCTGCCGCTTTGATGGTGGACGGCGTATGCCGCATTGAGAACATTCCCCAGATCAGCGATGTGACGCTGTTCTTCTCTATTCTGGATGAGTTGGGCGCGAAGGTGCGGATCCTGAACCGCCACGCGGTGGAGCTGGACTGCCGCGCCATCCGTTCCACCCGCCCCAGCTATGAGCTGGCGCGGCGGATCCGGGCCAGCTATTACCTGCTGGGCGCGCTGCTGGGCCGCTTTGGCGAGGCCACGGTGGCCATGCCCGGCGGCTGCGATTTCGGCGTGCGGCCCATCGACCAGCATATCAAGGGCTTTACCGCCATGGGCGCGCAGGTGTCCGTGGAGGGCGGCTACATCAACGCCCGGGCCAAGAACGGTCATCTGAAGGGGGCCAACGTCTATCTGGACGTGGTGTCCGTGGGCGCTACCATGAACATTATGATGGCGGCGGCACTGGCCGAGGGTACCACCATCATCGAAAACGCCGCCCGTGAGCCCCATATCGTGGATCTGGCCAACTTCCTGAACTCCATGGGCGCGGACGTGAAGGGCGCGGGCACGGACTCTATCAAGATCCGCGGCGTCAAGCGTCTGAACGGCGGCAGCTATGCCATCATTCCCGACCAGATCGAGGCGGGCACCTATATGGCAGCCGTGGCCGCCACCGGCGGCGAGCTGCTGATCCGCAACGTGATCCCCAAGCACATGGACTGCATCAGCGCCAAGCTGATGGAGATGGGCGTGGAGATCGAGGAGAACGGCGATGAGATGCTGGTGCGGCGCACCGGCCGTCTGCATCGCACCAATATCAAGACCATGCCCTATCCCGGCTTCCCCACGGATATGCAGCCCCAGATCGCCTCCGTGCTGGCGCTGGCCGACGGCACCAGCCTCATCACCGAAAGCGTGTGGAACAACCGCTTCAAGTATGTGGATGAGCTGAAGCGCCTGGGCGCCCGCATCCAGGTGGACGGCAAGATGGCCGTGCTGGAGGGCGTGGATCACTTTACCGGCGCACCGGTGCAGGCACCTGACCTGCGGGCCGGCGCGGCGCTGGTCATCGCGGCTCTGGCCGCCCACGGCACCACCGAGATCAGCCATGTGCAGTATATCGAGCGCGGCTACGAGGACATCGTGGGCAAGCTGCGGGCTGTGGGTGCGGACATCTCTATGGTGGACGAACCGGAGGCGGAGAAGGACGAGGCCCGTATCGGCTGACCAACAAACACATACCCAGCGTCTGCCCGGCGATACCGGCGGGCGCTGCGTTACTTTTATGAGGTGGACATATGCAGCGGATCACCGTGCTGTGCGTGGGCAAGCTGAAGGAGAAGTTCTATGCCGACGCGGCGGCGGAATATTGCAAGCGGCTGAGCCGGTACTGTAAGATCGAGGTAACAGAGCTGCCGGAGACGCGCCTGCCGGAGGATCCCTCCCCGGCGGAGATCAAGAGGGCGCTGGCGGCTGAGGCCAACGCCATCCGGCAGAAGCTGGAGGGCGGCGCGGTGGTGGCCATGTGCATCGAGGGGCAGACCTGCTCCAGCGAGGCGCTGTCCAAAAAGCTGGCGGCCTTCGCCCTGGAGGGGAAGAGCAAGGTGACGTTCTTGATCGGCGGCAGCTTCGGCCTGGACGAGACGCTGAAAAAGCAGGCCGACTGGCGCTTGAGCATGTCGCCCATGACGTTCCCCCACCATCTGGCCCGGGTGATGCTGCTGGAACAGATCTACCGCGCGTGCCAGATCGCCGAGGGCACGCGATATCATAAATGACGAGGGAGGTTTTACGATGAGTTTTTGGGAAGATATGGCTTCCGGCTGGTGCTTCCATAAAAAAGAGCTGGACTGGCCGTTGGAGGAAAGCGGCGAAAAGGTGAAGGCCGTGCTGCTGAAGGAGACTTTCGACTCCCCGGCGGAGTCCGACATGGTGATCTCCATGCTGGCGGCCTACGGCATCCCCTGCTTCAAGTACTATGATAAAGACGGCGGCGCGGGAAAGGTCATCAACGGCTTCTCCGGCTACGGCGCGTCGCTGTATGTGCCCCAGACCATGCTGGAGGAGGCCAAAAATATTCTGAACGCACAAGCGGTAGAGGAGGACGAAAACGATGCTGGATTACATGCGTGAGTACGAAAAGTGGCTGCAAAGCGGCGCCCTGACGGCGGACGAGGTGCAGGAGCTGCAGTCCATCGCCGGAGACGAGAAGGAGATCGAGAGCCGGTTTTATGGCCCGCTGGAGTTCGGCACCGCCGGACTGCGGGGCACCATGAAGGTGGGTCTGCACCAGATGAACGTGTACGTCATCCGCTGGGCCACCCAGGGCTTTGCCAACGTGATCTGCGCCGAGGGCGAGGACGCCAAAAAGCGGGGCGTGGCCATCTGCATGGACTGCCGCCACCACTCCATGGAGTTTGCCCGGGCCGCCGCCGAGGTATGCGCCGCCAACGGCATCCATGTGCGCATCTTCGAGTCCCTGCGCCCCACGCCGGAGCTGAGCTTCGCCGTGCGGTACTACGGCTGCCAGGCGGGTATCAACGTGACCGCCAGCCACAACCCCAAGGAGTACAACGGCTATAAGGTCTATTGGGAGGACGGCGCGCAGCTGCCGCCCCATCACGCCGCCGCCATCGCCGCGGCGCTGGAGAAGATCGACATCTTCACCGGCGTGAAGCGGATGGACTTCGACAAGGCCGTCAAGGCCGGGCTGATCGAGACCATGGGCGACGAGACCGACCGCAAGTTCATGGCCAACGTCATGGATATGGTCAACGACTACGACTCCGTCGCCAAGGTGGCGGACACCTTCCAGGTGGTGTATACCCCCTTCCACGGCTGCGGCCACAAGCTGGTGCCGGAGGCGCTGACCCGTCTGGGCATCAAGCATCTGCACTGCGTGCCGGAGCAGATGGTCATCGACGGCGACTTCCCCACGGTGGTGTCCCCCAACCCGGAGAACCCCGAGGGCTTCTATCTGGCCATCGCCCTGGCCGACAAGGTGAAGGCCGACTTCATTGTGGGCACCGACCCGGACAGTGACCGTGTGGGCATCATGGTCCGCAATAAGGAGGGTAAGTTCCAGCCTGTCAGCGGCAACCAGACCGGCGTGCTGCTGAGCGATTACCTGTACGGCGCCATGAAGCGCAGCGGCAAGCTGCCGGAAAACCCCGTGATGCTGAAAACCATCGTCACCACCGAGATGGCCCGCAAGGTGGCCGAGGCCCACGGCGTCACCTGCTACGATACCTTCACCGGCTTCAAGTTTATGGCCGAGAAGAAGAACCAACTGGAATCCGCCGGCGAGGGCAAGGTAGTGTTCTCCTATGAGGAGAGCTACGGCTACATGCTGGGCGACTATGTCCGGGACAAGGACGCCGTCACCGCGTCGCTGCTGCTGACGGAGATGGCCGCGTGGTACGCCACCCAGGGCATGACCCTGTACGACGCGCTGGACGTGCTGTACAAGAAGTACGGCTGGTACGGCGAAAAGACCCACAATCTGGTGATGCCCGGTCTGGACGGCCTGGAGAAGATGGCCAACCTGATGAAGGCCCTGCGCCAGACGCCGCCTACCGAGATCTCCGGCGTGGCCGTCGTCCGCCGCAAGGACTATACCGACGGCAGCGTGGTGGACTGCGCCACCGGCGCGGTGTCCGAGATGGAGCTGAAGGGCAGCAACGTGCTGCGCTATGAGCTGGCCGACGGCACCACCATTCTGGTGCGCCCCTCCGGCACCGAGCCGAAGATCAAGGTCTACATCCTGACCATCGGCAAGGACGCCATCGAGCGTGACGCCAATATCGAGAAGTACGGCCAGTGGGCGGAAGCCCTGGCCAAGTAACAGGGAATAAAAAATGCTGTGCCGCCCGGCACAGCATTTTTTTATTCCATAAGTCCGTATTTCAGCTTGATGCGGTCCAGCTTTTCCAGCATGGGCTCTGCCGCGATCCACAGGAAGAAGGCGGTGGCGGCGGCGTGGACGCAGTCCAGGGGGAAGCCGGTGACATAGTAGGTCAGCACCATCTTCCACGTCAGCGTCTCCGTATTGGCCCACATCAGCACCGACGCGGGGTTCATGATGCCGCCGTAGATGACGATGGCGCTGAACACACCGAACACGCACAGGCTGCCCCGCGTGCGGCGCAGCCATCCCTTGCGGAACAGCACCCCCGCCAGGAAGCCGATGATACCCATGCAGAACATCTGCCACGGCGTCCACGGCCCCTGGGAGAAGAACATGTTGGATACCAGCATGGCCAGCGCGCCCACTAAGAAGCCGCTCTCGCCGCCCAGGGCCACACCGGCGATGATGGTCATGGCCATCACCGGCTTGAACTGGGGCAGCATGAAGAAGGCGGCCCGGCCCGCCACGGAGATGGCGCACAGTACGGCGATGATCACCAGCTCGCGGGCCTGGGGCCTGCGGCCCTCGAACACCAGGAAGAAGGGCAGCATGCACTCGAAAAGCACCAGCACCGACACGATGGCGTACTGCTGCCGCTGGAGATAGAACACGCCGATGAACAGCGTCACCGGGATCAGCAGCAGGGCGGACACCGCCATGGCCACGGTGCGGCGGGGCAGCTTCCGCTTTTCCACCGGCATCTGGGCCAGCACCGGCGGCCTGGAGCGCCGCCCGATGGCCAGCGCCAGCACCAGCAGCAGGACGCAGAACAGGGCGTACAGCCCCAACTGCTTCTCGCCCAGCGTCGTCAGGCCGTTCGCGGTGATGGAGCTGGAGAGCTCGGTGATGCTGGCGGCGTACAGAAAGATGGCCAGCGCGCCCGCGCCGCTGACCGCCGCCAGTGCCTTGCGCCACAGGGGCAGCTTTTTCGGCTTCCAGTCCGGCGTCTCCTCCGCCGGCTCCGGCAGGGGAGGGGCGTCCTGGGGCAGCTCCGGCATGGGCGGCACATCGCCGCCGCAGACGGTCATCACGTCCTCCGCCGTCACCGCCTGGGGCTCCAATGGCCGGGCGATGCGGTTGGCGGCGGTGGTATAGAAGCTGTTGCCGCTGAAAAAGGCCCGGGGAGACGCCTCGGTCACGATGCCGCCGTCAAAGAACAGGGCGCAGCGGTGGGCGTACCGGGCACAGAACTCCACGTCATGGCTCACCATCAGCAGCGAGACGCCCTGCGAGAGCAGCGCCCGGAGGATCTCCGCGAAGAGCTGCTTGAACTCCGCGTCAAGGCCCTTGGTGGGCTCGTCCAGCAGCAGAATTTCCGGCTGCAAAAGCAGCACCTTCGCCAGCGCGGCCCGCTGCTGCTCGCCGCCGGACAGATCGTAGGGATGGCGGTCCAGCAGCGTGTCCAGACGGCACAGCCGTACCATCCGGGCCACCCGCTCCTCCTGCTGCTGTTTCGGCAGCTTGCTGCCGGAGAATATCTCAAACAGGTCCTCACGGACGGTTTTCTTCACAAATAAGGTCTGGGGATTCTGGGGCAGCATGCCCAGCGTACCGGACACGGTGATATCGCCCCGATAGGGCTTTTTCAGCCCGCTCAGCAGCTTCAGCGTGGTGCTCTTGCCTGCGCCGTTGCCGCCCAGCAGCGCCAGAAACTCGCCCCGGCCCAGTTGGAGGTCGAGACCCTTTACCACGTCGGGACTGTTCTCCTCATAGCGGAACCACGCGCCCTCTACGGTGATCACCGGCTGACGCTTGGGCTGCTTTGGCTCCTCGGTCAGCGGCAGCAGGGGCTTGTGGGCGGCAAATTCCTGCAGGAAATCCCGGCCCTCCCGCACGGTGACGGGGCAGGGAGCGTCGGACGCCACCGCCGCCCAGATGCGCATGGCGGCGGGCATGGCCAGGAACATCCGGTGGCCCATGGCCTTGAGCCGCTGGCCCACCTCAGCGGGCGTTCCGGTACACAGCAGCCGCCCGCCGTCCATCACCGCCACGGCGGTGGCCAGAGGGAAGGCTTCTTCTAAGCGGTGCTCCGTCAGCAGAACGGTGGTGCCAAGCTCACGGTTGATCTTCCCCAGTACCGCCAGAAAGTCCGACGCAGCGATGGGGTCAAGCTGGCTGGTAGGCTCGTCCAGGATCAGTACGTCCGGCTGCATGGCCATGACGGAGGCCAGATTCAGAAGCTGCTTCTGGCCGCCGGACAGTTCGGTGACATCCTTATAAAACCACCCCTCGATGCCGAAAAACGACGCCATCTCCGCCACACGGCGGCGGATGGTGGGGGTGTCCTCCCCCAGGCTCTCCAGCCCGAAGGCCAGCTCGTGCCACACCTTGTCGGTGACGATCTGGTTCTCCGGGGACTGCTGGACAAAGCCGATGCGGGCGGCCTGGGTGCGCTCATCCACGTCCTCCAGCGGCGTATCCCGGAACAGGATGCGGCCCGACCGGACGCCATGAGGGGCCAGCGCGGGCTTCAACTGCCGCAGCAGCGTGGACTTTCCGCAGCCGGAGGGGCCGCACAGCACCACGAACGCGCCCTCCGGCACCGTCAGCGTCAGGTCGTCGATGGCGCGGACGGTCTGCTCCGGGTAGGAAAATGTCAGGTTTTCGACGGTGAACAGCGCCATGCCCGCGCCTCCCTTCTGTCCAAAATGACCGGCGTCAGGCACAGGGCCAGATACACCAGATAAAAACTGACGGTCATGGGCTGGGCCAGCACGCCCGTCAGCGCGGGGAAGTACCGCCATTTCAATCCTTCGGCGATAGCGCCGCAGGTGAGATACACGCCGCAGAAGCCCAGCCACAGCAGGGCATAGCGATCCCGCTCCTCCATGCGGAAGATGGAGAAGGCGGTGCGGCCCTTCAGTCCGTAGCCCCGGCTTTTCATGCTGTCGGCGGTCTCGATGGCGTTCTCCAGCGCCCAGGTCACCATGATGGAGAAGATGGTGACGGCCTTCCTCGCCCGCTGCCATACGCTGCCGGTATTCACATCCCGCCCGATGCAGAACTGGGCCTGCCGCACGGTGTCCATCTGCTGCTTGAAGCGGGGGACGAACCGCAGCGTCATGCTGAGCACCAGCGACAGGGCGGGGATCACCCGGCCAAAGAGATAGACGAACTTGTCGGAGGTGAGCACGCGGTTATAGCACACGAACCACAGCAGCACGGCGCACAGCATGCACCCCGCCGCAAGGCCGTACAGGATGCTCTCCAGCGTCAGGGGATTGCCGCCGGGGAGATAGGCCAGCACCGTCACGCCCGCGTGGTTGAAGGCGGGGTTCACAAGAGCCGCCAGCAGCATCACCGGCAGGGCGATCTTCAGGCTGAACCGCAGGCCCTTGCGGCCGTTGAGCTGGATCACGTACAGCACCGCGCCCAGCAGGGAGATCAGCAGGCACACCGGGTGCATCAGCACCATGGAGAACACCAGCACCAGGGCAAAGAACAGAAAATTCACCGCCGGATGATAGCGGGAAAAGGGATCGGACATAGGTGCCGGGCCTCCTTTCATGGCGAGATAGACAGAGAACGGCCGTGGCAATGAAGCTTCATTGCCACGGCCGTTTTTCCGCGTCATTGGCTGCCCAGCATGCGGCGCACTGGGACAGCGTACAAGTTGAGCAGGTCTTCTGACTTACGCGTCACCGGCATCACACGCCTTCTCGGTGACCCGATGGCCGGCTTTCGCCTGTGTGATGCCCACGCGATCACAGCGGCGGCACCGTTCGGGATTCGCACCCGATTTCCTATTCTCCCCGCCGCCCTTTGCGGAGGGCGGGGCACTCGACAGGATTTGATTCTACCGCCATTATAGGCAATCCCCCGCTGTTTGTCAAATGGTTTATCCTGCCTTACAGATCCAGCTTCAGGTCGCCGTCCTTGATCCAGCCCCACTTCCGCAGGGGAATGGCGAACAGCCACGTCAGCACGGCGGGCAGCACGAAGGAGATCAGGATCAGGCCCAGCCAGTCAAAGCCGGTGATGGCGGCCTTTGCGCCGCTGGCGATGTCATTGAGCCAGCCGGTGTATACGCCGATCTGTCCCACGAAGCCGCAGGTGCCCATGCCGGAGGACACCGCCGCGCCGTTCATCTGCAGCTTGAAAAGGCAGGTGGCGATGGGGCCGGTGACGGCGGAGGCCAGCGTGGGCGGGATCCAGATGCGGATATTGCGGACGATATTGCCCATCTGCAGCATGCTGGTGCCGATGCCCTGGGCCACCAGACCGCCCCAGCGGTTCTCACGGAAACTCATAACGGCAAAGCCCACCATCTGAGCGCAGCAGCCTGCCACGGCGGCGCCGCCCGCAAGACCCGTCAGGTTCAGGCTGGCGCAGATGGCGGCGGAGGAGATGGGCAGCGTCAGCGCCACGCCGATGATGACGGACACCAGGATGCCCATGAAGAAGGGCTGAAGCTCCGTGGCCCACTTGATGGCGTCACCAACAGAGGTGGCCGCCGTGCCGATAGGCCGCGCCACCAGCGCCGCGAAGCCGATGCCCGCCAGAATGGTGACAACAGGCGTCACCAGAATGTCGATCTTGGTCTCCTTGCTGACGGCCTTGCCTACCTCGGCGGCCAGAATGGCCACGAAGAACACGGCCAGCGGGCCGCCCGCACCGCCCAGCACGTTGGTGGCAAAGCCCACGGTGATCAGGGAGAACAGCACCAGCGGCGGTGCCTGCAGGGCGTTGCCGATGGCCACCGCCATGGCGGGGCCTACCATCAGGGAGCACAGCCCGCCGATGGTGTAGCTGAGCACCACGTCACCCTGCTTGATGGTCAGAAACGCGTTGGTCAGAAAGCCGATGCCGAACTGCTTGCCGATGGTGTCCAGAATGGTGCCCACCAGCAGCGTGCAGAACAGGCCCTGCGCCATGGCGGACATGGCGTCGATGAAATAGCGCTTGGCGGAGAAGGTGATGTTCTTCCGCACCAGAAATGCCCGGACTTTTTCCATAGTATGTACCTCATAATCCCGAAAAATCAAATGGAGCAGACAGGTGTCAAGACACGTGTCCACTCCATTATAAACAACTTGCGGGATTTGTCAATAGCGGCGTTTTTTCAGTCGGCGTCGTACAGCATGCCCATGTTGGCCAGGGTGGCCTTCAGGTGGGCGAACACCGCCTCGCTGGGGCAGGAGAGGGTGTGCAGATGCACGCCGCCGGTCAGGGCGCTGATGGGCTGGGCGTGGGAGTCCGCCATCCGCCGGATGAACTGCTCTACATCATACCGGCTGGACAGGGCCAGCGGCGCGGTCAGCTGCCCGTACACCGGGTGCTCCACGATCACGTCCAGCACCGTGCAGCCGCAGTCCACCATGGCGAACAGCTCCCGCTGGGTATCCGCGCCGCTGTGGTGACAGGCGATGGTGCGGCGCAGGCCCGTCTCGGCGGGGATCATATACCCCCGGGGCGTGGCGGTGATGCTGTGACCCTCGGCCCGCAGCAGGGCGATATCGCCCACCACCACCTGCCGGGTGACGGAAAACTGTTGGGCCAGCGCGGTGGCGCTGATTGGTGCGTCAGCATGGGTCAGCTGTTCATAAATGGCGCTGCGGCGCTGTACTGCGGTCATGGTATCGCATCTCCTCTCAAGGCGTGATCCTCTACTGTGCATTATAGACCGGATGGCCAGCCCCGTCAACTATCGTTGATATGGGATTTTCCTCTTTTCTTTCGGGGAGGATTGGTGTATACTATACCATGAATTGTTATATTGATTCAGGAGGTTTACCGTGTACGAGCATCGAAAAGAGATCATGCAGAACGTCTTTCTGACGTATCTGCCTGCCAGTAAATTCAAGACCAGCGTGCTCAGCGCCCACCTGGTGACGCCGCTGAGCCGGGAGAACGCCTCCGCCAACGCGCTGCTGCCCGCCGTGCTGCGGCGGGGCACCATGCGCTGTCCGGATATGGAGCGCCTGTCTGCCGCGCTGGACACCCTGTACGGCGCCCAGATCGACTACACCGTCCGCAAGAAGGGCGAGCGCCAGTGTGTGGGCTTCGTGGCCTCCGTCATTGACGATGCCTTCGCCCCGGCGGGGGAGAAGCTGCTGGAGCCGGTGGCCGACCTGCTGGGTGAGCTGTTTCTGGATCCCGTCACCCGCAACGGCCATTTCCTGGCGGAGTATGTGGACAGCGAGAAGCAGAACCTCATCGACGCCATCCGGGCCATCCGCAACGACAAGCAGGACTGGGCCGACGTGCGGCTGATGCAGGAGATGTGCGCCGGAGAGCCTTACGGCGTGCTGCGCCTTGGCGACGAGGAGACCGCCGCCAGGATCAACAACCACAAGCTGTTCAACCACTACCGTGAGCTGCTGTCCACCAGCCGCATGGAGCTGTTCTACTGCGGCAGCGCCAATCCCGAGCGGGTGGAGGGTGCGCTGTGCCGCGCCTTTGCCGCGCTGCCCCGGGGCGTGGTGACGGAGGGCGAGACTGTCCGCCGTGTGGCCGCCCCGCAGGAGCCCCGGTATCTCACCGAGGAGATGGACGTGACCCAGGGCAAGCTGTCCATGGGCTGGCGCTGCGACACCGACGACGTGCCCGCCATGATCATGGCCAACCTGATCTTCGGCGGCACCAGCAATGCCAAGCTCTTCCTGAACGTGCGGGAAAAGCTGTCCCTCTGCTACTACGCCTCCTCCAGCTATGCCCGCTCCAAGGGCATCATGACCGTGTCCTCCGGCATCGAGTGCAGGGACTTCCAGAAGGCCCACGACGAGATCCTGCACCAGCTGGAGCTGGTGCAGCAGGGCCAGTGGGAGGACTGGGAGCTGCAGGGCGCGCTGGCCACCATGTGTTCGTCCCTGACCTCCTTGTCCGACTCGCAGGGCGCGCTGGAGAACTACTATCTGGGCCAGACGGCCACCGGTGCGGAGGATACGCCGGAGGATCTGATGGCCGCCCTGCGTCAGGTGACGCCGGAGCGCATCCAAAAGGCAGCCCAGAGCTGCCAGCTTGACACCGTATTCTTCCTGAAGGGAAAGGAGGAGAGCGCATGCTGACCAACTATACCCGTATCGGCGAGACCGCCCGCTGGGAGACGCTGCCCAACGGCCTGCCGGTGTGCGTCGTGCCCAAGAAGGGCTTCCAGCGGAAGTACGCCCTGTTCGCCACCCGCTACGGCGGCATGGACATGAAGTTCCAACTGGACGGCCAGTGGCTGGATACCCCCGCCGGCATCGCCCACTATCTGGAGCATAAGATGTTCGACACCGCCGAGGGCAACGCCCTGCAGGAGCTGGCGAAAAACGGTGCCGAGCCCAACGCCTTCACCTCCAACGCCATCACCTGCTACTATTTCAGCTCCACCGAGCAGTTCTATGAGAATCTGAAGATCCTGCTGTCCTTCGTATCTGTGCCCTATTTCACCGACGGGTCGGTGGAGAAGGAGCAGGGCATCATCGGCCAGGAGATCGGCATGATCGAGGATAACCCCGAGTGGCAGTGCTATAAGCAGCTCATGCAGGGCCTGTATCACCACAGCCCCGCCCGCACCCCCATCGCCGGCAGCGTGGAGAGCATCCGCCAGATCACGGCCCAGACCCTGTACGACTGCCATAAGGCCTTCTATACCCCCGCCAACATGTGCCTTGTGGTGGTGGGCGATGTGGACAGCGACCAGGTGCTGCGCCTGGCGGAGGAGGTCCTGCCCAAAACCAGCGGGCCCCTGATCCCCCGTGATTACGGCGCGGAGGAGCCGCTGACCCCCTGCCAGAAGGAGACCCGCAGCCGTATGGAGATCGCCATGCCCAGCTTCCTGGCGGGCTTCAAGTGCCCACCCCAGCACGGCGGCGAGGAGCAGGCCCGCAGCACAGCTCTGGGCGAACTGGCCATCGACGTGCTGGCGGGCGAGTCCAGCCCCCTGTACGCCCAGCTGTACAGCCAGGGCCTCATCAACGGCTCCTTCGGGTGCAGCTACGACATTCTGCCCGGCGCGGCCTATGTCTATCTGGGCGGCGACAGCAACGACCCCAACGCCGTGGTGCGGGCGGTGCTGGACGAGGCCCAGCGGCTGGTGAAGGAGGGCATCGACCCCGCCTATTACCTGCGTCTGCGCAACGCCAATTTCGGCACGGCGCTGAAGGCCCTCAACAGCTTCGAGGGCATCGCCGTGTCCATGGCCGAGGGCAAATTCCACGACTATGATCCCTACCGCTTCCCGGAGATCTACGACAGCATCAGCGCTGACGACGTGCTGGCCTTCATCCGGGAGAATCTGGTGGAGGAGCGCTGCGCCGTGTCTATCATCGAGCCTGTTTCCGGCGGAGCAAAGGAGTGATCTTTTACGAACGGCATGATTATGACCGACAGTCCCATCCGGTTTCCGGGGCTGTTCGGTGATTGGGCGTTTACCGCGTCCTCCAAGGCCATCGACATTGGCCACGGTATCTATTGGTACGGCATTATCATTGCCTTTGGCCTGCTGCTGGCGGTGGCCTTCTGCCTGCACCAGCGGAAGCGCTACGGCATTACTGAGGATGACCTGATGGACTGCATCCTCTGGGGCATCCCCTGCGGCATCATCGGCGCCCGGCTGTACTACGTCATCTTCTATCTTGACCTGTTCCGCGACGCGGACGGCAAGTTCAGCTGGAGCAAGGCCATCGCCATCTGGGACGGCGGTCTTGCCATCTACGGCGCGGTCATTGCGGTGGTGCTTCTGGCCATCATCATGGCAAAGCGCAAGGGCTTCAAGCTCTGCGCCCTGACCGATCTGGTGGTGATGGGCCTGCTGATCGGCCAGATCGTGGGCCGCTGGGGCAACTTCATGAACCGCGAGGCCTTTGGCAGCGAGACCACCATCTTCTGCCGCATGCAGTTGACGCTGAAAACCGGCGAGCTGATCGAGGTACACCCTACCTTCCTGTACGAGAGCCTGTGGAATCTGGTGGGCCTGCTTCTGTTGGTGTTTGTCATCGCCAGGCACCGGAAGTTCGACGGGGAGAATACCCTCTTCTACTTCCTGTGGTACGGCATCGGCCGCTTCTGGATCGAGGGCCTGCGCACCGACAGCCTGTACCTGTTCGACTGGACCATCGGCGGCGCGCCCATCCGGGTGTCCCAGGCCCTGTCGGCGGCGATGGTGCTGGTGTCGGCGTTCCTGCTGGTGTGGAATCTGTGGGTGAAGCCCCACAGGCCGGAGGAGCTGTACGTCAACATCGTGGCTGCCCGCGAGGCGGAGAAGGCCGAGGAAAAGGACAAAGCATCAGAAGAATGAGATAAAACAAAATAAATGCGTCCCCTGTCACAGGGGACGCATTTATTTTGCATATACCTTTTTCAACCCGTCACCGCCGCAGCTCCACCAGATACTCCGTGGTGCCCTCTTCAAACTTCTTTTCGCCGGTGGGGCGGAAGCCGTGGCGCGCATAAAACGCGATGGCGCGGGTGTTCTTCTCCAGCGCCCACACGAGATCCGCGCCCCGGTCGGTGGCGAACCGGATCAGCGCCTGCCCGATGTGCTGGCTCTGGAAGCACGGCTCCACATACAGCTTGCCGATCTCCGTGCCCTCCAGCAGCAAAAAGCCCTTCACCAGCCCGTCGTCATACACATAGATATCCCGCAGCACCTCGTCCCGGCTGAAATACCGGTCGATCACCGACACCACCTGCAATTCGCCGAAGGAGTACCCCGCGTCCTGAAAGATGGGGAAGTAGTTGATGCGGTTGTTGAACACAAAGATCTCCGCGATCCGGGAGAGATCCTCTTTTTTTGCTTTTCTGATCATATTTCTCACATCCTGTCCCGCTGGAACCGTTCCAGCCCGTTTTTCAGCAGTGCCGCCGCCTCCGTGCCCTGCCGCTCACGGATCAGCTCCGTGAATTTCCGCAGCGTGTCCAGGCACGCATCTACGCCGTAGGCCTCCACATACTCCCGCCAGAACTCCAGATTCACCTGGGTGAAGGCGTTGAAGAGCAGCGGCGTGATGGTGTTGCCGCTGAGGAAGGTGACGCCCCGGTGATAGCGGAACAGCGCCTCGGCAAAGGCGGCGGTGTCCTGCTTCGCGGCCTCCTCCGCCTGACGCTGAAAGTCCTCCAGCGCCGCCATATCCGCCGGTGTGTGGTGAGCGGCCAGCAGCTCCATGGCCGGACCCTCCAGATAGTACCGCAGCTTCAGGATGCTTTCCGCCGTCTTTTTGTCCGGCAGGCCGCCGTGATAGCGCATGATGGCCATCAGCGTGTCCAGACTGCCGGTCTGGGCATAGTCCGCCACCGTCACGCCCTTGCGGGACACGATGTCCAGAAAGCCCAGGCGGTGCAGCTCACGCAGCCCCTCGTGGACCACCGTTTTGCTGACCTTCATGGCGTCGGCCAGCTCCCGCTCGGTGGGCAGCTTGTCGCCGGGCCGCAGTTGGCCCGATAAGATCATGCCCTCCAGCTGCTGCACGAACAGCTCCTTCAGGGAGGGCGCCACGATCTCGCGGAATTCCATACCATCACTCCTTTGGTCCGACCAGGACCATATAATAGGATAGCATATCTTTGTGGGAATAGTCAATGGATTTTATGAGGAAAAATTGGTACTATTTTGGTGGATAAATGGACGAATTAAGGCCCGTTATGTACCGGAAAAGGCCACATAACGGGGACAAAAAGACAATGGAGGAGAGATCATGCGCGATATCAACGGCAGTAAGCCCACCAATTTCCCTCTGGATGAGAGCAAGCTACCCTTCGAGATCCCCTGTCCCGACCGCGCGCCCCGGGAAAATCTTCTGAAGCTGGGCACCATGACCACCAACCGCATCGGCCTGAAAACCACCGTGGACGACCCGGAGTACTGGGGGCTGGACGGCATGCTGACCGATGAGATGGTGGATGTGGCGCTGAAGATGGGCGTCCGCAAGCCCAAGACCATCGCCCAGATGATGAAGCTGACCAAAATGGAGCGGGAACCCCTGGAAAAGCTGCTGGACGAGATGTCATGGCTGGGCCTGCTGGAATATAACTGGGAGAATCTGGACGGCAAGAACCCCGGCCACGAAAAGCGCTGGGTGCTGCCCCTGTTCGTCCCCGGCAGCGCCGAGTTCCTGAACATGCGCAGAAGCCAGATCGACGAGCATCCCGAGGTGGCGGCCTTCTTCGAGCGGATGACCATGCTGCCCCTGGAGAAGATCACCCCCATGGTGCCTCCCGGAGGTGCCGGCATCGGCATGCACGTTATCCCGGTGGAGAAAGCCATCGAGACGGAGAACGAGGCCATCAGTCTGGAGAAGATCTCCTATTGGCTGCATAAGTACGAGGGCAAGTACGCCAAGAGCATGTGCTCCTGCCGCGCCAGCCGCGCCAAGCTGGGCGAGGGCTGCGGCGACGATGTGGAGAACTGGTGCATCGGCGTGGGCGACATGGCCGACTATATCGTAGAGACCCAGCGGGGCCAGTATATCACCTATGACGAGGTGATGGAGATCTTCAAGAAGGCCGAGGACAACGGCTTCGTCCACCAGATCACCAACATCGACGGCGAGGAGAAGATCTTCGGCATCTGCAACTGCAACGTCAACGTGTGCAACGCCCTGCGCACCAGCCAGCTGTTCAACACCCCCAACATGTCCCGCAGCGCCTATGTGGCGGCGGTGGAGACGGAGAAGTGCGTGGCCTGCGGCCGCTGCGTGGAGAACTGTCCCGCCGGCGCGGTGAAGCTGGGCCAGAAGCTGTGTACCAAGGACGGCTTTATCGAATACCCCCGGCAGGAGCTGCCGGACGAGGTGAAGTGGGGCCCGGAGAAGTGGGCCATCGACTACCGGGACAAGAACCGGATCAACTGCCACGACACCGGCACCGCCCCCTGCAAGACCGCCTGTCCCGCCCACATCGCCGTACAGGGCTATCTGAAGCTGGCAGCACAGGGTAAATATCGAGAGGCCTTGCAGCTTATCAAGCGGGAGAACCCGTTCCCCGCCGTGTGCGGCCGCATCTGCAACCGCCGGTGCGAGGACGCCTGCACCCGCGGTACCGTGGATCAGGCGGTGGCCATCGACGAGGTGAAGCGATTCATCGCCCAGCAGGATCTGGACGCCGCCACCCGCTTCGTGCCGGAGAAGGTCATTCCCAAGGTGGACGGCGAGTTCGGCGAGAAGATCGCCGTCATCGGCGCGGGCCCTGCCGGTATGAGCTGCGCCTTCTATCTGGCGGAGAAGGGCTATCGGCCCACCGTGTTTGAAAAGGAGGAACGCCCCGGCGGCATGCTGATGAACGGCATCCCCAGCTTCCGCCTGGAGAAGGACGTGGTGGAGGCGGAGATCGACATCCTCCGGGAGATGGGCGTGGAGTTCCGCTGCGGCGTGGAGGTGGGCAAGGATGTGACCATCGCCCAGCTCCGTGAGGAGGGCTATCAGGGCTTCTATGTGGCCGTGGGCCTCCAGTCCGGCGGCAGGCTGAACATCCCCGGCGGCGAGGCACAGGGCGTCCAGGCCGGTATCGACTTCATGCGCCATGTGAACAGCGGCCCTTGCAGCAAGATGAGCGGCAGAGTCGTGGTCATCGGCGGCGGCAACATCGGCGCCGACGTGGCCCGCACCGCCCTGCGCTGCGGCGCGGACAGCGTGGATCTGTACTGCCTGGAGGGCTATGAGGACATGCCCATGGGCGAGGAGGATCGCGGCGAATGCGAGCGCGAGGGCATCACCATCCACGCGGGATGGGGCCAGACGGAGATCGTGGAGCAGGACGGCAAGTGCGCCGGTATCCGCTTCCGCAAGTGCCTGTCCGTGAAGAACGCCGAGGGTCGCTTTGACCCCAAGTTCGACGACGCCGTTACCGAGGAGACCGCCTGTGACATGGTGCTGTACTGCATCGGCCAGAAGGTGGAGTGGAAGGCGCTGCTGACGGGTACGAAGGTGGAATTTAACCCCAACGGTACCGTGAAGGCCGACCCCGTCACCTATCAGACTGCCGAGCCGGATATCTTCGTGGGCGGTGATGCCTATACCGGCCAGAAGTTTGCCATCGACGCCATCGCCGCCGGTAAGCAGGGCGCGGTGTCCCTGCACCGCTGGGTGCAGCACGCCACGCTGACCATTGGCCGTGACCGCCGCCAGTTCATTGAGCTGGACAAGGAAAACGCCCTCATCGCCATCGACAGCTACGATAATACGCCCCGCCAGCAGATCGGTTATAACGAAGCCCTGCGCAAGACCTTCCGTGATGAGCGCATAGCCTTTACCGAGGAGCAGGTGAAGAAGGAGACGGCCCGCTGCTTGGGCTGCGGAGCCAGCATCGTAGACCCCAACAAGTGCATCGGCTGCGGCATCTGCACCACCAAGTGCGCCTTTGACGCCATCCACCTGCACCGCGAGCGCCCCGAATGCAGCACCATGTATAAGTGCGAGGACAAGATGAAGGCCATCCTGCCCTATATGATCAAGCGCAACTTCAAGATCAAGCGCGCCGCCAGAAAGAGCAAGTGATATGCACGAGCTGGGGATCGTATTTCACGTCATCAAGACCATCGAGCAGGTGGGGCAGGAGCAGGGGCTGCAGAACGTGGCCTCCGTCACGCTGGAGCTGGGCGAAGTGTCCGGCGCCATCCCCCACGAGCTGGAGAGCTGCTGGGACTGGGCGGTAAAGCGGACGGAGCTGATGCCCGACGCGAAGCTGCGCATCGAGACCATCCCGGCGGTGACCCACTGCGGCAGCTGCGGACAGGACTACGCCACCGTGCCCCAGGGCCGTACCTGCCCCCATTGCGGCAGCGGCGACACCTGGCTGCTCCGGGGCGATGAGATCAACATCAAGGAGATCGAGGCGATATAATGGAACGATACAAGATCATCGAAGTGAAGGAGAGCGTGTTCGCCAATAACGACCGCGAGGCGGCACGCCTGCGGGAGGATCTGAAGCGGGATAAGACCTTTCTGCTGAACCTGATGTCCTCGCCCGGCAGCGGCAAGACCACCACGCTGCTGCGCACCATCGAGACGCTGAAGGACGAGCTGCGCATGGGCGTCATGGAGGCGGACATCGACTCGGACGTGGACGCGGAGAAGATCGCCGGAGCAGGCGTGAAGTCCATCCAGCTCCACACCGGCGGCATGTGCCATCTGGACGCGGGCATGACGGAGCAAGGCCTCCGTGAGATCGGCACCGGCGACCTGGATCTGGTGGTGCTGGAGAATGTGGGCAATCTGGTGTGCCCGGCGGAGTTCGACACCGGCGCGGTGAAGAACGCCATGATCCTGTCGGTGCCGGAGGGCCACGACAAGCCCCTCAAGTATCCGCTGATCTTCACAGTCTGCGACGCGCTGATCATCAACAAGATCGACGTGCTGCCCTACTTTGACTTCGATATGGACAAGGTGGTGGAGTACGCCCACATGCGCAATCCCAGGCTGAAGATCTTCCCCATCTCCGCCAAGACCGGCGAGGGTGTGGATGCCTGGTGCGATTGGCTCCGTCAACAGGTGAAGGACTGGACGGAAGCGTGACCGCATTTTGCGGTTTTCGCAGGCGAAATGAAAAATATGCCGCGTTGGCCCGGCGGATATCCGCAGGGCCAACGCGGCACTGCTTCATGGCGGTGAGCCGCGGGAAAAAACGTGCAGAAGCGTCTTGAAAAGCGCCTTTATCGGTGCTAAAATATGCATATGTATGCATAAGCTGCCCGAGGGCGGCTTTTCAAAAGCTTTGCAGTTAGTTCGAACTAACCGGCGGAGACCAACAACAGGAGCGGCGAAGAATGAATGAAACGAGAATGACGGCCTGCGCCGGGGCGCTGTTGATCTGGATGGCCGCCAACGCCGTTTGGGCGGGGCGGCAGCCCATCAAAACGGAGGCGAATGAGAATGAATGAAAAGATCACCCTCTCCGGCGTGCCGGAGACCATGCTGCAGACCGTCTATGCCCGGGCCAGAGAGAGCCGGGGCCGGGGCGTGATCCGGGACGCGAAGGCGGAGGAGCTTGTGGAGAAGCTGGACTACGACTTCTCCCTGGCAGAGAAGGATACCGCCATGCGCAGCGGCGTCATCGCCCGCACCATCGTGCTGGACAGGCTGACAACGGCGTATCTGGCGGGCCATCCCGGCGCCGTGGTGGTGAACATCGCCTGCGGGCTGGATACCCGGTGCTATCGGATGACGGGGTACCGCCATTGGTATAACCTGGATCTGCCGGAGACCATGGCCATGCGGGAGAAGCTGCTGCCGGAGAGCGGCGCCGTCACCCAGATCGCCATGTCCGCCATGGACGACTGGGGCAGCCGGATCGAAGAGACCGACGCACCGGTGCTGATCATCATCGAGGGGCTGACCATGTACCTGACGGAGGCGGACGTGCAGCGGATCTTTGCCGTCATCGCCGGACGCTTCCCCCAGGCCGCCGTGCTGGTGGAGACCATGAACCCCATGGTGGTGAAGCGGTTCAAGGAGAAGCCCATCGAGGGCAGCAACGCGAAATTCACCTGGGGCGTCAGGGACGGCCGGGCGCTGGCAGCGCTGCTGCCGGACTTCCGCTTCGTGGCGGAGCACGGCCTGACCGAGGGCGTGGCGGCGTTCGTGCCGGTCTATAAGCTGCTGGACAAGCTGCCGGCGGTGCGGAATATCTCCAACCGGATCGTGGTACTGGAGCGAAAGGCATGAAGTATGAGGCGCGGGCGCGCCGTACATATAGAATAATGGAATAAGGGGGAACTTTTATGAAACCCAGTTATATCACGGTAAATTTTCAACAGACGGCGGCACAGCGCTTTCCGGCGCAGGCCGGGGCGCTGAACGCCGCCTTTGACGCGCGGCTGCAGGCGCTGCGGGCGGAGAATGACGACGCAAGCAAGGAGAAGCAGCGCCATCTGGAAAACCAGATCCTGCCGGGCATCGCGGCCTATGAGACGCTGCAAAGGGTGATGCCAAAGGAGGAGGCCCTGCAGACGGTCCACAGCTATGTGGAGCAGAAGGCATGGCGGCAGAAGAGGGCGTTTCTCAAGCTGATGAAGATCCCGGGCCTGTACCGCATCGTACCGGCCATCTTCTCCCGCGAGACGCCGAAGTTCTTCGGCCCGGCGGCGGGCTTTGCCGCCACGGATATTCAGACCACCGGCGGCGTGTGGCGCATCGACATGACCAGGTGCCCCTATCATGACAACTGTGTGCACTACGGCTGCCCGGAGCTGTGCCATTGCTTCTGCGACAGCGACGACATCACCTATGACGGCATGCATCCCAGGCTCTGCTGGCACCGGACAAAGACGCTGGGCCGGGGCGGCGACTGCTGCGATTTCTGCCTGAAGCTTATCCACAAATAGGAAACATAGGGAGGAAGCGTTTGTGTTTTGGGATCGTGTGGCGGGGGTGTACGACATCTTTGCCAATGTCATCAACCGGCGGGCCAACAGGGCGCTGTGCGATGAGGTGGCGCGGCTGATCCGGCCCACGGATCGGGTGCTGGAATGTGCCTGCGGCACGGGACTGCTTACCGGCGTGATCGCCCCGCGGTGCAGGAGCCTGACTGCGACGGATTTTTCTGTGAAAATGCTGCGGCAGGCGGAAAAGAAGTGCGGAAAATACGGCAATGTACAGTTCCGGCAGGGAAACATCCTGCGGCTGGACGAGCCGGATGCGTACTATGACGCGGTGGTGGCCGCCAATGTGATCCACCTGCTGGACGAGCCGTACAGAGCGCTGGCGGAGTTTGACCGGGTGTGCCGGAGGTGGGCGGCACGGTGGCCGCGCCGGTAAAGCCCAGCAAAATGGCGAACAGATACATAGTCACCGGCGACTTGGGCAACAGCAAAAAGCCGATGATCCAGAGGGTGCGGGAGGCGTAAAAGCCCCCCAGCACCTTTTTCATGGGGAAACGGCTGCCCAGATAGCCGGAGACCACACTGCCGGCCACGGTGGCGATGCCGTAAATGGAGAAGGCGTAGGTGACGCTCTGCTCCGTGAAGCCATAGGCGGTGAACTGGGTATAGAGGTGGGTCTCGATGATGGCCATGTGGAAGCCGCAGGTGAAAAAGGTCAGCGACAGCAGACGGTAGGAGCGGTCGTGGAAGGTGGTTTTCAGCAGCGGGCGCAGCAGGGGAGGCGTGCTTTCGGCCTGTTTGGCGTCGGCCTTGCGCAGCAGCAACAGCACGGGCACCAGACACAGCATGGGCAGGCACAGGGCGATGATGGCGCCCCACAGGCCGAAGCTGTCCAGTACGCCCCGCAGCACCAGCGCCAGCAGAATACTGCCCAGGCCGCTGCTGGCGTTGATGATGCCGGACACGGCGGAGGCCTTCTTCTCGCCCAGCAGCGGCGTCACCGCGCCCATGATCAGGCCGAAGGAAAAAGCGCCCAGACCGGCGGGCATCAGGATGCCGAAGCACAGCAGCAGCGTCCACGAGCCGCGGCACAGCGGTGTCAGCGCCAGGCCCAGTACCGCCATGGCCGCGCCCCAGCGCCAGTGGAGCGGACTGGCCTTCGGTACGGACAGCCGCCAGCCCATTCCCCTGATCACCAACGATAGGAACGGCATCTATCAGCGGATCATGGAGCGATGGCTGTCACGGCGGAGGATCGTGCTGGAGAACGTCATCGAGCTGGGCAATACGGAGACGGTGAAAAGCTGCGTGGCGGGTGATCTGGGCATCGCGCTGCTGCCCCGGTTCGCCGTGGAGCGGCAGCTGGCGGACGGCACGCTGCAGGCAGTGGAGAGCGACTTTCCCTAGGAAAGCATCACCGCCGTATGCTCCCATCACAAGAACAAGTGGGTTACACCGGCCATGGAGCTGTTCATGGAGCTGACGCGGGAGCATTTCGCCGCGCTCAGACAGCCGGAGGGTCAACAGGAAAAATACGCATAGATAAAAGGACGCCGTCCCCTGGGGGACGGCGTCCTTTTATCTATGCGCTCTTTTCGCTTATTTCCAGCAGGATGCTCTCAAGGAGACTGATGTCGATGGGCTTGGAGATGTGGGCGTTCATGCCGGCGTCGAGGCAGCTCTGGACATCCTCGGCAAAGGCATTTGCGGTCATGGCGATGATGGGGATCGTCTGTCCCAGCGGGTTTTTGCCGCACCGGATGGCCCGGGCGGCGTCCAGCCCATTCATGACGGGCATCTGCATATCCATCAGGATCGCCTGATACTCGCCTGCCCGGACGTGGGCGAAGGCTTCTGCCAGCTGCGCACCGTCGGGATAGATGTCGCACGACGCGCCGTACATTTCCATCAGAGCCGTCAGGATCTCTGCGTTCAGGCTGTTGTCCTCCGCGCACAGAAAGCGCATGCCGCTGAGGATGGAGGCCGGCTCCTGCTTTTGAACAACGCCGGCATTGCGCTTTTGCCGGATGGCATCGGCCAGCTGCGACAGGAAGAGCGGCCTTGCAAGCACACCGTCCACTCCGGCGGCGGTCAGAGAACCGTGGTGCGGCTCCGCGTGAGCGTGATCGGTGCAAAAGATAAGGGGCGCCTGCCTGGCCACCCTGCGCAGAGTGTCCGCAAGGGCGGGCAGCTGCTGGCCGCAGCAGCCGGACAGGAGGACGACATCCGTTTTTTCCTGCCGCAGCAGCGGCACCGCTTCGTCCACGCTGTCCGCCGCAAACACGGGAAGCCCGGATTCCCGTGTCATGGCCCTTACATTATCCGTAAATTGGGGATCGTCTGTGAGCAGAAGAATACCGGAGGCATCCACATGATATGCGGTATTGCGGTCGATGGGGAGGGAGAGCGTCACCTGGAAGCAGCTGCCCCTGCCGGGCTCGCTCTCCACGGTGATCCCGCCGCCCATCAGGTCGACGATGTTTTTCGTGATGGCCATGCCCAGGCCGGTGCCCTGCACCTTGTTGGTGGTGGAGCTTTCCGCCCGGGTGAAGGGGTCGAAGATATGGGTCAGGAATTCCTGGGTCATGCCATAGCCGCTGTCGGTGACGACGATGCGGAGAGAGGCGTGCTCTGCATCGACGCAGGGAAGCTCGGCGATGTCAAGGCGGACCGCGCCGCCGTAGGGCGTGTATTTCACGGCGTTGGACAGCAGATTGACCAGGATCTGCCCCAGGCGCATGCTGTCGCCGATCAGGAATTCGTGGGTCACATCGTGGGTGCGGATCAGAAAATCCTGTGCCTTTTCCGCCGCCCGGGGACGGATGATGCTGTCGATCTGGCCGATCTGCTCGGCAAGGCTCACCGGCTCGCTGACGATGCGGATCTTTCCCGCCTCGATCTTGCTCATATCCAGCACGTCGTTGATCAGGGCCAGCATATGCTGGCCGGAGGCGTGGGCCTTGCGGATATAGCCGCGCATTTTGTCCGACAGGTGCTGCTCGTTTTCCATCAGGCGGGTAATGCCCAGGATGGCGTTCATGGGCGTGCGGATGTCGTGGGACATGTTGGTGAGGAACTCGCTTTTGGCACGGTTGGCGGCCTTGGCCTCCTGGGTGGCGGATTCCGCCAGCCTTACCGCGGCGGACAGCTCCGTGTTTTTCTGATCCAGCTCACGGTTGACGGCGGACAGCTTGTCGTTGTTTTTCCGTTCGATGGCCAGGGTACGCTTCTGGCTTGCTGTCAGGATGAAGGTGATGGCGATGGTGCAGGCAATGACCAGCAGGATGGCAAAGGCAAAGACCATCCGTGCCGTGGTGTCCACCAGCAGAACGACGTCCTGGGCCACATAGTCTGACGACACCAGAAACAGAAGCGTCCAGTTGGCATTGTTCATTTTTTTCAGGGCGTAGTAGTATTCGTCCCCGTTCAGCACCGCGTTGGAGTAGGCGAGGCCGCTGCTGTCCAGCTCCCGCTTGGCGGCTTCAAAGGAGGTGCCGTGGAGATAAGTCATTTCCTTCAGCGTGGCATAGGCGTTATAGCCCAGCAGCGTGTCGTCGCCGCTGCTGAAGATGCGTCCACCGTAGGGATCCAGAACATATACGCTGTTGTTATTGTCATACGCCTCGCAGGAGAAAAAGGGGTTCAGCTCCGCCAGGCGGCAGGATAGGCCGAAATAGGTCAGGCGGACGGTCTCGCCGCCGTCCCGGACGGTGACCGGCTCCGGCAGCTTTTGCAGAAAGAAGATCCCTACGTCGGTTCTGCCTACCCGGGAGGTAACGAAGGATACCCGTTCCGGGCTGTCCAGCAGGAAGGCCATTTCTGACAGTGTTCCGTTCCAGCCGTCGTGGGTCAGATAGCTGCCGGATTCATCCACTGCCACCAGATGGCGCTGCTCGGCATCCACATTGTACAGCTGTGACAGCGACTGCAAATAGGCGTACAGCTCATCCAAAGAGGCAAAGGCGTGATCCTCGATGGTACCGCAGAAAACGTCGGTGTCCTTCCACCAGCGCTGGGTCACATCATCCAGCCGCTTGAAGAGCTGGACGGTGACCTCCTTCATCTGCTGCTGCCGCTCCTTATACAAAATATCGTCGATATACCGGCCATAGAGCCGCGTGAAGATGAAAAAGGCGACGCATACCAGCAGCAAAAACGCGGCCAGTGCAAATGCCAGAGAGCGGAGCCGGCTGCTCTCTGTGTTTACACGATTGTCCTTCATCCCGTCTTACTCCCAGAAGATATCGTCACTTGAGAAGGTCTCGAATTGACTGAGATAGTCCCGGGCCGCGGCAAGTCCCAGAATACCGGTATCCGTCAGGCCGCCCTCTGCGGCCACCCGGTCGGTCACACCGGCAATGACCACTGTATAGACGGCTTCGTCCTGAAGGGTCAGGCTGTCCGGCTTTACCAGCTCGTAGGGGAAGAACACGCCGCAGTCTCCGCAGTCATAGCCGGTTTCCGCCAGCTCCTTGACGCGGGCGCCGGTCAGCGTGACGGTCTGGATATTGCCGCGCCAGCCGGTGGGCAAGATCGAGGTGAGCTCCTGGTCGGAGACAGGGAGAGGGAACAGCTCGCCGGACACGCCCTTCGGGTTCATGTGGCTGACGCCGTCCACCACGAAATAGGCGTTTTTGGAGATCAGGGCCAGATCGGCCTCAACCGCCTTGCAAAAGGAGACACCTACCAGACGTGCACAGTCATTGGTGGTCAGCTTCTCGGTCAGCGTGGTGCAGGCAGCGGAGGCGCTGTCCCGCAGAAGCTGCTGACTGTCGTCAATGGCGCTGATCAGCTGCTCCAGCGTCGCGCTGCCCCGTATGTATTCCAGCCCCACGTCGCCGATGGGGACGATGATATTTTCCCAGCCGCTGTAGAGGAAGGGTGCGGTCAGCCCGTTATACAGCTCGTCCTCCACGGGTTTATAGTAGCTGGTCTCCGGGATCACATAGTCCTTCAGCGGCAGCATCAGCGAATTGGCGCATCTCTCATTCAGTGAGGACATCCCCTCCACGGTGGACAAGACCTCCATCACATGCAGGGCGTCGGCCAGCTTCTGCGGGCTCTTTTCCAGGGCTTTATTGAGACCGATGTAGCGGGATACCTGCAGGATGACGGCGTTTTTGGTGCCGTCCTCGGACAGGTAAGGCATAAGCCGGAACTCGTCGTCGGAGTCCTCGGCGGTGATGTTGTTGGTGCTGCCCAGCAGGAAGAGCGTATTGCCCTCGGCCATCATGCGTTTTGTCTCGTTGTTGTCGTACCAACTGCCCTCGTCGTTCAGCATGCCCAGTTCCCGCCATTCCTCCACAACGGAAAACGCCTGGCGCATGCCCTCGGAGCCCGCTGCCGTGGCCTTCCCGTCCAGAAAGTCGCTCTGCCACCGTCTGCCGTCCAGCGTGTTGAGAAAGTCGGTGTCCATGATGTTGCACAGGTACTGGAAGCCATAGCCGGGCAGGGCGATCTGGTTCAGCGCCAGACGGCAGCCTGCCGCCTTGACCTGGGGCGCCAGCTCCCGCAGCTCCGCAAGGGTGGTGGGCAGCGTCCAGCCGTGCTCGTCGAGCAGCGTCTGGTTATAGGTGATGCCCAGGCAGGAGAAGAAGGTGGGCAGCAGATAGATCGCGCCGTCGTCCGAGACCTCGTGGAGGCTGGAGGCGGTGTAGTTGTTGGTAAAGCTGTATCCGGACAGGTCGACCAGCTTGCCGCTGAGATCCTGACGCTCCGGCACATAGACGGTGGTCAGATAGATATCGGGCATGTCGCCGGAGCGCAGCTGGGCGCTGAGATAGGCCGTGGTGTTGCCGCCGGAATAGGGGATCACCTCGAAGTTGATCTCCGGATAGGTCTCGTGAACCTTTTCGATGAAATGATCCATTTCCGGGAAGAGGGAGACGATGGTGAGAGGCTCGTGAACTTCCTCGGCAGCCTCGACCCGCCTGCCATAGGCGGTGCAGGCGGTGAGTATGCAGAACAGCGCCAGTATCAATGTGATGACCCATTGCGGTTTCATAAGAGACGTCCTTTCTCTGTGTATCAGCGGTGCGGCGGGCTTACCGGAGGAGCGCGGCGATCTGCCGGAGCACACGGGTATAGGCTTCGGTGACAGCGTCGAAGAGCGCGTCATCAGGGAAGCCGGACGGAGGGCGCAGCGCATCCGCCAACAGGGCGGACGTCTCTGTCAGTTCCTTCAGACCCAGCGTGGAGGCGACGCCCTTGAGCGTATGCGCAGCCAGAAACGCGCTCTCTGCGTCGCGGCTTTCCCTGGCTGCCGCCAGCGCCGCGTAGGAGGGATCCGCGGGATATTTCAGCAGAAATGTTTCTATCATGCGGTCTGACGGTATTCTGCGGCGCATATCGTCGTAATCGCCGCCGATCGTCTTGTAAAACTCCCTGATCTTCATGCTGTGAACCGGATGTCCGGTCTCCTTTCCAAACATCGTCTTTTTCGAGTGTGGGCGCCGCCGAGGGGCGGCGGGAGGATCAATATGCCGTGGACAGCGCGGCGGCGTAGGCCATATACGCCTGACGCACCGGCTTTACGCCCCGCTGACGGATGGGGATCGTCTCCCCGTTGGACAGCAGGAACTCTTTGTCGATCTGCCGGACGTGATCCATGTTCACCAGAAAGCTCTGGTGGCAGCGCAGGAAGCAGGGGGCGTTCAGTTCTTTTTCGATGGTGTTCAGCGTTTTGTAGGCGGTATGTACGCCGCCGGATACCGTGTGGATCAGGCACTTGGAGTTGGAGCTTTCAATGTACAGGATGTCGCGGTACGCGATCCTGGTCACCGTGGCCCTGTGCCGGAGCTGGTAGGTATTGGGGTCGATGTGCTCTGTGATCCGGTCTACGACGGCCTTCAGACGCTCGTAGTTGATGGGCTTGAGCAGGTAGCCGCTGGCGGCCACGTCATAGCTTTCGATGGCGAAATCCGGCGAGGCGGTCAGGAATACGATCTTGCCCTGATATCCCATAGCCCGCAGTCTGTGGGCCAGCTCATTGCCCATCGCGTCCGGCAGATAAATATCCAGAAAAACGATGTCGAAATTCGCTCCCTCTTCCACGTCATAGAGGAGATTTATTCCGTATGCGTAAGGCGCCAGCGTCACGGGGAGTGATCGCTCCGCAGAGCAGCGGGTCAACAACTGCACGATCATATCACGTTGAAGTTGGTTGTCCTCACAGACAGCAATGCGCATGGGTATCAAGATCCTTTCTTCCAAAAATCAAATTTCGCTGCCGGAACAGCAGAGGGCGGCGCGGCACCGGTCACAAAAAATGGCGGCTGCCGCCGCCATTTCTATTGCAAACTACGGAGTGATTTCTCGTAACAAGATCGTTCAAACGATACCGACGTTTGGGGCTCCTGCCATGGCTGCACTTTCATTTATACATTTTACACTTATGAACCGGAAAATCAATATAATGTTTTGTTAAAAATTCTGCCTGATTCGACAAAATTAGCCAAAATGCGGGAAGATAAGACGGTAAACGCGCCCCTTCGACACGCTCGTGAAAAGAAAAAAATTGATGAATTCATCGGTTTTTTGCGGATATTCACAGTGAGCATGCACATGCTTTTTGTTTTGCTATAATAACGGCAGATCAAGGCCATGGCATAGAAGGGATGCGCCGGTCGGACGTGATCAATACTGAATAAGGGAGAAAGAGTATGAAAAATTTGATGAAAGTCGTATTGGCGGACGCTGACGAGGGTTTTCGTATGATGCTGCAGCGAGTGATCGAAGCTGCCGGGGATTTTAAGGTGGCAGGCAGCACCGGCAACGGCGCCGACGCGTGGCGCATCATTGAACGGGAATGCCCGCAGCTGGTCATCATGGATGTGCTGCTTCCGGAGCTTGACGGCTTTGTGCTGCTGAACCGGCTGGCCGCCATGGCGGAGAGGCCGCGGGCGATACTGGTATCCGCGGTCTGCCAGGGGCAGGTGGTGAAGCGGGCCATGGCACAGGGGGCGGAGGCGTTTGTGGCGAAGCCCTGCGGGGCGAACGAGCTTCTCGGACAGATGCGCCGGGTGGCGCAGCGGGCGGAGGAAGAGGACGCGTATGATGCCGCGCTGGAGCGCCTTGTCACGCCCATCATCCACGAGCTTGGTATGCCGGCGCATATCAAGGGCTATCAGTATGTCCGCGAGGCCATCGTTCTGACCATCAAGGATGTGAGCATGATCCACGCGGTCACGAAGGTTTTATATCCGACGGTCGCAAGACGCCACAACACCACGCCGTCCTGCGTCGAGCGGGCGATCCGCCACGCCATCGAGGTGGCCTGGAACCGGGGCGACCTGGATGCGCTGCAGCGGCTGTTCGGCTATACGGTGAGCAATACCAGGGGAAAGCCCACAAATTCCGAGTTCATCGCCATGATCGCTGACCAGCTCAGCATCAGAAGCAAGGCAAGACCTGCGTAAGGATGACGATAAACATGAAAATTTTACCGTTTTGCGGTAGACGGTGCTCCCATCACATGGTATGATGGTGCCATCAACAATGAAGGGTGGGAACCAACCTATGGAACCGTTAGCTTCCCTGGATTTCAACGCAAAAAAAGGCTTTATCTGCGATATGGACGGCGTCATCTATCACGGCAACCGGATCCTGCCGGGTGTGGCGGAGTTCATCCAGTGGCTCCATGACGAGGACAAGGAGTATCTCTTTCTGACCAACAACAGCGGCTATACGCCCCGTGAGCTGAACCAGAAGCTGGCCCGTATGGGGCTGGACGTGCCGGAGGAGCACTTCTACACCAGCGCGCTGGCCACGGCGGCCTTCCTGAAGGAGCAGGCACCGGGGTGCTCTGTGTTCGCCATCGGCGAGGCGGGACTGCTGAACGCCCTGTATGACGCGGGGATCACCATGAACGACGTGAACCCGGACTATGTGGTGGTGGGCGAGGGGCGCAGCTATTCGCTGGACACCCTGACCAAGGCCACCAATCTGGTGATGCAGGGGGCGAAGCTCATCGGCGCCAACTCCGATGTGTCCGGTCCCATCGAAAACGGCATCGCTCCGGCCTGCCGGGCGCTGATCGCACCCATCGAGATGGCCACCGGCAAGCAGGCGTACTTCTGCGGCAAGCCCAATCCGCTGATGATGCGCACCGGATTGCGGATGCTGCACTGCCACTCCGCCGAGGCGGTGATGGTGGGCGACCGCATGGACACCGACGTGATCTCCGGCATGGAGAGCGGCATGTCCACGGTGCTGGTGCTGTCCGGCGTGTCCACCCGCGAGACACTGCACACCTACGCCTACCGGCCCAGCATCGTGCTGGACGGCGTGGGGGATATCCCGGCGCTGGCCCGGGCGGCAAAGAAATAAACAGAGAAAAACCGGAAAGGGACGGGAGTTCCTTTCCGGTTTTTTTGTATAGAGAAGGAAATGGATCACTTTGCTTCCCGGGAGTACATGACCGCCAGGCCCTGCAGCAGCAGGGCGTCGTCCAGGATCACCGGGCGGCGGCAGTGGGGGATCACGCAGCCCGCCAGTCCGCCGGTGGCGACGGCGGTCACCGGTGTGCCCAGGGACGCCTCCAGCCGGTCCAGCATACCGTCCACCATGGCGGCGGCACCCAGCACGATGCCGCTGCGGAGGCAGTCCACCGTGCTGCGGCTGAGGGCGCTTTCGGGGGCGGTCAGCTCCGGCAGGGGCAGTCCCGTCCGCTGCGCCAGCGCCTCCGCGCTCAGGCGGACGCCGGGGGCGATGGCCCCGCCCAGGAAGGCGCCGGTCTCATCCAGCACGGAGAGGGTGGTGGCGGTGCCCGTGTCGATCAGCACCAGGGGCGGCGTATATTTGGCCAGAGCGCCCTCCGCGGCGGCGATCATGTCGGCACCCAGGGTCTCCGGATGGTCGATGCGGATGAGGATGACGGTTCGGGCCGTTTCGCCCACCACCAGCACCGGGCCGGTGATGAGACCGGCGAGGGCCTGCCGCAGCGGCTCCGTGACGGCGGCCACGACACTGGAGAGGATGGCACCCTCGAAGCTCTCGGCGGAATAGCCGCTTTGCGTCAGTGAGGCTTTGATGGCGGCCGTATATCCGGCGGCGTCCATACTGCGGTCGGTGATCAGGCGCATGGTGCGGCGCACCGTCAGACCGTCCATACAGCCCAGCACGATATTGCTGTTGCCTGCGTCTACTGCCAGGATCATGCCGCCCGCCTCCGCATGGTGACGATCCGCAGCACGGCAGGGGCCAGCACGATGTTGACGGCCAGCTCCAGCAGGAAGTTGACGCTCATGAACGCGGAGAGCACCGCCGCCCACGAGGTATCGAAAAACAGCACCAGCACCAGATACAGCACGCCGGTGTTCACAATGGGGCACACGGCCGCCGCGGCGACGACCGCCGCTTTCCCGCTGCGGTGCGCCGCCAGTTGGTATACGGCGGCGGCTGCCGCGCCGCACAGCATACCCTTCACCACGCAGGCGGCGGAGGTGATCAGCGGGTGCAGCGCCAGCATCATCTGGCCGGAGGCGTCGGCCCCGGTCAGCACCATGACCAGCACCACCAGGCCAAACACAGTGCCGATCAGCGCGCCGCTGCCGACGCCGTACAGCGCGCCGGCCACCACGATGGGGATCAGCGTCAGGGTGATAGGGAAGCTGCCGAAGCGGATGAAGGTGGCTGCCGTCTGCAGAACGACCACAAGCGCGGTCAGCATGCCCAGTGCCGCCAGGCGGGAAAAGCGATTTTTCATTTGTCAGACCTCCTGCTGTCGCTCCGCGCAGGGCGGATGCAACGCAAATTTTACAGCAGTATAGCGGACAGGGGCGGCGCTGTCTATCACGGCGGGGTAAAATTTAGGTAAAACTTTTAAAAACGGGGGAGGAAACTGCGGCTGCAGTCTCCTCGCGCGGTCTGATGGCTGTCGTCATCGCAGCAGCGGCATGCTGCCGGTGAGCGTATTGATCTTCTTTTTGGCGCCGCAGAGGGCAATGCCGAAGTAGTGCAGCTGACTTTCCGGTGTTTTCTTCATCTTGCGGATGAATTCGTCGTAGGTTTTGCAGCCCTGGGCCAGATCGGAGAAGTCTACCGCCGTTACATCCTGAAATTCCGGCTGATACAGCTTCTCGCGAAGCGCCTTGATGTCCTCCGGCGCGGCTTTCAGGACAGGGACGGGAAAGGCAATGATGCCGGGATGTGTATGGCCGCTCCGGTCGGCCACATCGGTTCCCACCACCTCCGGCATTTTCTGCCCCAGTGTGATGCCCATAATGGCCGCTGTGTTGGCGATCAGGCCGAGGGGCAGTTCCGGGTCAATGACCATGACACATTTTTCATTTTGCAGATCCATAGGTGCCTCCGTTCTCGGTGTGCGCTTCAAACATCTCCCGGTAGACGCCGGGCGCCAGACCGATAAAGCGCTTGAAGTAGTTGGTGAAGTGGCTCTGGTCGGAAAAGCCTGTCAGAAGAGCCGCCTCCGCCGGTGAGACGCCCTTCTCCAGGGTGAAGGCCCGCAGCAGGGCGGACTTGCTGCAGCCCGCGCAGCGGCACAGCTGGTCAAGCCGGATGCGCTGGGCGTAGTGCGCCTCCATGAACCGGCATACCTGTGCGATCTCCTCGCGGCATACCGCGGCGTCGGCGGTGAAGGGACGCGTATAGCGCCGGAGCAGGATGGAGAGCAGCAGAAGCAGGCTTTCCTCCTTTTCAAGCTCCTGGGAGCCGTCCATGATCAGCTCGTGGAGCGAGCGCAGGGAGGCGGCAGCCCTGTCATCATGGATCACCAGTGGGGAAAAACGCGGCAGCTCCCGCTTCCCGGTGAGCTCTTCCGCCAGTTCCAGCATGATGTCCCGGGAAATATTCAATCCGCGGTAGTCCAGCGTGCCGCCGTCGCGCTGTACACAGGCGTGGCTGTCTTCCGGGTTGAACAGGAGCATGTCGCCGGAGGTGATGACGTAGTCTGCGCCCTTGCAGAAGAGCGTGCGCTGTCCGCTTTCCATCAGCCCGATGACGTAGTACTCGTGAAAATGATGAGGGAAGGGCTGTGCGATACCGGTGAAGCGGCAGGCCTCCAGATGCAGTCCGTCATCGTAGACAGCGGTTCGTGTTTCCTGTTTCATGCGCCTTACCTCCTTGCCGGGATTATTGTACCACGTCTGTGGCGGAGGGTCTTGCAAAATATCTTCATTTTAGGAGGAAAAAGGATAAGTTTTAATCTTTGTTTAACAATTCTGCACCATACATGGTATAATTGAGCCACATACGATGGGGAGGGATGGGCATGACCATCAAAAAACGGCTGGCGCGCTCCAATATCGCCATGCTGGTGATACCGATCCTTGCGGCGGCGGTGCTGCTTTTGCTGGGGGGTGGTGCGGCGCTGGTGCTGCTGCGTGGGAATCTGATGACGCTGCACAGCGCGGTGGAGCAGATCGAGGCGGTGCTCCACGGCTTTAAGCTGACGCTGAGCGTGTTTGCCGCCATCGCGGCGGTGCTGCTGCTGGGAACGGTGGCGCTGACCAATCTGTATCTGACGCGGCACCTGTTCCGCCACATCTCCCAGCCGCTGGACACCCTGACGGCGGGCGTGGCCCGCATCCGGGACGGCGACCTGGACACACCCATCGCCTACACGGAGCCGGACGAGTTCAAGGCCGCCTGTGACGCGGTGGATGAGATGGCGGCGCGGCTGAAGGCCTCGCTGGAGCAGCAGCAGGCGGCCCAGCAGCAGAAGCAGGAGCTGATCGCCGGCATGTCCCACGATCTGAAAAGCCCGCTGACTGCCATCCGCGCCTACACGGAGGGCCTGCTGGAGGGCGTGGCCCAGGATGAGGCAGCCCGCCAGCGATATCTGCAGACCATCTACGCCAAGGAGGCGGACATGGAGACGCTGGTGAACCGGCTGTTTGCCTTTGCGCGCATGGACGTCAGCCAGTATCCTGTCCATGCAGAGCCGTTGGCGCTGGCCGCTGAACTGGAGGCTATCACCGAGGAGCAGGAGGGGGTGGCCGTCACGGTGGACGTGCCGGAGATGACCGTGCTGGCCGACCGTGAGCTGCTGCGGCGCATCGCGGTGAACCTGCTGGACAACAGCCGCAAGTACGGCGGACGGGAGGACGTTTCCGTCCGCATCACGGCGGAGAAGATCGGCGATATGGCGGCCATCGCCTTTACCGACAACGGCGCAGGCGTGCCGCCGGAGCAGCTGCCCCGGCTGTTTGACGTATTCTACCGGGGCGACGCCGCCCGGACAGCGCCCGGAAAGGGCAGCGGCATCGGCCTTGCGGTGGTGAAAAAGGCCTGTGACGAGATGCACGGCACCGTCTGGGCGGAGAACGCGGAAAACGGCGGCCTGCGGGTGACCGTGTCTGCCATTGTCAATCGATGGTAGCAAAGGAGGGATAACATGGCGAAAATACTGATCATTGAGGACGACGCCGACATCGCCGCCATTGAGCGGGACTATCTGGAGGTGGGCGGCTATGAGAGGTCAGCGTCTGCACCGACGTCGCCGCCGGACTGGCCGCGGTGCTGGAGCAGCCCTTTGACCTGCTGCTTCTGGACCTGATGCTGCCGGGAATGGACGGCTTTACCATCTGCCGGAAGGTGCGGGAGGCCAAGGACATCCCCATCCTGATGGTCACGGCCCTGGGCAAGGATGTGGACAAGATCCGCGGGCTGGGCTACGGCGCCGACGACTACATCGAAAAGCCCTTCTCTCCCAGCGTGCTGGTGGCACGGGTCAAGGCCCATCTGGCCCGGTACCGGCGGCTGAAGCCCGCGGCGGCGGAGACCACGCTGTTGACCGCCGGGCCGCTGGCGGCGGACACCGCCTGCCACCAGATCACGAAGAACGGCGTGCCGGTGCCCCTGAAGAACAAGGAGTACGAGCTGCTGCTGTTCCTCATGCGCCATCCGGGCTAGGTGTTCAGCCGGGAGGATCTGTACGAGATGATCTGGGGCCTGGAATCCTTGGGGGACAACATCACCGTGGCGGTGCACATGAAGCGGTTGCGGGAGAAGATCGAGGACGATCCCGCCGCGCCCCGGCTGCTGCAGACCGTGTGGGGCGTGGGGTACAAGCTGGCAGTTTAAACTCTGTTTCATTTCTCTTCATACGGTGTTTAACGGTTTCTTCTATCATGGAAATATCCAAGATAGAAGAAACCGTTTTCATGTCTCATAGGAGGTATTCGTATGCACGAGATGGTAATGCAGAAGAACTACGCCAAGGCCTATAAGCTGGTGATCCTGCTGGCGGTGGTGCTGGCGGTGCTCAGCGCCGTGGCCGTTCCCCTGAGCCTGTCCCAGCAGATCAGGGAGGCCGCTGCCCTGGAGCAGACCTATGGCGAGGATCGCCACGACGGCGAGCATGACGGACAGCAGGGCGGCCACGACAGCGAGGACGCCTGGAAGAGCCAGATCACGCCGCTGACACCGGGACACTTTGTATTCTTCGGTGTGCTGGGACTGCTGTGGGTGCTGCTGGCGGCCTGGTATTGGCTGTTGACGGCGGCGTGGCTGTACCGCAGCGCCGTCAATGCAGGCATGAATAAATCCCTCTGGATGATCCTGGGTCTGGCTGTGGGCGTGCTGGTGGGCAACGTGTGCCTGAAAAACCTTATTGCCCGGCCACGGCCCTGCTGGCTGGACGACAGCGTGATGATGCTGATCTCCTCGCCCACGGACTACTCATTTCCCGCCGGCCACACGCTGTCCTCCGTGATCGGCGCCACGGTGCTGACGAAAACGGATCGCCGCTTCGGCTGGGCGGCTATCCCGCTGGCGGCGGTCATCGCCTTTTCACGGCTCTATCTGTTCGTCCATTTTCCCAGCGATATCTTGGCCGGGGCCATCCTGGGCGTGATTATCGGGGAGGCAGTGTACCGCATTGGGATGCGGTGCGGCAGGAGACAGCGGACACCGCAGGAGCGGTGAGCGGGCTCCTCGCCTTTACAGAAGGTACGCCGTGTGCTATGATGTGGGGCGAGGTGATGGCATATGAAAACACTGCTGGACTGTCTGTTCGTGGCGCTGGGCGGCGCGATCGGCTCGGTGAGCCGCTTTTTGCTGGGCATTGCCGCCGTGTTTACGGCGCAGAAAAGCGTGTAAAATCCGGCTGTCCGGGTACACTAAGGCCATCTGAACAAAGGAGTGGATGACCAATGGTGGAACCGGATACCATCCGGCTGCTGCGGGAGTGTGACGCGGGCATCAAAATGGGCGTCTCGGCCATCAGCGACGTGGTGGATCGGGTGGCGGACAAGCACTTCCGCCGCCTGCTGACAGACTGCAAGGCCCAGCACGACAAGCTGAAGGCGGAGATCCAGACGCTGCTGGACAAATACGGCGACGAGGGGAAGGACCCCAACCCCATCGCCAAGGGCATGTCCCACATGAAGACCGGCATGAAGCTGGGGATGGACGACTCGGACGAGACCATCGCCGATCTGATGACCGACGGCTGCAACATGGGGGTCAAATCCCTGAGCCAGTACCTGAACCAGTACCAGGCGGCGGACGAGACCTCAAAGGACATCACCAAGCGGCTCATCGCGCTGGAGGAGCGGCTGGCGGTGGATATCAGAGGATTTTTATAAGAACAACGTGAAACGCCTGCGCCTTTGAAGCGGCAGGGCGTTTCACGTTTACATGGATGGAAGAGTAGGTAAGGAATAGGCTTCCAGATAGGAACGGAAGCGGCGCTGGAAGCTGTCGTCGTTTCGGCGGATGGCGTGGAGCGTTTCGTGAAGGTTCAGGTTGTGCTGGGCGGCGTCGATGACGCACCCGGCGATATTGGAGCAGTGGTCGGAGGTGCGCTCCAGATCCGTCAGCAGATCCGACCAGACGAAGCCGGCTTCGATGCTGCACTGGCCCTGCTGCATCCGCAGGATGTGGCGGGTGCGCATTTCCTCCTTCAGCGTGTCGATGACCTGCTCCAGCGGCTCCACCTTCATGGCGGCCTCCACGTCCTGGTGCAGGAAGGCGGTTTCTGCCAGAGACAGGATCTCGCGGATGGCGTCGGAGAGGGTGATGAGCTCGGCCCGGGCGCTGCCGCTGAAGGAGAGGCCCTTGGCCTGCAGCTCCTCCGCCGATTCCAGCACGTTGACGGCGTGGTCAGAGATGCGCTCCAGGTCGCCGATGGTCTTCAGCAGCTCGGTGGCCTCCTCGCTCTCGGCCTCGCCCATCTTCTGGGCGCTGAGCTTCACCAGATAGGTGCCGATCACGTCCTCATAGTGGTCGCAGCGATCCTCGTCGGCGCGGATGCTGTCCGCCAGGACGGGGGTGTAGTGGGTAAAGGTGGTCAGGGCGTTTTCCAGGGCCCGGACGGCGCACTCGGCCATGTCGTTGGCCACGGCGCGGCACTGGCGCAGGGCCAGGGAGGGGGTGGCCAGCAGGCGCTCGTCCAGCTCCACGGCCGCCTCTTCTTTGTGGGTCACGTCGGGCACCATGCGGATGGCCAGCTTCTCCAGAATGTTACCGGCAGGCAGCAGCATGGCGGTGCACAGGATGTTGAACAGGGAGTGGGCGATGGCGATGCCGTACATGGTGGCGGATTCGTTGAGAATGGCCGGGGCAAAGACGGCCTTGACGATACAGAACACTGTCAGCAGCACCACCACGCCGATGACGTTGAACATCAGGTGTACCACGGCGGCCCGCTTGGCGTTCTTATTGGTGCCCACGGAGGACAGCAGCGCCGTAACGGTGGTGCCGATATTCTGGCCCATGATGATGGGGATGGCGGCGGCGTAGCTGACCTGTCCGGTCAGGGCCAGCGCCTGCAGGATGCCCACGGAGGCGGAGGAGGACTGGATGATGCCCGTCAGCACCGCGCCCACCAGCACGCCCAGGATGGGGTTCTTGAACATAATGAACAGCTCGGCAAAGCCGGGGACATCCTTCAGACCCGCCACCGCGCCGCTCATGGTGTCCATGCCGAACATCAGCGTGGCGAAGCCCAGCAGGATCATGCCGGTGTCCTTCTTCTTGGCGTCCTTGCAGAACATATAGAAAATGATACCGATCAGCGCCAGCACCGGGGTGAAGGAGGTGGGCTTCAGCAGCTTGATCCACACGTTGCCGCTGTCGATGCCCGCCAGGCTCAGCAGCCACGCGGTGACGGTGGTGCCCACGTTGGCGCCCATGATGACGTTGATGGCCTGCCGCAGCGTCATCAGCCCGGAGTTGACGAAGCCCACCACCATCACGGTAGTGGCAGACGAGCTCTGGATGATGGCGGTGATGCCCAGGCCTGTCAGGAAGCCGGCGAATACGTTGCTGGTCATCTTGTCCAGCAGCGTCCGCAGCTTGCCGCCGGCACGGCGCTCCAGCGCCTGGCCCATCAGATTCATACCGAACAGGAACAGGCACAGTCCGCCGATCATGGTCAGTACCTTGAAAATATCCATATTGAATTCTCCTCAATCCATGTTTCACATTTTTTTACGATCATTTTACGTCCAGTATCAGCATAGCAGGGGATTGTCAAATCCGCTGGCGCTGTTTTGTAAAATCTAAGTAAAATTCCGCGAGAATAAGCTTGACAAACGAACTGTACTATGCATATAATACAGTTAGAAACTGTGTTACACGCATAGTACAGTTGAAGAGAGGAGGCGGGGACGTTGATTGATTTCGGGGGCTTTGTCCAGACGGAGGGACAGCCCATCTATTTGCAGATCATACGGTACATCAAGCAGGGACTGGCCGCCGGTACCATCGCCGACGGGGAGGAGCTGCCCTCACGCCGGGCGCTGTCGGCTGACCTGACGGTGAACCCCAACACCATCCAGAAGGCGTACCGCCTGCTGGAGGAGGAGGGACTGGTGCAGTCCCACGCCGGGGCTAAGAGCTTTGTCTGCGCCACGGAGCAGCAGCGGCAGGCACTGCGGCGGGAGATGACGGAGAACCAGCTCCGGGCCATGGTGCGGGACATGAAGCGCCTGGGCCTGACGGCGGCGGAGGCCGCCGACCTGGTGGTGAAGCTGTATGCGGAGGAGGAGAGCCAATGAACAAGTATCTTTCCACCGTCGGGCTGTACGCCCGGTGGAATCTCTACCGGATATTGGTCATCACGCTGGTGACGGCGGCGCTGGCGGGCGTTCTGGTGTGGCGCTATCCCGTAGGGACGGTGGTGCTGGACGAGAACTATGTGAACCCGAAGACAGGGGAGACCACGACGCTGGTGGCCAGCTATCCCCGGCTGGTGTCGGTGGCGGCGGAGAGCCGCGCCACCATCGTGTGCGCCGTGGGCTTCGCGGCCATCGTTGTGACCATGAGCCTGACCGGCTGCGGCTACGGCGTCAGGAGCGAATACACCGTGCGGCGGCTGCGGGTGAAGGAACGGCAGGCGGTGTTCCTGTGGGCGGCCTATCACGCGGCGCTGCTGGTGATCTTCTGGGCGGCGGTGGCGGCGGCTGTGTACGGCGCCATGACGTTGCGGCTCCACATGAATGTGGGCGGGCCGCTGTGGCCTGAGGAAGAGGCACCCAGTCCCCAGAGCCTGATGATGCTGTGCTATACCGATCCCTTCATGCACCATCTGCTGCCGCTGCGGGATGCGGCGGCGTGGGCGTCGGATGGGGCCGCGGTGCTGGCGGTGGCCTTCACCACGGTGCTGTTCTCCTATCGCCAGCGGCGGGGGCGCTTCAGCGTGTTGGTGCTGCTGGCGCTGGGCGGTACCATTGCCAGCTTCTTCTGCGGCCTGGGCGAGAGCACCGGTCTGCTGTTGCTGCTGTTCCTGCTGGTCGTGGCGGGCGCTGCCCTTGCACTGCTGCTGGGAGGTGACAGTGATGAAGCGTGAATGGAAGCTGAAGCGTATTTTCACCCTGCTGCCGCCCAATATGGATTCGGATCGGGTACAGGGCTGGATCCTCTGGTCGCTGACGGCCCCGGCCTTTGTGTGCGCGATAGCGTTCCTGTGCCGGTACCGGGAGGCCTACGACGCCCTGTGGTATGCGGCCTATTCGCCCCATGCGGGCGAGCTGCTGGGCGATGTGCTGATGCAGCCCTTTGCCGTCTGCGTTCTGTGGACGCTCATCGTCTATCCGCTGCTGGCGGCGGTGGCGCTGGCCACGGCGGCGGTGCTGTACAGCTCCTACTATCAGGGCAGCCGCAGCATCTATCTCATGCGCCGCCTGCCGGAGGGCCGCGGCCTGCTGCGGCGGCAGGTGTGGACGGTGCCGGTGTGCTGGACGCTGGCCATTCTGGTGACCGGGGCGGTGCTGCTGGGGCTGTGCTGGCTGGTGTGGCGGTTCGCCACACCGGCGGAGTGCCTGCCCACGCCGGAGAACATCGCCCGGGTGGAGGCGCTGGACCGCACCGGGCTCTATATCCGCTATCAGTAACAAGGAGGGGTGTCATATGTTGGAATTGAAGAGCGTCAGCAAGAAATACGGCGTGACCCGAGCGTTGAAGGACGTGTCCCTGACCCTGCCCCAGGGGCAGATCGTGGGCCTGTTCGGCGAGAACGGCGCAGGCAAGACCACGCTGATGAAGTGCATCCTGGGCCTGCTGTCCCATGGGGGGACGATCACCCTGGACGGCGCATCCATCAACGAGAAGAACATCGAGCGCCTCAGCTTCGCCACCTGCGAGCACTCCTTCTTCCCGGCCCTGACGCCCAAGGGGCACCGGGACTTCTATCAGGCTCATTTCCCCCGGTTCAATGACAAGCGCTTTCACGCGCTGATGGACTTTTTCGAGCTGCCGATGAATAAGCCCCTGCGGGCCTTCTCCGCCGGTATGAAGAACCAGTTCGAGGTGGTGATGGCCCTGTCCCAGGGGGCGGACTACATCCTGATGGATGAGCCCTTCGCCGGGAATGACGTGTTCAACCGGGAGGACTTCTACAAGGTGCTGCTGGGCATTCTGGAGGAGCACGAGACGGTGCTGCTGTCCACCCACCTGCTGGAGGAGGTGCAGCACTTCATCTCCCGCGCCGTGCTGATCCGCAAGGGTGAGCTGGTGGGCGACTGCACCATCGAGGAGCTGGAGGAGCAGGGCAAGGATCTGATGACCTATGTGAAGGAGACGTATTGCTATCAGGGCGACCGGGTCAGCCGGGTGCTCTGCGACGTGAACGACGAGGAGGGGTGACATGAAGGGACGCATCCTGATCACCGCGCTGGCGCTGGTACTGGCGCTGGGCGGGCTGATCGTCATCAACCGCGTCGAGGCGGCGAAGGCGCTGCCTGTCGAGATGGAGGTGGTGAATTCCATCGGCGACAGCAGTGCCGCCCAGGGGCTGACGGTGGATTACCGCGTGGCGGCGGAGAACTGCCTGCGGTGGTACACCCGCTATGACCCGGCCGCCGGAGAAAACGAGTCGGACTTCTACATGACCTACCGCAAAAATAATGATTTCAACGGTGTGTGGCCTGTCGGCAACACCCTATCCTGGCAGATCTATTCCAATCTGCTGGCTGTGGACGGCGTGGATCCCATTCTGTCCGACATGCTGCGGCAGGCGAATTCCCCGCAGGGAGAGAAACGGGGCGACGGCGTCAGCATTACCACGCGGCTGTATCCCCACGACTACTACGATGCCTATCCCCTGCGGCTGGTGAACGCCGACGTATATGGCGGTATCTCGCTGGAGTACTCCGAAAAGGCGGGCTTGGCCTTCGACAAGCTGCGGATCCCCACCACGGAGAACGATTTTTTCGAGCTGGAGCTCCACTTCCGTGATCCCGAGGATCCCAACTCCGTCTATGCCTCCGGCTATGGCTCCGACTATGTGGAGAACCAGTTCAAGCCCTATTCCGTCTGCGATGAGAATGGCGCGCTGGTGACGGTGGGCTTCGACGCCGGTGTGCAGCCCCGGCCGGACTGGGCCCCGGAGGGCTTCGGCCTGTGGTATATGCCCATCCGGGAGCAGGTGCGCTACGGCGATTCCTCAAGCATAACGGCAGGCCGGTGGCCGACGTTGGAGGAGTGCCGCCTGGTGTATCCGTTGGACATCGAGAACCAGCGGGTGGCGCTGCTGGAGCGGAGCTACGACGGCGCGTATATCCTGCTGGTGACGGTGGAGGAGGCGCACTATGTGCTGCGGGTGCTGGACAGCACGGACTATCACCTGGTGCAGACGCTGGAGCTGGACGGCGCGGAGGCTTACGGGGGCAACACAAGCCGGGATTATGTATCGGAAAACGAGTACGGCCCCTACCGTCCCACGACGGAGGGCGCCCGGTACCAGTATATCCCGGAGGGTGATCCCGCGGACGGCGTCGGCAGGCTCCTGGTGGAGGAGTGGGCCTATCCGGCGGTTACCGCGCGGCAGGGGGAGAACTTCCTGGCGTTGATAATGGGCAGCCGTCTGGCGGTGCTGGCGCCGGAGGGGGAGGGCTATGACGCCCGGTTCGTCTGCGATATCCCCAGCTACGGCTCAGTCATGCGGTGGGACGAGATAAATAACAGCTGGGTGCAGGATGAGCCCGACGACTGGTATACCGACACGGACGATCTGGGTGATCCTGACGGCCAATACGGCTACGACTGGCGCTATCCGGTGGTAAACGAGGCGTACACCATGGCCTACAACGGCCGGTATCTGGCGGTGGCCGCCTATTACGGCGGCAGCGACCTGATGCTGACCATCTATGGGCCGGGCGGCCTGCAGTACGGGGCGCGGGTGCGCAACAGCGTTCTGGACTGGAGCACGAACACGCAGCCGGTGTGTCAGGATGTGGTGACCTCCGCGGAGGAATTCTACCGGCCCCAGCCGGGCCTCAGTTGGTCATAAAAAGTGAGTGCGTGCCGCAAGGCACGCACTTGTTTTTTATGATGCGGCGGCATGTGGTCATGCCGCCCTACGAAGGGCTATCGGTGATGCTGCGTAGGGCGGGGTGACTACACCCCGCCGCGTGCAACGAAGCAGGCGTCGTTTGCTATGCAGCCTGCCGGGGAGGCTGGGCCTTCCGATGGGGATGGACACATTCGGCGAACAGCGCACCGCCGATGATGAGACACGCCCCGGTGATCTGCAGCGGCGTCAGCCGTTCGTGCAGCAGCAGGGCCGAGAAGATGACGGCGCTCAGGGGCTCCAGATAGCCGCACACCGCCACCGTCTGAACGGGGAGCGCGCCCAGGGCGGAGAAGTAGCACCAGCAGCCGAAGCCGGTGTTGACGATGCCCAGCAGCAGGATCCACGGCCAGCTCACGCCGGGGACGGACATGGCAAGGCCGCCCTTGCACAGCAGCAGCACGAACACCGCGGCGGCGGCCGACAGCATTTGCAGCAGGGAGTTCTCCATGCCGTCCACGCTGCGGGCTTTTTTGTTGAGGATCAGCATGGCGGCGTAGCACACGGCGCTGAGGATGCCGTACAGGAAGCCGGTGACGCTGAGACTTCCGCCGCCCCAGCCGTTCACCAGTACGATGCCGCCGCAGACGCACAGGAAGCCCGTGATCTTCACCCGGGTCAGCGCCTCGTGAAACACCAGCGGCGACAGGGCCATCACGATCACCGGACAGCAGTAGTAGAGCAGGGAGGCGGTGGACACGCCGATGGTGCGGTATCCCGCGTACAGGAACATCCAGCTTGCGCCCATGGCCGCGCCGGACAGCAGGATCAGCGTCACGTCCCGCCCGCGCCCGGCAAAGGAGAACCGGTGGCCGGAGAGAAAGAAGAACGCCAGCAGGCTCACGCTGCCCAGCAGCGTCCGCAGCAGCACGATCTGGCCGCTCTCCAGGGCGATATGGCTGGCCACGATGCCGTTGAAGCCGAACAGCAGCAGACCGGTGAGAAAACGGAAGAAAAGACGGCGGTTCTGGGTCATAATAGTGCCTCCTGCGCGTGAAAAAGCGACGCAGCGGAGGAGAGAAAAAGGTTGCCGCCGCTGCGCCACTTTTTGGTGGTTGACAAAATTCTACATCCATCGTATCCTTGAGTAAAGCGAGAATATTTCAAATGTGATTTGACGATTTGTCAAATATAGGAGGGCGGATATGGAGAGCGAGAAATGCCGCGTGCTGCTGTGCGCCATCGACAAGGGCTCCATCACTGCGGCGGCGGAGACCATGGGCTACACCATCTCCGGCGTCAGCCGCATGATGGCGGCGCTGGAGAGCGAGATCGGCTTTCCCCTGCTGCGCCGGAGCAGGGAAGGGGTGGTCCCCACCAACGAGTGCCTGCGTCTGCTGCCGTCGCTGCGGGAGATGGTGGCCCAGGCGGAGCAGTGCCGCCAGATGGCGGGTGAGCTGCGGGGCGTCATGTCCGGCACGGTGGCCATCGGCACCTTTTCCAGCGTGGCCACCCACTGGCTGCCCAACATGATCTGCGCCTTTCAGCGGGACTATCCCAATATCGACTTTGAGATCCTCATGGGGGACTATCCCGAGATCGAGCAGTGGATATTGCAGGGCCGGGCGGATTTCGGCTTTCTCCATCTGCCCACCCGGCCGGAGCTGGCGGTCACGGAGCTGGCCCGGGACGAGCTGATGGTGGTGCTGCCGGAGGAGCACCCTCTGGCGCGGCTGGAAAAAGTTCCGGTGGCGGCCCTGGCGGAGCAGCCCTTCATCCTGCTGGACAAGGCGGGCAACCGGGACCGGGAGGTGATGCAGGTGTTTGAACAGGCCGGGACAGCGCCTCGGGTGCGCTTCACCACACTGGATGACTGCGCCGTCATGTCCATGGTGGAGCACGGCCTGGGCGTCAGCATCCTGCCGCAACTGGTGCTGCGGCGCATCCCCTACCGGGTGGCGCTGCGTCCGCTGGACTGGCCTGCCTTCCGCCGCATCGGCCTGGCTACGCGTCCGGGGGAGGAACTGGCCCCTGCCGCCAGTCGGTTCCTGGCCTATCTGCCCTACCGGGATGGGAAGGCGTTATCTGAAAAGAAGAATAACGTTTTTTACGGATGTGCCTTGCGGAAAACTGAAAATTATTGTATAATATAGAAAAAAATTTAGGTAAAACCACATCACACACCTTTGACCGCCCCGGGGCGGCGGGAAGGAGCGCATTGTATGGCAACATTTATCGTAAACGGCAGCACCGTAACGGTGGAGAAGAATCAGAAGCTGATCCGCTTCCTGCGGGACGAGCTGCACCTGACCTCGGTGAAGGACGGCTGCAGCGAGGGCGCCTGCGGCACCTGCCACGTTCTCATCGACGGCAAGCCCACCAAGGCCTGCATTCCCCAGACGGACAAGCTGGAGGGCAAGACCATCCTCACGGTGGAGGGTCTCAGCGACTGGGAAAAGGAGGTCTATACCTTCGCCTTCGGCGAGGCGGGCGCGGTGCAGTGCGGCTTCTGCATCCCCGGCATGGTGATCTCCGCCAAGGGGCTGCTGGACGTGAATCCCGACCCCACCCGGGAGGAGGCCGCCTTTGCCATCCGCAACAACATCTGCCGCTGCACCGGCTATGTGAAGATCATCGACGGCATCCTGCTGGCGGCCAGGATCTTCCGGGAGGGCAAGCTGCCCGAGGCATCCGCCGACGACTGGCAGATGGGCAGCCGTGTCCACCGGCTGGACGTGGCCGAGAAGGTACAGGGCTACGGCCAGTACCCCGACGATGTGTATGTGGACGGCATGTGCTACGGCGGCGCGGTGCGCAGCCAGTATGCCCGCGCCCGGGTGCTGTCCATCGACACCGCCGAGGCGGAAGCCCTGCCCGGCGTGATCTGCGTGGCCACCCAGAAGGACATCCCCGGCAAGGTGAACGTGGGCCATATCAAGAAGGATCAGCCCACCCTCATCGGCGTGGGCGAGCTGACCCACTATCTGGGCGACAGCGTGGCCTTGGTCTGCGCCGTGGATCAGGCTACGGTAGAGGCCGCCAAGAAGCTGGTGAAGGTGGAGTATGAGGTGCTGCCCGCCGTCCACAATCCCACCGAGGCCGCCGCGCCCGACGCGCCGCTGGTGTTCGAGGGGGACGAGAGCAATGTGCAGGCCTATAAGCACGTCTCCCGGGGCGACGCCGAGACCGCCATCAAAAATTCCAAATATGTGCTGACCGAGCATTTTTCCACCCCCTGGACGGAGCACGCGTTCCTGGAGCCGGAGTGCTGCGTGGCGCTGCCGCTGGACAACGGCGGCGTGCGCCTGCTGACCACCGACCAGAGCGCCCATACCACCATGCACGAGTGTGCCGGTATGCTGGGCGTGGATTACGAGCACTGCCAGGTGCAGAATATGCTGGTGGGCGGCGGCTTCGGCGGCAAGGAGGATATGTCCGTCCAGCACCACGCCGCGCTGCTGTGCTACCTGACCCGGAAGCCCGTCAAGTTCAAGCTGAGCCGCCAGGAGTCTATTCTGGTGCACCCCAAGCGCCACAGCTTTGACATGAACTTCACCATGGGCTGCGACGAAAACGGCATCATCCAGGGCGTCAAGGCCTCTGTGGTGTCCGATACCGGCGCGTTCGCCTCTCTGGGCGGCCCGGTGCTGGAGCGCGCCTGCACCCATGCGGCGGGCCCCTACGCCTATGAGAATTTCGAGATCGAGGGCCATGCTTACTACACCAACAATCCCCCGGCCGGTGCGTTCCGCGGCTTCGGTGTGACGCAGACCTGCTTCTGCACCGAGACGCTGCTGAACCAGATGGCCGACCTGGTGGGCATCTCTCCCTGGGAGATCCGCTACCGCAACGCCATCCGTCCCGGCGGCGTGCTGCCCAACGGCCAGATCGTGGACGATTCCACCGGCCTGGTAGAGACGCTGGAGGCCATCAAGCCCGCCTATGACGAGGCAGTGAGAAACGGCGATCCCGTGGGAATCGCCTGCGCCATGAAGAACGCGGGCGTTGGCGTGGGCCTGCCGGACTGGGGCCGCTGCAAGCTGATCGTGGAGGATGACGCCAAGGTGCATATCTACTCCGGCGCCTCCTGCATCGGCCAGGGCCTGGGCACTGTGCTGGTGCAGGTGGTGGTCACCAATACCGGCCTGAAGCGGGATGACATCGTCTACGAGCGCAGCAATACCTGGATCGCGCCGGACTCCGGCGACACCTCCGGCTCTCGCCAGACGCTGGTGACAGGTGAGGCCACCCGCCGCGCCTGTGAGCTGCTGAAGGCCGAGCTGGACAGCGGCAAGACGCTCTGCGACCTGAAGGGCAAGGAGTTCTACGGCGAATATCTGGCCAAGACCGATCCCCTGGGCGCGGACGTGCCCAACCCCGTCAGCCATGTGGCCTACGGCTACGCCACCCAGATGTGCATTCTGGACAAGGAGACGGGCCGGGTGAAGAAGATGGTGGCCGCCCACGACGTGGGCAAGGCCATCAATCCCCTCAGCATTGAGGGGCAGATCGAGGGCGGCGTGGTCATGTCCATGGGATACGCCCTGACGGAGAAGTACCCCATCGACGAGAACTGCAAGCCCACCGCCAAGTACGGCATGCTGGGCCTGTTCCGGGCCAACCAGATCCCGCCGGAGATCCAGGCCATCGTGGTGGAGAAGCCAGGCCTGAACGTGGCCGGCGGCGCCATCGGCATCGGTGAGATCACCTCTATCCCCACCGCGCCGGCCATCGCCGACGCCTATTACCGGCTGACCGGTGAGCGGGAGTTTGACCTGCCCCTGAAGAACACCCCCTACGCCCCCAAGAAGTGAGCAAAGGAGCCGTGACGGCGGTGCCGTCACGGCTCACAAAGGATATATTCTTAAAGCTGCGCCAGCGCTTCCTGGGTGTCCACATCCCGCAGCTCATCGGCGGGCACCTCGTACAGCAGGAGGTCGGATTCATGCTGCCGGATGACCACGTTGCCGCCCCGGTCGCCCTCGACCTTCAACAGCTCCGGGAAGAACCGGGCCGGGAAGATGCAGGGGTTGCCCCGCTGCCCGCCGTGGCCGAGGCCCACGATGTGGCCGGGATTGCGGCCGTAGAAGTCGATCAGACGGGCCACGCTCTCCCGCCGCAGCAGCGGCTGATCGGCCACCTGAAAGAGCAGCGCGTCGCAGCGCTCCAGCGCCCGGACGCCCAGGTGGATGGTGTGGCTCTGGCCATACTCGGGATGGCTGTTGACGATGGGGGTAAAACCGAACTCCTTCGCCAGCGCCACCACCTCCGGATATTGGGTCACCACCACGGTGGCGGACAGCTTGTCCGCCGGGACGGCCTCCAGCGCGTGGCGGATCAGGCTTTTGCCCTGCCACTGCTGGGCCAGCTTGTTGCCGCCGAAGCGGGAGCTCATACCGGCGGCCATTACAACGCAGCCAATGTTCATCATGCCTCACTCCTGTCCTTGTAAGGTTCCTTTTCTGGTAGTATACCCAGCTTTTTGAAAAAGTGTCAACAAAAAGTGGGGATATTCTTCAATTAAAATAACGCAGACCTCTTTTCACGCTACGCAAATCGTGCTATGATCAGCACAATGAATATGTGCCATAACCAACGCAGATAACTGCCGTTTCTCCTTTTCACAGAGTGCGGTTTCAAGTCAGATATCGAGGAGGAAAACCATATGGGTGAAGTCGGAAGAAGCCAAGTCCGTGTGGACGCCTATGACAAGGCGACAGGCCGGACGAAATACTATGAGGATCAGATGCCCCAGAACGCCCTGTACGTCCGCATCAAGCACGCGGAGATCGCCCACGGCTTCGTCAAGTCGGTGGATACCGCCGCCGCCGAGGCCATCGACGGCGTGGTGAAGGTGCTGACCTGCTTTGACGTGCCGGATATCACCTTCCCCACGGCGGGCCATCCCTGGTCCATGGATCCCGGCCATCAGGACGTGGCGGACCGCCACCTGCTGAACCGCCATGTGCGCTATTGGGGCGACGATGTGGCGGTGGTCATCGCCGAGAATGAGGTGGCCGCCATGCAGGGCGTCCGCGCCCTGAAGGTGGAATATGAGGAGCTGCCCTTCGTGCTGGACGTGCAGAAGGCTATGGAGGAGGGTGCGCCCCAGCTCCATGAGAAGTTCCCCCACAACATCCTCAAGCACACCGACATGAAGAAGGGCGACTATCGCTCTGCCATCCAGGAGCCGGGCCTTATCAAGGTGGAGGGCTGGTACGACACCCCCACCGTGCAGCACTGCCATATCGAGAATCACGGCTGCTTCGCCTATGAGGAGAACGGCCGCATCGTGGTGATCTCCTCCACCCAGATCCCCCACATCATCCGACGTATTGTGGGACAGGCCCTGGGCCGCCCCTGGGCGGATATCCGGGTGGTAAAGCCCTATATCGGCGGCGGCTTCGGCAACAAGCAGGACGCCCTGTACGAGCCTCTGTGCGCCTGGTGCACCACCCAGGTGGGCGGCCGAACCGTCCGGATCGACTGCTCCCGCGAGGAGACCTTCGTCTCCAACCGCGTGCGCCACGCCATCCGCTTCCATATCGTCTCCTGGCTGCGGAAGGACGGCACCTTCGCCGCCCGCAAGGTGGAGTGCTTCTCCAACCAGGGCGCTTACGCCTCCCACGGCCACTCCATCGTGGCCAAGGCCATGGGCTCCTTCCCCCAGCACTACCCCTGCGACAACATGGAGTGCGATGCCTGGACGGTGTTCACCAACCGCCCCGCCGCAGGCGCCATGCGCGGCTACGGTATGCCCCAGGCGTCCTTCGCCGACGAGGCCAACGTGGACGAGTGCGCCAATGCCGTGGGCATGGATCCCCTGGCCTTCCGCATGCAGAACATCATGCCCCAGGGCTATGAGGACGGCTTCAGCCACAACGTCAACTACTACGACTCCTTCCGGGAATGCCTGGAGGTGGGCCGCAAGTACATGGACTACGACCGCAAGGTGGCCGAGTACGCCAAGGACACCGGCCCCATCCGCCGCGGCATCGGCGTGGCCACCTTCTGGTATAACACCGCCGTGTATCCCATCTCCCTGGAGACCAGCTCCAACCGCATGCTGCTGAATCTGGACGGCACCGTCACCATGCAGTGCGGCGAGACGGAGATCGGCCAGGGTGCCGACACAGCCTATGCCCAGATGACCGCCGATGTGGTGGGCCTGAAGAGCTATAAGGACGTGCATGTGGTGTCCTGCCAGGATACGGACATCACCCCCACCGGCCTGGGCGCCTACGCCAGCCGCCAGACCTATGTGGCGGGCTTCTCCATCCGCAAGACCGGATTGCTGCTGAAGGAGAAGATCCTGGCCTATGCCCAGAAGATCACCCGCCAGGCCCCCTACAACATGGACATCGTGGACGGCAGCATCGTCCGCAATACCGACGGCAAGGTGCTCATGTCCCTCAGCGAGCTGGCCATGACTGCCCAGTATAATCCCAACGATTCCGAGCATATTACTGCCGAGAGCACCTATACCATCCAGAACAACGCCTACTCCTTCGGCTGCACCTTCGCGGATATCGAGGTGGATATCCCCATGTGCAAGGTGACGCTGAAGAACATCATCAACGTCCACGACTGCGGCAAGCTCATCAACCCCGCCCTGGCAGAGGCCCAGGTGCATGGCGGCATGTCCATGGCCATCGGCTACGGCATGGGCGAGCAGCTGCTGTTTGACGAAAAGACCGGCAAGCCCCTGAACAACAACCTGCTGGACTACAAGCTGTCCACCATCATGGATCACCCCCATCTGGAGACCCAGTTCGTGGAGAACGCCGAGCCCACCTCCGCCTTCGGCACCAAGGCCCTGGGCGAACCCCCTGCCTGCTCCGGCGCGCCCGCCATCCGCAACGCCATTTTCAACGCCACCGGCGTAACCATCGACCAGAACCCCATGAACGCCCACATCCTCTTCAAGCGGTTCAGCGAAGAGGGCCTGATCCAAGACTAAGGAGGTACGCAGCAATGTATGATATGTTAGCGCTTTACGAGGCGAAAGACGTACAGGATGCCGTGCGCCTTCGTCTGGAGCATCCCGAGGCACAGATCATCGCCGGCGGCACCGACGTGCTGGTGCAGATGCGCGAGGGCAAGCGGGCCGGAAAGGCTCTGATCTCCATCCAGAAGTGCGACGAGATGCGGGGCATCTCCATCGACGAGGAGGAGAACATCCGTATCGGCAGCCTGACCAGCTTCACCCACATTACCAACGACCCCATCATCCAGAAGTACATCAACGTCCTGGGCGAGGCGGTGGACATGGTGGGCGGCCCGCAGATCCGCAACGCCGGTACCATCGGCGGCAACACCTGCAACGGCGTCACCTCCGCCGACTCCTCCTCCACGCTCCACGCGTGGGAGGCCATCGTGGAGATCACCGGCAAAAACGGCGTCCGCCGTATCCCCATCAAGGAGTTCTATATCAAGGCCGGTACCGTGGATCTGAAGATCGAGGACGGCGAGATCCAGACCGCCATCCTGATCCCCAAGGCCAGCTATGACCGCACCTGGGGCCACTATATCAAGTACGCCATGCGCAACGCCATGGACATCGCCACCCTGGGTACTTCCGTCAACGCCCGGCTCAGCCCGGACGGCAGGACCTTCGAGCGGGTGCGTATCGCCTTCGGCGTGGCGGGCCCTGTCCCCATGCGGGCCGCCACGGCAGAGGAATTCATCAACGGCAAGGCCGTGACGCTGGAAAATATCGAGGCTTTCGGCCGCAAGGTGCTGGAGGACATCAATCCCCGTGACTCCTGGCGTGCCAGCAAGGCGTTCCGCAGCCACATCGCTGTGGAGAGCGCCAAGCGCTGCCTGATCGAATCCGTGAAACTGGCGGGAGGTGAGCTGTAATGGCAAAGAAACAGTATGCGCTGGTGACCTGCTGGATCAACGGCAAGGAAGTGGAGCAGATGGTGGACGTCCGCGCGTCCCTGACCGATATGCTCCGCAACGATTTCCGCCTGACCTCCGTGAAGAAGGGCTGCGAGGTGGGCGAGTGCGGCGCCTGCAACGTGCTGATCGACGGCGAGTGCTTCAACTCCTGCCTGTACCTGGCGGTGTGGGCCGAGGGCAAGCACATCACCACCCTGGAGGGTCTCACCGGCCCCAACGGTGAGCTGAGCGACATTCAGCAGGCGTTCATGGACGAGACCGCCATCCAGTGCGGCTTCTGCATCCCCGGCTTCATCATGACCGCCGCCGAGATCCTGGATCGTAAGGTGTACTACACCGACGACCAGCTGCGCAAGCTCCTCAGCGGCCACCTGTGCCGCTGCACTGGCTACGAGAATATCTTCAAGGCGGTGAAAAAGACCATGCTGCGCCGTCTCGGCATGCTGGACGATCCCTTCCTGAATACCTGAATCATGACCTGATCGCCAACGCCCGGAGCGAAAGCTCCGGGCGTCGGTTTTGCGGGGAAGGCCGCGGGGATTGACATCGCCGGAGATCGTGGTATACTGAATGCACCATATAGAACGAGCGATGTATATTGGATATTATTCGAAAATGACAGGGGAAAAGGAGCGCTATGGAGAGAGGATTCATTGATCTGACGCCGAAGAATCTGGCGAATGAGCACCTTTGCTGCATCATCCGCAGCAAAACGGCGCATCCCGGCGTGGAGGCGAAGCGGCGCTGGCTAGCGGAGCGGCTGAGGGAGGGCCATGTGTTCCGCAAGCTGGACGTGAAGGGCTGCGCGTTCATCGAGTACGCGCCGCTGAAGACCGCCTGGGTGCCGGTGCTGGGGGACAACTACCTCTACATCTACTGCCTGTGGGTGCAGGGTGAGCCGAAGGGCCGCAGCTATGGCCGGGCGCTGCTGACGTCCTGTCTGGAGGACGCCCGGGCGCAGGGAAAGTCCGGCGTGTGCATGCTGGGCGCGGCCAAGCAGAAGGCGTGGCTATCCGACCAGAGCTTCGCAAAAAAATACGGCTTCCGGACGGTAGATGCCACCGCGGACGGCTACGAGCTGCTGGCCCTCAGCTTTGACGGCACGGTGCCCCACTTCGCGCCGTCCGCCAAGCGCCAGACCATCGACGAAAAAGAACTGACGGTGTATTATGATGATCAGTGTCCGTATATCCCCCAGCGGATCGAGAAGCTGCGGGCCTATTGCGGGGAGAAGGATATCCCGGTCCGGTTCATCCGTGTGGCCACGCTGGCGCAGGCCAAGGCGCTGCCCTGCGTGTTCAACAACTGGGCGGTGTTTTACGGCGGCCGGTTTGTGACCGTCAATCAGATAGACGGCGCGGCGGTGGAAAAGCTGCTGAAAAAGGAATGTAATTAAAAATATCCGGAAAAAGCCGCCGTATGGCGGCTTTTTCCGGATATTGATCGCTCATCCCCGGTGCAGGATCGCGTCCAGATCCTGCTGCGGCGCGGTGATGGGCTGGAGCCCATAGGCGTCCACCAGCGTTTTCACCACGGTCTCCGACAGAAACGCGGGCAGTGTGGGGCCCAGATAGATGTTCTTCACCCCCAGCGCCAACAGGCTCAGCAGGATGCAGACGGCCTTCTGCTCGTACCACGACAGCACCAGCGTCAGCGGCAGGTCGTTGACGGTGCAGTGGAAAGCGTCCGCCAGTGCCAGCGCGATCTGCACGGCGCTGTAGGCGTCGTTGCACTGGCCCACGTCCAGAATACGGGGGATGCCGCCGATCTCGCCCAGGTCAAGGTCGTTGAAGCGGAACTTGCCGCAGGCCAGCGTCAGCACCAGGGAGTCCATGGGCGTGCGCTTGACGAACTCCGTGTAGTAGTTGCGCCCGGGGTGAGCCCCGTCGCAGCCGCCCACCAGAAAGATGTGCTTCACCGCGCCGCTCCGGATGGCCTCGATGATTTGGGGCGCCTTGTCCAGTACGGCGGCGTGGGCAAACCCGGTGGTCAACATGTGGCCGCCGTTGACGCCGCTCATGCTCTGGTCGGTCTGATAGCCGCCCAGCGCCTGCGCCTGCCGGATCAGCGGAGAGAAATCCTTGCGGCCCTGGGCGTCCGCGGCGATGTGCCGCAGCCCGTCATAGCCCACCACCGACGTGGTGTAGACCCGGTCGGCATAGCTGGGCCGGGGCGGCATCAGGCAGTTGGTGGTGAACAGCACCGGCGCGGGGATATCGGCAAATTCCTTCTGCTGATTCTGCCACGCCGTGCCGAAATTTCCCGCCAGATGGGGGTACTTCTTCAAGCCGGGATAGCCGTGGGCGGGCAGCATCTCGCAGTGGGTGTAGACGTTGACGCCCCGGCCCGCCGTCTGCTCCAGAAGCTGGTGCAGGTCCTCCAGATCGTGGCCGGAGACCACGATGAACGGCCCCTTCTTCACGTCGATGTTCACCCGGGTGGGGACGGGATCGCCGAAGGTCTCCGTGTTGGCCCGGTCCAGCAGGGCCATGCACTGGAAGTTCACCTGCCCGAACTCCATGATCAGCGCCAACCACTCCTCCACGCTGTGCTCCCGGGCCAGCGCGGCCAGACCCTTGTAGAACCAGGCGTCCACCTCCTTGTCCCGATAGCCCAGGTTCATGGCGTGGTGGGCGTAGGCCGCCATTCCCTTCAGGCCGAACAGCAGCGTGGCGCGCAGGGAGACGGTGTCCGTCTCTCCCTTCCAGAGCCACGAGGTGTCGCCGCTGCCGCTGCTGCCGCCATGCCGCCGCAGAGCCTCGTCCACCCGGTCGGTAAAGGCGCGGATGGCCGCGTTGTCGAAATTCACGTTGGTCAGCGTGGTGAACAGCCCGTCGGCCAGCAGCCGCGTGACCTCGGGGGGATACTCCTCCCGCTGCCGGCAGACCTCCGCCAGCCGGATCAGGCGGCACACCAGCGCGTCCTGCAGATGGGCGGTCTCCGGCTGCTTGCCGCAGACGCCCGTCTTTACGCAGCCGCTGCCGCCCGCCGTCTGCTGGCACTGAAAGCAAAACATTTCTGACATAGATCCATACCTCCTGTGATCGTTGCAGGTAGTATGCGCGGCTTTTCGCCATCCATGCGGAAAGTGCACCAAAAAACTTCGCGCTGCCCGCCCTGTCGGCGGATTTCGTGGAAAAGCGCACCGCAGATTTTGTATAATCACCGTAGTGGATCCCACTACGGTGATTTTTTTTGTGACAGGAAGAAGGGCTGGCGGACAAGCTGTCCGGCCCTTAACGACCACATAAGAAGGAGAATGAAAATGGAGGTAATGGCCGCTTGCCGGGACAGAGTCCTGGAATTGTACCTGAAGGGAGAGCTGGATCACCACGGCGCCAAGGGCCTGCTGACCAAGCTGGAGCGGGAGATCGAGGCATCGCTGCCGTCGGAGCTGATCCTGGACTTCAGCGGCATCACGTTTATGGACAGCGCGGGCATTGCCGTGGCGCTGCGGGGCTGGCAGCGGATGCGGGAGCTGGGCGGCAGCGTGGTGCTGCGCCATGTGGCGCCCCAGCCCAAGAAAGTATTGGAAGCGGCGGGCATCGGCCGCATGATGACACTGGAATAAAACCGCGTGCGCCGGAAGCGCGGCGCATCACGACAGGAGAGGAGCATACATATGCAGCGCATCGAGAATTATGTCACGCTGGAATTCCTCAGCCGCAGCAGCAACGAGGGGTTCGCCCGGGTGGCGGCGGCCGGGTTTGCGGCGCAGTTGGATCCCACGCTGGACGAGCTGGGGGACATCAAGACCGCCGTCAGCGAGGCGGTCACCAACGCCATCGTCCACGGCTACCCGGATCAACTGGGCCGGATCGCCGTCAAGCTGAAGATGCTGCCCAACAACACCCTGGAGATCACCGTCCGTGACTGGGGCCGCGGCATCGCGGACATCCAGCAGGCCCGGCAGCCGCTGTTCACCACCGGAGGGGAGGAGCGCAGCGGCATGGGCTTTACCATTATGGAGAGCTTTATGGACAAGCTCACGGTGAAGTCCACCCCTGGGCGCGGCACCACCGTGACCATGCGCAAGCGGGTCTCCGCCCGCATCAAGCGATGAGTGACCTGTTCGCCCTGCTGGAGCGGGCCCAGGGGGGGGACGACGAAGCCTGTCAGCAGGTGCTGACGGAAAACAGCGGCCTCATCTGGTCCATCGTCAAGCGCTATTACGGCTGTGGGGTGGAGACGGATGATCTGTATCAACTGGGCTGCATCGGCTTCATCAAGGCGGTGAAGGGGTTCGACCTGAATTACGGCACCCAGTTTTCCACCTATGCCGTGCCGAAGATCTCCGGCGAGATCCGCCGCTTTCTCCGGGATGACGGGGCCATCAAGGTGGGTCGTACCATCCGGGAGAAGGGCCAGACCCTGTGGTCGGCCCGGGAGAGGCTGCGCCATAAGCTGGGCCGCGAGGCCCGGCTGTCGGAGCTGGCGGAGGCCACCGGCATGACGGTGGAGGAGATCGCCAGCATCGACCTGGCCACCGTGGCGCCGGAATCGCTCCAGCAGGAGACGGCGGAGGGGCTGACGCTGGAATCCACCCTGGGCACCGAGGCGGAGGAAGAGCGCCTGGTGGAGAGCATCGCCCTGCGGGAGGCCATCGACACCCTGCCGGAAAAGGAGCGGATGACCATTCTGCTGCGGTTTTTCAAATGCCTGACCCAGGAGCAGACGGCCCGGATCGTAGGGGTATCCCAGGTGCAGATCTCCCGTCTGGAGCACCGGGGCCTGGAAAAGCTCCGGAAGCTGCTGGCGGATTGAGGCCCTGCTGCCGGGCCTCGTAGTCGTCCGGCAGGAACTCCGTCATGGTGCCGCGATAGCGCTTGGGCATGAAGGTGTTCTGGCACCGGGGGTTATAGCGCTCCTTGATGGCGATGGTCTCATAAAACCGCTTCCACAGCCGCCGGAACGACACCTCCTCATCGCCGGGCAGCGCAAGCTGCAGGCTGTCCATGGGCAGGATGCGGGAGTGACCCTTCGCGTAGACCAGCAGCTCCCTGTGGGTGCGGTCGTAGAGGAAGAAGGCCTCGTTGGCGTAGCGGTCGCAGAAGTGCCGCCGCAGCAGGGGCAAAACCCGGTTTTTGGGCTCGATTTCCGACCCTAAAACACCGTTATAGTCCGAAAAACGCACGAAGCCCCGCAGCTTTTCCAGCTCACCGCTCATGTGCCGCAGGGCCTTGGCCACGGGATAGTACACCGGATCGGCGGTGTTGCGGAGGAAATCAGTCCCCTCGTCATAGAACTTCCGGATCAGCGCGTAGAGATGGCTTTCCTTCTCGGGAAGGCAGGTGAGAAAGCCCCGCCGCACCACGTCGGCGGCGGCCTTCGAGCGCCGCAGGATGCTCTGATAGACCCGCTGGGCGTGCGCCCGCTCCGTCACCACATAGCGCACCTCATACAGCGACCAACATTCCTCATCGCCGGAAAAGGCGATGGGGAATTCTTTATGTACATAGCTTTCAAACACGCAGCACAGAAAACCGTCAAAGGTGCCGTCGTATTGAAAGACCACATCTCTCCATGCCACGGCCATCACCCCACCGCGTCGAACAGGGAGAGCTGCTGCATCTCACCGGAGGGCAGCAGGCCCCGCTCCACGGCCTCCAGCTGCCGCACGATGGACTCGGGGGAGAACCGCAGACCCGGCGCGGCATGGCCGTCGCACACCAGGAAAAACTGGGCACGCTTGACCACCACGCCCAGCTTCTTCAGATCCTCGAACCGCAGATGGGCGGTGCGGCGGGCGGAGACGATCCGCCTGGCGCTGGTGGGGCCGATGCCCGGCACCCGCAGCAGCGTCTCATAGTCGGCCCGCATGATCTCCACCGGAAAGTGCTCCAGATGGGAGACGGCCCAACTGCACTTGGGGTCAAGCTGCGGATTAAAGTCCGGGTGGGCCTCATCCAGCAGCTCACTGGCCTGAAAGCCGTAAAACCGCAGCAGCCAGTCCGCCTGATAGAGCCGGTGCTCCCGCAGCAGCGGCGGCTTGGTGTCCAGCGCGGGGAGCAGGCTGTTTTCCACCACCGGCACATAGGCGGAATAGAACACCCTTTTCAGTCGGTACTTCTGATACAGTGCCTCCGTCAGATGCAGGATGTGCCGGTCGGTATCCTTGGTGGCGCCCACGATCAACTGGGTGCTCTGTCCCGCCGGGGCGAAGGCGGGCGCGTGCTTGTACTTCACCAGCTCCTGTCGGCTTTCCGACACCTTGTCCCGGATGAGCCCCATGGGCCGCAGGATGGCCTCCCGGGTCTTGTCCGGGGCCAGCGTCTGCAGACCCTGCTGGGAGGGCAGCTCGATATTGACGCTCATGCGATCCGCCAGCAGACCCAACTGCTGCACCAGCTCCGGCGACGTGCCGGGGATGGCCTTGGCGTGGATATAGCCGTTGAAGCCGTACTCCTGCCGCAGGATCCGCAGGGCGCGGATCATCTGTTCGGTGGTGTAGTCGGCATTGCGCAGCACGCCGGAGGAGAGGAACAGCCCCTCAATGTAGTTCCGCCGGTAAAAGCCGATGGTCAGCTCCGCCAGCTCGCGGGGCGTGAAGGCGGCGCGGCGGGTGTCGTTGGAGCGCCGGTTGACGCAGTACTTGCAGTCATAGACGCAGCAGTTGGTCATCAGCACCTTCAGCAGCGTGACGCACCGCCCATCGGCGGAAAAGCTGTGGCAGCATCCGGCGATGGAGGAGGACGTGTTGCCGATCTTTCCCGGTTGGAATTTCCGCCTGACGCCGCTGGATGTACAGGCGGCGTCATACTTGGCGGCGTCCGACAGGATGGTCAGCTTATCCAGAAGCTCCATTGGTCATGCCGCGGTGCGGCGGCGCTGGGGACGGCGCTCCAGCCGGTCGATCAGGTGCATCAGGTTCACAGAAGCGGACAGCGCGCCCACGATCACGATCACATAACCCATAGCAGTCATAACAGTTACCTCCATTGGAATCTTTGTTCGACTCACATTATATATCGAACAGCAGTTCTTGTCAAGTGAAAATAGAACAAAAATTCCAAAATGTTTGAATTGGGTTGACCGCAACAGGATTTTGTATTACAATAGGGAAAAACACCACAAGGGATAGGGGAACGCGAGATATGACAGAACTAGAACAAAAGTTCATAAACGCCCGGCGGCAGGCCATTGCCCTGGATTACGCCAATCTGAACGACATGCAGCAGCAGGGCACCATGGCCACCGAGGGGCCGCTTCTGCTGCTGGCGGGCGCGGGCAGCGGCAAGACCACGGTGCTGATCCACCGGGTGGCCAACCTGCTGCGCTATGGCCGGGGCAGCGACACCGACGAGATCCCCATCCCCATCTCCGAGGATGAGGTGGCGTTTCTGGAGGCGTATGCCGCCCAGCCCACGCCGGAGCAGCGCCCGCTGATGCAGTACCTGTGCGCGGTGGAGCCCGCCCGCCCCTGGGAGGTGCTGGCCATCACCTTCACCAACAAGGCCGCCAACGAGCTGAAGGAGCGGCTGGAGCGCATGCTGGGGGAGGAGGCCCGTGACGTGTGGGCGTCCACCTTCCACTCCGCCTGCGTCCGCATCCTGCGGCGGGACATCGAGCAGATCGGGTACTCCCGGGACTTCACCATCTACGACACCGACGACAGCAAGCGGGTGGTGAAGGACTGCCTGAAGGAACTGGAGCTGGACGAAAAGACCTTCCCCGTTCGGGAGATCGTGTCGGTCATTTCCCGGGCAAAGGACGAGATGCTGCTGCCGGAGGACTTCCGCGCCTATTGGGAGAAGAACAACGACTGGCGGAAGATCCGGATCGCGAAAGTATATTCCCTTTACACGAAAAAGCTGCGGGACGCCAACGCCCTGGACTTTGACGACATCATCCTGCTGACGGTGCAGCTGCTGCAGAGCCGCCCCGAGGTGCGGGAATACTATCAGCGGAAGTTCCGCTATGTGCTGGTGGACGAGTATCAGGACACCAACCACCTGCAATACCTGCTGACCAGCCTGCTGGCAGGCGGCTACCGCAACATCTGCGTGGTGGGCGACGACGACCAGAGCATCTACCGCTTCCGGGGCGCCAATATCGAGAATATCCTCAGCTTTGAGAAGGAGTACCGCGGCGCCCGGGTGATCCGGCTGGAGCAGAACTACCGCTCCACCCAGAACATTCTGGACGCGGCCAACGCCGTGATCCGCCACAATCAGGGCCGCAAGGGCAAGACTCTGTGGACCCGCAACGGCGCAGGGGACAAGGTACTCATCAAGACCAATTTCAACGAGGGCGACGAGGCCAACTTCGTGGTGGGCCAGGTGATGATGAACTACAACCGGGGTATGAACTGGCGGGATCACGCGGTGCTCTACCGCATGAACGCCCAGTCCAACGCGCTGGAATATGCCTTCAAGCGCAGCGGCGTGCCCTATAAGATCATCGGCGGCATGAAGTTCTTCGACCGGGCCGAGATCAAGGACATGCTGGCGTATCTGTGCGTCATCAACAACCCCACCGACGACCTGCGCCTGCGGCGCATCGTCAACGTCCCCTCCCGCAAGATCGGCGCGGCCACCGTGGACAAGGCCCAGCTCCTGGCTACGGCCCATGGCGTGCCGCTGTACGAGATCTTCCGCCATGCCTCCGGTTATCCGGAGCTGAGATCGGCGGCTGTAAAGCTGGAAGGCTTCACGGCACTGATGGAGGAGATGCGGGAAAAAGCGGGGGAGATGCCCCTGCCGGAGTTCTATGAATTCGTCTGCAACCGCAGCGGCTACACCGCCATGCTGACGGAGAAGAACGACATGGAGAGCCGTGGCCGCCTGGAGAACGTGCAGGAATTGACCTCCAGCATCCACGCCTTTCTGGATAACCAGCCGGACGACCCCAGCCTGTCGGGCTTCCTGGACGAGGTGGCGCTGTACACCGACCTGGACAGCACCGAGGAGAGCGACAACTGCGTGGTGATGATGACCATGCACAGCGCCAAGGGCCTGGAATTCCCCGAGGTGTTCGTGGTGGGCATGGAGGACGGTCTGTTCCCCGGCAACCGCGCCATGGGCGACGAGGAGGAGATGGAGGAGGAGCGGCGGCTGTGCTATGTGGCCATGACCCGCGCCCGGGAGCATCTCACCATGACCCACGCCAAGCAGCGTATGCTGTTCGGCCGCACCACCCCCGCCATGCCCTCCCGCTTCCTGGAGGAGATCCCGGAGGAGAACAGCCAGTGGGTGGGCAAGCCGGAGCCCCGGCAGGAGCGCCACTGGAGCGACGACTATAACGACGATACCGCCTACGGCGGCTTTGGCGGCGGCTATACGGGCCGCGGCACCGTGGGCTATGCCGAGCGTCCCACGCCGAAAAAGCCTGCCTATGTGGCAGCGGCTGCGGCGAAGAAGGAGAGCGCGCCCCTGATGGAGATCAAGGCGGGCGAGAGCGTGAAGCACGCCGCCTTCGGCCACGGGCTGGTGCTGTCGGTGCGGGCCATGGGCGGCGACGCGCTGATCGAGGTGGCCTTCGACACCGTGGGTACCAAAAAGCTGATGCTGAAGGCCGCCATGCGGCATTTGACCAAGGAATAATGCCATGTAAACCTGAGGTTGCGGGATATTTTCCGCGGTGCAACCTGAAGTTGATGGACATTCCGGCGGCAATGGGATAGAATAGAGAAAACACGTTTGACCGGCGAAAGGAGAAACGCGATGGGATTTGGAATGGGCTTCAGCATGTTCAGTGTGATGTTCTTTCTGATATTCGGCTTTGTGATCGTGATGTTCATCGTCACGGCGGTGAAGGGCATCGGCACCTGGCACAAGAACAACAACTCGCCCCGCCTGACGGTGGAGGCCACGGTGGTGTCCAAGCGGCAGAATGTCGATGTGCACCACCACCCCAACGGCGGAGACGCCACCGGCGCCCACGGCATGCACACCACCACCTCCACCACCTATTACGTCACGTTTCAGGTGGCCAGCGGCGACCGGATGGAGCTGCACGTCAGCGGCCGGGAGTACGGCATGCTGGCGGAGGGCGACTTCGGTGAGCTGACGTTCCAGGGCACCCGCTATCTGGGCTTTGAGCGCCGGGGCAGCAAGGCGGCTTATTACGACCGGCCCGACGACGGCGGCGAACGCCAGCGGGCCTCGTGGGATCCGGAGCGGTGATAGCGGTAATAAAGGAATAAAGACACAGAGCTGCTCCCGCGGGAGCAGCCCTGTGTCTTTATGAGAAAGGGGAAAAATAGCGTATTGTCAGGAGAGCAGGGCCCGGTCACTGGCGAATACGTCGCCGCTGACTCTGGCGAATTGTGCCAGCAGCTTCGGACTTTTCAGCGTGGCCATCAGCAGCGTCAGCGCCTGACGCTGGCCGCCGGACAGGGTGCTGACCTCGGAGGAGAGTCGGGTCTCCAGCCCTAGTCCCAGATCGCCCAGCAGCGCGCGGTATCGCTCCCGCTCCGCCTTGGTGATGCCCCAGCGGAGGCCCCGCTTCTGGCCGCGGCGGGCCGCCAGCGCCAGATTCTCCTCGATGTGCATGGAGGGAGCTGTACCCATCATGGGATCCTGGAACATGCGGCCGATGTAGGCGGCCCGTTTGTATTCCGGCAGATCGGTCACGTCCACGCCGTCCAGATGCACCTCGCCGGAATCCACGCTCAGCGTACCGGCGGCGTTCAGCATGGTGGATTTTCCCGCGCCGTTGCCGCCGATGACGATGACGAACTCGCCGTCCCACAGCGTCAGGCTCAGGCCGTCCAGGGCGGTCTTGGCGTTGACGGTGCCGGGATTGAAGGTCTTATGCAGGTCTTTCAGTTCAAGCATGCTGCTCCACTCCTTCCTTGGCGGCGCGCCGGGGCTTGCGGCGGGTCTTTTTCAGATTCAGATAGGACAGCGTCAGGAACAGCGTCAGGAACAGCGCCACGATCAGCGCCGTGATCAGCTTCAGGTCGTTGGTGCTCAGACCGATCTGCAGCACGATCTGAAGGACGATGTAGTAGACGATGGCGCCGATGGAGACGGCCAGCAGCCGGGCGCCGATATTGCGGAACACCTTGCCGAACATCACCTCGCCGATGATGACGGCGGCCAGACCGATGACGATGGCGCCGCGGCCCATGTTGATGTCGCTGGAGCCCTGATACTGGGCCAGCAGCGCGCCGGACAGGGCCACCAGACCGTTGGAGAGCATCAGGCCCAGCACGATGTTGACGCTGGTGTTGATGCCCTGGGCCCGGGCCATGTGGGGATTGGCGCCGGTAGCGCGGACGGAGCTTCCCTTTTCCGTGCCGAAGAACCGGTACAGCGCGGCCACGATCACGGCGGTCAGCACGACCAGCAGCGGCAGCGGATTGTCCAGCGACAGCTCGCGGACGTACCGCTGGCTCAGCAGCAGGTGGTACTTATCCACACTGACGGCCTGATTGGCCTTGCCGCCCATGATCCGCAGATTGATGGAGTACAGGGCCAGTTGGGTCAGGATACCGGCCAGGATGGCGGGGATGCCGCAGCGGGTGTGGAAGAGACCGGTGACCAGACCGGCCAGCATGCCGGATACCAGCGCGCACAGCATGGCAAGCCACGGGTTCACACCCGCCCGGATCAGCATGACGCACACGGCGCCGCCGGTGGCCAGGGAGCCGTCCACCGTCAGGTCGGCCACGTCCAGGATACGGAAGGTGATGTAGACGCCGATGGCCATAATGCCCCAGGCCAGTCCCTGGGCGACCGCGCCGGGCAGCGCGTTCATCAGCGAGGAAAGGAAACTCATAGGTCATGCTCCTTTGATTTCAGAGTGCGGGAGGATGCGGCGTGCATCCTCCCGTGGGAAGGCGGGGATCAGTCCTCGATGGCGGTGTAGCCGTCCAACGGGGTGATGCCCAGGGCTTCACAGATGGTGGGGTTGTACTTGGGGGTCGCGGTGGTGTATTCGATGGGCATGGTGGAGATGTCCGCCTCGCCGGTCAGGATCCTGGCGGCCATCTGACCGGTGGTCTTGCCCAGGTCGTAGTAGCTGATGGACAGGGTCGCCACGCCGCAGCCGGAGCAGATGCCCTCCTCGCCGCAGATGGCGGGCACACCGGCGGGGATCAGCACGTTGGCGATGGCCTCGGTATTGGCGGCGGCGGTGTTGTCGGTGGGGATGTAGATCACGTCGGCATAGTCGCAGGCGGCCTGGGTGACGGAGGCGACGTCGTTGGTGTCGGTGAAGGCGTATTCCGCGGTCTCGATACCGGCGTCAGCCAGATGCTTGGCCACCTCCTCGATCTGATAGCGGGAGTTGGGCTCAGCGGAGCAGAACAGCAGGGCCACCTTCTTGGCCTGGGGGAACCACTCGGTGATCATGGCGGCCTGCTTCTCCAGGTCGGCCAGGTCGGAGGTACCGGAGATGTTGCCGCCCACGGTGCCGTTGAAGTCGTCCATGTCCAGCGCCACGCCGTAAGCGGTGATGGAGGTGCCCAGAATGGGGATATCGCTGGTGGCGGAGGCAGCGGCGTCCAGCGCGTCGTGCTGCACGAGCTGGCAGATGCCGACGGTGTACTTGGCGTCGTCACTGCCGGTGTTTTCTCCGGCGGGCTCCTGGGTGTCGCCGCCCTGGCTGCCGCAGCCGGTCAGACACAGGCTCAGCGCCAGCGCAAGGGCAAGAATGAGAGATGTGATACGTTTGGCTTTCATGGTATGATCCTCCTGAAAATGTGTTTTTGGTTAAAAAAAGACCCGCTGCACGGACTTGTGGTCCATACAGCGGGTTTGATTTAACGCAATGGCTTGAACGGCGCTCAGAGCGTTGGGCAAACAGAATTCCGGTTACGGGCATCACAAATCGCTATTACTTTTTCGGTAAAAAAGTAATAGGTAAAAAATCGATATGCGACGGCGTAACGAATGTTCTGTACCATTTGCTCCGGCTCCTTTCAAAAGATTGGCGATACTATAAACACACGTTTTTCACTTGGTCAACAGCACTTCTGCCCGAAAAAAAACGGCGGCCGGGGCCGGTGAATTTCAGCATGTTTTACAAAAATTGACAATTTCAGAGGAAAAAGGCAAAAAAATTTCAAGCGGCAGACGCGGCCCGAGGGCATGAAAAAAGCTCTGTGGTCTCCCACAGAGCTTTTGCTCATGTTATGTTTCAGATCGCGCGGGTAACTTTACCGGAACGCAGGCACCGGGTACAAACATACACATGGCGAGGCGTACCATTGATCAAAGCCTTCACGCGCTTGACGTTGGGCTTCCAGGGACGATTGGAACGACGATGAGAGTGGGAAACCTTGATACCAAAGGTCACGCCCTTATCGCAGAACTCGCACTTAGCCATCCGTTGCACCTCCTTGCTGTCGTAACATACTGCTTGCCGTTTCACAAGCAGTAGTTATCATACCAGAAGTTAAAACAAAATGCAAGCATTATTTGACAAAAAACCGAAAAAATTTTCAAAGGGGAAAGTTGCGAAACGGAGGCGGATACGGTATAATATAATCTGTATTGTTATCTATATAGATATGAGGAGCGACGAGCATGGAAAAAGTGAGACGTACCCCGGCCAGCGTAAAGAAGCTGGCGGAATATTTTCATATGGAGATCCTCTGCAAGGGCAGCGACTATGACACCTGCGTCATCACCGTGTCGGACGTGTTCCGCCCGTCCCTGCAGCTGGTGGGCTTTTATGACTATTTCGACACCAAGCGCCTGCTGATTTTGGGAAAGAGCGAGATGCGCTTTCTCTCCCGCATGACCGCCGAAGAGCGGACGCGGGTCTTTAACCGCCTGATGAGTTACAGCTTTCCCGCGCTCATCATCTCCCGCAATCTGGAGGTGTTCGGCGAACTGCTGGAGATGGCCCAGAAGCATGGCCGCACCCTGCTGCGCACCGGCAGTGATACGGTGGACGCCACCAGTCATATCATTGACTATCTCAACAACGCCCTGGCGCCCCAGATCACCCGCCACGGTGTGCTGATGAACATTTATGGCCAGGGCGTGCTGATCCTGGGCGACAGCGGCATCGGCAAGAGCGAGACCGCCATCGAGCTTCTCAAGCGCGGCCACCAGCTGGTGGCCGACGACGCGGTGGAGATCAAGCGCATCTCCGACACCCTGCACGGCACGGCGCCGGAGCTGATCCGCCACTATATCGAGATCCGCGGCGTGGGCGTCATCGACGTGAAGCAGCTTTTCGGTATGGGCGCAGTGCAGTTCGAGACGGAGATCGACCTGGTGATCCAGCTGGAGCAGTGGCAGGACGGCAAGTTCTATGACCGTCTGGGCCTGGGCGAGGAGCAGTATACGCTGCTGGACGTGTCGCTGCCCATCGTCACCATCCCGGTACGGCCCGGCCGAAACCTGGCCGGTATCGTGGAGATCGCCACCATGAAGAACCGCCAGACCAAGTACGGCTACAACGCGGGCCGCGACTTCGTGACCCAATTCGACAGCAAGCTGGACGCCATGAGCCGGCAGAACGGAAGCGACCTGTTATGAAATACATCGGCATCGACATCGGCGGCACCAACCTGAAGGCCGGGCTGGTGGACGAGGCGGGACGGCTGCTGGCCACCCGGAAAATGAAGGTGGCGGGCATCGCCGACCCGGCAGCCCTGGCCTGGACCATCCACGCCCTGGTGACGGAGCTGTGCCGCGACACCGGCTGCGATACCGGCGACATCTTCTCTGTGGGCGTGGGCTGTCCCGGCGCGGTGGAGATCCGGGGCGGCTCCATCCTGTATACCTGCAATCTGCCCCTGCGGAATGTGCCGCTGCGGCGGCTGTTCCACCAGCTCAGCGACCTGCCGCTGTACATAGAAAATGACGCCAACTGCGCGGCGCTGGCGGAATACTATGTGGGCGGCGGACGGGGCAGCAAGCGCTTCATCACCGTCACCCTGGGCACCGGTGTGGGCGGCGGCATCGTCCACAACGGCAAGATCTTCCACGGCTCCAATGGCATGGCGGGCGAGGTGGGCCACATGTCCATCGAGATGGACGGCGAGGAGTGTCCCTGCGGCCGCCGCGGCTGCTGGGAGCGGTACGCCTCCGCCAGCGCCCTGAAGCGCCAGACCGCCAAGGCATGGCAGGAGAACCCCGACAGTATCCTGGCCCAGGTCATCGCCGAGAACGACAATCATGTGTCCGGCCAGTCGGCCTTCATCGCTGCCCGCCGGGGCTGCCCGGTGGGGCAGGCGGTCTGCGACCGGTACATCCGCTATCTCACCGCCGGTACCGTGAACATCATCAACATCTTCCAGCCGGATACCCTGGCCATCGGCGGCGGCGTCAGCAACGAATCCGACGAGCAGCTTCTGCTGCCCCTGCGCCGACAGGTGGCGGCCCACAGCCTGCCCTGCAACTACGACAAGATGACGAAGATCGTCAAGGCCCAACTGGGCAACGACGCCGGGATCATCGGCGCGGCACTGCTGGGGAAGAATAAGCGGATCATCTGAAACATCCATCACAAGGAGGCGCTGTATGCGTTGGTATGAGCTTTTGGACGAAAAACTGCGGGACTATCTGCCGGACCTTCCCGTGTCGGCGGAGGAACCGCTGTCGAAATACACCTCCTTCCGCATCGGCGGCCCGGCCCGGCGGATGGCCTTCCCCCGGAACGCCGAGCAGTTGGTACTGCTGATGAGCTTCGCCGGTGAATGCGGCGCGCGGCCCTTCGTGCTGGGCAACGGCACCAATCTGCTGTTCCCCGACGAGGGGATCGACCGGCTGGTGGTCAACACCCGCGACATGGCGGATATCCGGCTGCTGGACGGTGGCCGCGTCAGGGCGGAGGCCGGCGCGTCTCTGGCCCGGGTGGCCAATTATGCCTGCGGGCAGGGACTGGCGGGGCTGGAATTCGCCCACGGCATCCCCGGTAGTGTGGGCGGCGGCGTGTGCATGAACGCAGGCGCTTATGGCGGTGAGCTGGCACAGGTCATCGAAGGCGTCAACGTGCTGTTCCCCGACGAGGGCGTGAGGACCGTCCCCTGCGGCGATATGGCCTTTGGCTACCGCCACAGCCTGCTGATGGAGCACCACGACGCGGTGGTGCTCTCCGCCGTATTCGCCCTGCATCCGGACGACAGCGCCGCCATCCGCGGCCGCATGGACGAGCTGATGGCACGGCGCAAGGCGTCCCAGCCCCTGGAATACCCCAGCGCGGGCAGCACCTTCAAAAGGCCGGAGGGCCATTTCGCGGGCCGCCTGATCGAGGAGGCGGGCTGCAAGGGCCTGACCATGGGCGGCGCACAGGTGTCGGAAAAGCACGCGGGCTTCGTCATCAACGTGGGCGGCGCCGCCTGCGCCGACGTGCTGGCGCTGATGGCGGAGGTGCAGCGCCGGGTGAAGGAAAACTCCGGCGTGACGCTGGAGCCGGAAGTGCGCATCGTGAAGTAAAACAAGGGAGAACCTATGGAAATTCTGATCATTACCGGTATGAGCGGCAGCGGCAAGAGCCGCGCCGCCTCCATTCTGGAGGATATCGGCTACTATATCGTGGATAACCTTCCGGCGGAGATGATGGTGAAGTTCGCCGACTTCTGCGCCGCGTCACGGGGTCACTATGACCGGGTGGCGCTGGTGTACGACGTGCGGGCGGGTGAGCCCTTTGATCTGCTGATCGCCACGCTGGAGCGGCTGAAGCGCACGGATGTGACCTGCCGCCTGCTGTTTCTGGACGCGGACACCGCCGCCATCATCAACCGCTATAAGGAGACCCGCCGGGCCCATCCGCTGTCGGCGGAGGGCCGGAGCATCGAGCAGGCGGTGATGCTGGAGCGGCAGATGCTCCAGCCGGTGCGGGATCACGCGGACATCGTGCTGGACACCTCCGCCTTCTCGGTGGGGAAGCTCCGCAGTGAGCTTTTGAACCTCTTCGGCCGGGAGCGCGACCGCCAGGGCCTGCATGTGGACGTGATGAGCTTCGGCTTCAAGCACGGCCTGCCCCTGGAGTCCGACCTGGTGTTCGACGTGCGCTTCCTGCCCAACCCCTACTATGTGCCGGAGCTGAAAAAGGGCACCGGCCTGGACGCGGCGGTGCGGGACTATGTGTTCTCCTTCCCCCAGACAGGGGAGTTCATGGCCCAGTTGGAGAAGCTGCTGCTGTTCCTGCTGCCCCAGTACAACGCCGAGGGCAAGACGGTACTGGTGATCTCCGTGGGCTGCACCGGCGGCCACCACCGCAGCGTGGCGGTGGCACACGCCCTGGCCCAGTCTCTGTCCGCCGCGGGCTTCGCGGTGACCGAGAGCCACCGGGACATCTCCCGCTGAACATTGGAAAGAAGTGACCTTGTCATGTCCCATAACCTGTATCATATCCCGCCGGAGCAGGGCCCGAAGATCGTGGGCATCGGCGGCGGCACGGGCCTGAGCACGCTGCTGCGGGGACTGAAGCTCTATACCCGCAACATCACCGCCATCGTCACGGTGGCGGATGACGGCGGCAGCACCGGCATGCTGCGGCACGACCTGGGCATGGCCGCCCCCGGCGATATCCGGAGCTGTCTGCAGTCCCTGGCCAACTGCGAGCCGCTGATGGCCCAGCTCATGGCATATCGGTTCACCGACGGCTCCCTGGCGGGCCAGAGCCTGGGCAACCTGCTGCTGGCGGCGCTGAACGACATCATGCCCAGCTTCGACCAGGCGGTGTCCGGCCTCAGCAAGGTGCTGGCCATCACGGGCCGGGTGCTGCCGGTGACCAACGAGAACGTCCAGTTGGAGGCCACCTTTGAAAACGGGGCCACCGTGCTGGGCGAGTCCCACATTTTCTACTGCAAGAAGGAGCAGGACTGCCGCATCCGCTCCGTCCGGCTGCTGCCGGAGCATCCCAAGGCGCTGGACGCGGCGGTGGAGGCCATACACAGCGCCGACATGATCGTGCTGGCGCCGGGCAGCCTCTATACCAGCATTATCCCCAACCTGCTGGTGGACGGCATCGCCGACGCCATCCGGGACAGCCGGGCCCTGAAGCTCTACGTCTGCAACGTCATGACCCAGGAGGGCGAGACGGAGGGCTATACCGTGGCCGACCATATCCAGGCCCTGTTCCACCACAGCTATCCGGGCCTGTTCCGGCTGTGCCTGACCAATTCCACCCCCATTCCGGAGTGCATCGCCCTGCGGTACGCCCAGGAGGGGGCGGAGCCCATCCGCCACGATGTGGAGCGGTGCCGCGCCCTGGGCGTGGAGCTGATCGACCGGCCCATCGCCGCGCTGGAGAACGGCCTGGTGCGCCATAACCCCGGCCACCTGGCCCATGAGCTGATGACCATTTACGAGACGTATACACAGAAGAGCCCCACCCGGTGAGGAGGTTTTCCATGCAATCGTTTTCCTATAAGGCCAAGGCCGAGCTGTGCCGTGCGGCGGTGCAGCGGCTGTGCTGCGCCCGGGCCGAGTGCTACGGCGTGCTGCTGTACTGCAACACCTTCACCATGCAGGAGGTGCGCATCATCACCGAGAATCCGGAGTTTGCCGCGCGGCTGCCCCGGCTGTTCCACCGCGCCTTCGGCGTGAAATTCGACCGCCAGCCCGCGGACGAGGCCCCGGGCAGCAAGCTGATCTTCCAGATCACCGACCCGGACAAGCTGCGGCGGGTGCTGGACACCCTGGGCTACGACCCCCGCCAGTCGCTGGTGCTGCATGTGAATTTCGCCCTGCTGGAGGACGACTGCTGCCGCACGGCCTTTCTGCGGGGCGCGTTCCTGGCGGGCGGCAGCGTCACCGATCCGGAAAAGCGCTATCACCTGGAGCTGTCCACCTCCCACATCCAGGCCAGCCGCGAGGTGTCGGCCCTTCTGCAGGAGATGGGCTTCCTGCCCCGCAGCGTCATGCGCGGCGGCAGCGCCGTCATCTACTTCAAGCAGTCCGAGCATATCGAGGATCTGCTGACCACCCTGGGCGCGCCGGTGGCCGCCACCGAGATCATGACCGCCAAGGTGGACAAGGAGATCCGCAACGGCGCCAACCGGGCCATGAACTGCGACATGGCCAACGTGAACAAGACACTGGACGCGGTGGCCGCCCAGCAGGAGGCCATCGAAAAGCTGGAAAAGTCCGGGCAGATGGAAAAGCTGCCGGAGAAGATACAGGAGACGGCACGGCTGCGGATGCAGAACCCGGAGCTGCCGCTGGCCCAACTGGCGGCGCTGTTCGATCCCCCCATCAGCAAATCCTGTTTGAACCATCGGATACGAAAGATCATGGAGGAGGCACGAAAGCTATGACAAAGATGGAAAGATGCCAGAGAGCAAAGGAATTTCATGAAAAGGGCCTCAACTGCGGACAGTCTGTGCTGCTGGCCTTTACGGACGTCACCGGCCTGACGGAGAGCCAGAGCATGGCCATCGCCAGCGGCTTCGGCGGCGGTCTGCGCTGCGGCGGCGTGTGCGGCGTGGTCAACGCCGCGGCGGTGGTGCTGGGCACGGTCTATCCCGCCACGCTGGAAAACGGCGGCGAGGGCAAAAAGCGCTCCACCCAACTGACCCAGGAATTCCAGCGCCGGTTTACAGAGCGCTTCCGCAAACTGGACTGCCGCGATCTGCTGGCGGAGAAGGACATCGAGGGCACCCCCGCCGCACAGGAGCTGGGCGTGACCCAGCACTGCCGCCTGCTGGTGGTGTCCGGCGTGGAGCTGCTCAGCGACATGCTCACTGAGCTGGAGGCGCAATAATGGCGTTTGCCCACCTCCACGTCCATACGGAATATAGCCTTCTGGACGGCGCCTGCCGCATCCGTGACCTGCCCAAGCTGGTCAAGGGGATGGGGCAGACCGCCTGCGCCATCACGGACCACGGCGCCATGTACGGCGCCATCGATTTCTACCGCGCCTGCAAGGCGGAGGGCATCCACCCCGTCATCGGCTGCGAGGTGTATGTGGCCCGCCGCACCCGCTTCGACAAGCAGCACGAATTCGATACTGAGTCCCGGCATCTGGTGCTGCTGTGCAAAAACGAGACCGGCTACCGGAACCTGTCCTATATGGTGTCCCAGGCGTATATCGAGGGCTTCTACATCAAGCCCCGTATCGACCTTGACCTGCTGCGCGCGCACAGCGAGGGGCTGATCGGTCTCAGCGCCTGCCTGGCCGGTGAGATCCCCCGCCGCATCTTGAACGGCGACTACGAGGGGGCCAAGGCCCATGCCCTGGAGCTGCAGTCCATTCTGGGGGAGGACAATTTCTATCTGGAGCTGCAGGATCACGGCATCGCCGACCAGACCACGGTGAACCGCGCCCTGCTGCGGATGCACAACGAGACGGGCATCCCGTTGGTCTGCACCAACGATGCCCACTACCTCCGGAAGGAGGACGCCGAGAGCCACGACGTGCTGCTGTGCATCCAGACCGGCAAGACCGTGGACGACGAGAACCGCATGCGCTATGAGCCCCGGAACTTCTACCTCCGCTCCACCGAGGAGATGGAGGCGCTGTTCTCCGGCTATCCCGACGCGGTGGAGAACACCCAGCGCATCGCCGACCGCTGCCAACTGGAGTTCACCTTCGGCAAGTATCACCTGCCGGAATTCAAGCTGCCGCCGGGCTACGACTCCCCCACCTATCTCCGCAAGCTGTGCGACGAGGGCTTTGTCCGCTGCTACGGCCAGGAGAAGCCGGAGTACCGCAAACAACTGGAATACGAGCTGGCCATGATCGAGAAGATGGGCTTTACCGACTATTTCCTCATCGTGTCCGACTTCGTCAACTACGCCCGCCAGACGGGCATCCCCGTGGGCCCGGGCCGCGGCAGCGCCGCCGGCTCCATGGTGGCCTACTGCCTGCACATCACCGACATCGACCCCCTGCAGTATCAGCTCTATTTCGAGCGCTTCCTGAACCCGGAGCGCGTGTCCATGCCGGATATCGACATGGACTTCGGCGATACCCGCCGGGGCGAGGTGGTGGACTATGTCCGCCGCAAGTACGGTGACGACCATGTGGCCCAGATCGTCACCTTCGGCACCATGGCCGCCCGAGGTGCCATCCGGGACGTGGGCCGCGCCCTGAACATGACCTATGCCGAGGTGGATGTGGTGGCCAAGCTGGTGCCCTCCGGCCCCGGCGCGCTGCACATCACCCTGGACGACGCCCTGAAGCTCAGCAAGCAGCTCTCCGACCTGTATGAGAGCGACCCGCGGGTGAAGAAGCTTATCGACACCGCCAAGGCCCTGGAGGGCATGCCCCGCCACGCCTCCACCCACGCCGCCGGTGTGGTGATCACCCGGCTGCCGGTGTATGAATACGTCCCCCTGGCCCGGAACGACGAGTCCATCGTCTGCCAGTACAACATGATCACGCTGGAGGAGCTGGGCCTTTTAAAGATGGACTTCCTGGGCCTGCGGAACCTGACGGTGCTGGACGACGCGGTGAAGATGGTGCGCCGCCACACCCCGGACTTCGACCTGGAGAAGATCCCCATGGACGACCCGGAGGTGTTCCGGATGCTGACCGAGGGCCGCACCTCCGGCGTGTTCCAGATGGAATCCACCGGCATGACCGGCGTGTGCCTGGGCCTGAAGCCCCAGTCCATCGAGGATATCACCGCCATCATAGCCCTGTACCGCCCCGGCCCCATGGAATCCATCCCCCGGTTCATCGCCTGCAAGCACGACCCCAAGCTGGTCAGCTACAAGCACCCGTCCCTGGAGCCCATCCTACGGGGCACCTACGGCTGCATCGTCTATCAGGAGCAGGTCATCAAGATCTTCCAGGAGCTGGCGGGCTACTCTCTGGGCCAGGCAGACATGGTGCGCCGCGCCATGTCCAAGAAGAAGGCCAAGGACGTGGAGCGGGAGCGGGAGGCCTTCCTTCACGGCGACGAGAGCCGGAACATCAGGGGCTGCGTGGCCAACGGCATCCCGGAAAAAACCGCCCAGGCCATCTATGACGAGATCTACGACTTTGCCAACTACGCCTTCAACAAGGCCCACGCCGTCTCCTACGCAGTGGTGGCCTATCAGACGGCGTACTTCAAGTGTCACTATACCAAGGAATACATGGCGGCGCTGCTGACCTCGGTGCTGGATAACTCCGACAAGGTGTCCGAGTACATCGCCGAGTGCCGCAACTGCGACATCAAGCTGCTGCCGCCGGATGTGAACCGCTCCCACGACGGCTTCACCGTGGAGGAGGACGGCATCCGCTTCGGTCTGGTGGCCATCAAGAACATCGGCCGGGGCTTCATCCGCACCCTGGTGCGGGAGCGGGAGGCAAACGGCCTGTTCCGTTCCTTCCCGGACTTCTGCGAGCGGATGTTTGACTGCGGCGACATGAACAAGCGGGCCGTGGAAAACCTCATCAAGGCCGGTGCCTTCGACGGACTGGGCGCCTATCGCTCCCAGCTTGTTCAGGTGTACGAAAAGGTGCTGGACGCCATCGCCAACAGCCGCAAGGTCAACGTGGAGGGCCAGCTCGACATGTTCGGTATGGCCTCCGGCGGCAGCGGCGGCCCCTCCTCGGACATCCATCTGCCCAATATCCCCGAGTACTCCGCCACCGAGCGGATGTTCATGGAGAAGGAGACCACGGGCCTGTACCTCAGCGGCCACCCCATGAACGACTACCGCGCCGCCGCCCAGGCGGCAGGCGCCACCCCCATCCACGAGATCCTGGCGGATTTCAACGGCGAGGACGGCCCCGTCCGCTTTGCCGACGGGCAGAACGTCACCGTGGCGGGCATCGTCATCTCCAACAAGACCCGCACCACCAAGAACAACACCCTGATGGCCTATGTGGTGGTGGAGGACGAGGCGGCGTCCATCGAGCTGCTGTGCTTCAGCCGCACCATCGACCAGTGCGGCGCGTACATGGCCGTCAACACCCCCGTGGTGGTGAAGGGCCGCCTGTCTGTCCGGGACGAAAAGCCGCCCCAGATCATGTGCGACGCCGTCTATCCCCTGAACACCGACGGCACGGCGCCCCTTCCGGCCAATGCCAGGGCGCAGGACAAGAACAGCACCATCTTTCTGCGCTTTTCCAGCATGGACAGCGTAGCCTTCCGCCATATCCGCCTGGTGATGACCATGTTCGAGGGGGAGACTCCCGTGAAGATCCGCCTGGCCGACACGGGAAAGCTGCTGGCGGGCAAATGCCTGAACCACCCGGCCTTCCTGGAGGAGTGCCGCCAGTGGCTGGGACAGGAGAACGTGGTGGTGCGCCGCCGCGATTGACAAATCCTAAAATTTTCCGTATGATACAAAGAGAAGGGAGCGTGATGACATGGGCGTCGGATTTATCCGCGACAAGCTGGAGATCAAGTTTCTCATCCTGTATGTGACCGCCGGAGTGGCGGAGCCTATGCCCCTCAGCGATATCCAGGCCCTGACCATGATCGACGACGGCATCGACTATTTCGATTTTTCCCAGTGTCTCAACGAGCTGGTGAAGACCGGCCATCTGCGGATCAATGACGAGCAGAAGTACGCCATCACCCCCAAGGGGCTGAAAAACAGCGAGATCTGCCAGTCCAGCCTACCCCGCTCCGTGCGGCTGAAGGCGGACAGGCTCATCGCCGCCCACCGGCAGGAGCTGGTGCGCCGCGCCCAGGTGCGCTCCCGGGTGGAGTGCCGGGAGAACGGCACCTACACCGTGGAGCTGAGCCTCAGCGACGATGTGGACAACGTGATGCATCTGCAGCTCATGGTGGCCACCAAGGAGATGGCCGAGGATCTGGCCCAGCGCTTCCAACGCAACCCCGAGCAGGTGTATTCCCAGTTGGTGACGGCTCTGTACGGGGGATGAAATAACAGGCGCACCACCGAAGAACGTTGCGTAGGGGCCGGCGTCCTCGACGGCCCGCCTTGTGACGCAAAAGGATTCGTTCACCGTTTCGGGGCGTCGAGGACGCCGCCCCCTACGAAATGATCACCGATAGAGCTCCGTAGGGCGGGGTGCCCTCACCCCGCCCCGCCGCACGGTGCAGCAATGACCACCCGTAGGGGCGGCCCTTGCGGCCGCCCGCACAACAATAAGGAGGACACTATGACGAAACGTACCATCATCCCCCTGCTGATCGCTGCGCTGGTGGCGCTGCTGCTTCCCTGGCTCACCGTCACGTTTGTCAGGGGCGACGGCGGCATGGCCGTCATCTTTCTGCTGTTCTTCGCGGTGAACCCCATCACGGCGATCCTGCTGGGCGTTTTCTCCGGCGGCAATGTCCGCGAGGCGTGGTTCCAGCCTCTGCTGTTCGCCGCGCTGTTCCTGATGGGCGCGTGGATGCTCTTCACCATGGCCGAAATGGCGTTTGCGCTTTACGCCGTGATCTATCTGCTGCTGGGCTATGCCGCCATGCTGCTGGCCTGGCGGTTTGCCAAGCGGAAGGCCGCCGCGCAATAAAACCGCGCTATCGAAAAATCATTCGCGGGGGGGCGATGTGGTCATGCCGCCCTACGAAATAGCTACCGACAGAACGCCGTAGGGCGGGGTGACCACACCCCGCCGTCCGATCACAGATAGGAGCCCTACACCATAAACGACAAAAAAACCACGCTCCGGCCATCCGGCCGGGGCGTGGTTTTTTGTTGTCATAACCCGGCCCGCCCCCTCATACAGTGGACTATCTAACAGGAGGGAAGTGGTCGGATGGACGAGCGGTACGCCATCGCGCGGTATGAGCAGGCGGCGCTGCTGCTGCCGCCCCGGTGGCAGCGGCTGGCCCGGCAGCTGCCGGATCATCAGAAGGCCCGCGCCGAGGAGCTGCGGCTGCGGGCGGGACAGCCCATGACGGTGCTGCTGCCGGAGGGGGAGGTATGGCCCAGCGGGGAGCAGCCGGTTCCCCGGGTGGCCCAGGCGGATCTGGAGCAGCTATGCGACATGGTCACCGGCTATTCCCGCTACGCCGTGTCCGACACCATGGCCCAGGGGTATCTCACCGCTCCCGGCGGCTTCCGGGTGGGCCTGTGCGGCACGGCGGTGGTGCGCCAGGGCGAGAGCCGCAATCTCCGTGACCTGTCCTCCGTCTGCATCCGCATCGGGCGTGAGCAGGAGGGCCTCTCCGGAGAGGTGCTGCCCCAGCTATGGGACGGCGACCGCTTCTGCGCCGCGGTGATCCTGTCGCCGCCGGGCCTGGGCAAGACCACGCTGCTGCGGGACATGATCCGCGCCCTGTCCGACGGCTCACCGGAGCACGCCGCCCGGCGTGTGGCGGTGGTGGACGAGCGGGGCGAGATCGCGGGCGTCCACCGGGGCGTGCCCCAACTGGCGGTGGGCTGCCACACGGACGTGCTGGACGGCTGTCCCAAGGCGCTGGGCATCCCCATGCTGCTGCGCTCGGCCAACCCCCAGATCATCGCCGTGGACGAGATCACCGTGCGGGAGGATCTGGCCGCCATCTCCGCCGCCGCCAACTGCGGCGTGACGCTGCTGGCCACCATCCACGCCGCCGACGCGGCGGAGCTGAAGCGCAAACCCCTGTTCGCCCAGCTTCTGCGGCTGCGGGTATTTGAAAAGGCCGTGACCATCACCCGCCGCGAGGGCCGGCGGCTGTACGAGGTGACGGCGCTGTGACGGGAAAGCTGCTGGGTGCGTCGGCGCTGCTGGCGTCGGCGCTGTGGACGGTGCTGTCCGTACTGAGCCGCCAGCGGCGGCAGACGGCGCTGCTGCGTGAGCTGGCGGCCGCCCTGGACGCCATGGCCGCCGCCATCCGCTGGCAGCGGCGTCCCCTGCCGGAGGCCATCGCCGCCATGGAGCGCTATCCCCTGGCGGGGCCCTACTTCCGCCAGGTGGGCGGGCTGCTGCGGGCGGGAAAGCCCCTGAACGAGGCGTGGCAGCGGGTATTCTCCCGCCTGAGCGTCGGCGGGGCGTGGATGACGGCGCTGGAGCTCTCCGGCGACGAGGAGAAGCTGACGGACGGCCTGCTGTATACCGCCCGGCAGTTGAAGGCGTGCTGCCGACGGCGGAGCGAGGGGCAGCGCCAGTCGGCAAAGCTGTGGGCGGCAGGGATGCTGTCGGCGGCGGGACTTCTGATCATTTTACTGATTTGAGGATGACAATATGGATGTGGATCTGATCTTCAAAATCGCGGCCATCGGGATCCTGGTGGCGGTGCTGAATCTGATACTGGTTCGCTCGGGCCGGGATGAGCAGGCCCTGCTGACCACCCTGGCCGGGCTGATCGTGGTGCTGATGATGCTGCTGCAGCAGATCAGCGACCTGTTCGACCTGGTGAAGCGGCTGTTTTCCCTGTAATGGATACGGCGGCCAAGGTGGCGGCGGTGTGCCTGATGGGCACGCTGCTGGCGGCGCTTCTGAAAAAGACAAGCCCCGACATGGCGCTGCTGCTGGCACTGGCGGTGTGCGCGGCGGTGCTGGCGGCGCTGTGCCGCGGGCTGGAGGAGGTCATGGCCTTCCTGCGGCAGCTTCTGGCGTGGGGCGGACTGTCCGCCGAGCTGTTCGTCCCGCTGCTGAAGACCGTGGGCATCGCCCTGGTCAGCCGCACCGGCGGCGCGCTGTGCCGGGACGCGGGGGAGGGTGCCATGGCGGGTCTGGTGGAAACGGCGGGCGCCTTCGCCGCCGTGCTGGTGGCGCTGCCCCTTTTCCGGGCGGCGTGGCAGATGCTGGAGGGACTGCTGTGAAAAAAGGGTTCATAACCGCCGTTATTGGGGTCTGTATCCTGGGTTTATGTACCGTTTTTGCCTGGGCATCCCTGCCGGAAAACGTGGACGACGCCCTCTCGCCCGATGCCCGTGAGCTGCTGGAGCAGTTGGACGGCGATACCCCCGACAGCGGCACGCTGTCCGCCGGGACGGCGAAGCTGTGGGAAAAGGCCTGGACGCTGCTGACGGCGGAGGTGCGGGGCAGCGTCCATGTGATGGTGGTGCTGCTGGGCACGGTGCTGCTGTACGGCGTGGCGGAGGGCAGCTTTCAGGCGGCAGGCCATCCCCTGATGGCCAACTTCACGCCCCTGGCCTTCGTGCTGGTGATCACCATGACGGCGGCGGGGGACGTGCAGACCATGATCGGCTCCGGCACGGAGACCATGGAGCAGCTGGACGTGCTGGGCAAGGCGCTGCTGCCCACCCTGGCGGCGGCGGTGGCGGCCAGCGGTGGTATCGTGTCGGCCTCCGCGCGGCAGGTGGCCACGGTGTTCTTCTCCAATCTGCTGCTGACGCTGATCCGCAATGTGCTGCTGCCGCTGGTGTACTTCTATGTGGCGGCGGCCGCCGCAGGCGCCATGCTGCCGGGGGAGCCGCTGAAGCGGATCGCCGCCGGGATCAAGAAGGTGGTCACCTGGGCGCTGACCGGCTCATTGGTGCTGTTTACCGGCTACCTGACGCTGACCGGCGCGGCGGCCACCTCGGCGGACGCCCTGACGCTGCAGATGACCCGGACAGTCATCTCCACGGCGGTACCGGTGGTGGGCGGCATCATCTCCCAGGCCAGCGGCAGCGTGTTGGCCGGAGCGGGGCTGCTGAAAAATTCCCTGGGCGTGCTGGGATTGCTGGCGGTGCTGGCCACCTGTCTGACGCCCTTTCTCCGCATGGCGGTGCAGTACCTGCTGTACAAGGTGACGGCCTTTCTGGCGGCTACCGCGGGAAACGGCACGCTGGTGGAGCTGATCGACGCCCTGGGCAGCGCCTTCGGCCTGGTGCTGGGCATGGTGGGAAGCTGCGCCCTGCTGCTGTTGATCTCTATTACCTCTTCTGTATCGGTGGTGATCCCATGAGTGTTTTCCGGACATGGCTCTTCGGCATCGTGGCGGCGGCCATGGTGCTGTCCATCCTCTACGCGCTGCTCCCCAAGGGGGCGCTGCTGACGGTGGCAAAATGCACTGGCGGGCTGATCATGCTGCTGGTGGTGATCCGGCCTCTGCTGGCGCTGGATCTGACGGGCGTACACACGGACTATGAGGCGTGGCAGCGCACCATCCAGCAGCAGACCGACGACTACGCCGACGCCAACCGCCAGGAGATGGCGGCCATCATACAACAGGAGACCGCCGCATATATTTCAGAAAAAGCGGCGGCGCTGGGGCTTGCGTGCCACCCGGAGGTGACGTGCGCCCTTCGCGACGGCGTGCCGTTTCCGGCGGAGGTGACCATGGATATCCCCAAAAACGCGGCGCTGGCCCGGATCATCGCGGAGGATCTGGCGATCGGGACAGACTGCCAGCACTGGCGGGAAAGGGAGTGAGGCATATGGCGGGAGAGAAGCTCATATCCTATGTAAAAAAGTACAAATTCGTGGCGCTGGTGGCGCTGGTGGGCATCGTACTGATGCTGCTGCCCTCCGGCGGCCAGGAGGAGAAAACAGCCGCGGAGCCTGTCAACGTGTCGGAGGGCTACTCCCTGGCGGAGACGGAGCAGCGGATGGAACAGGTGCTGGGCCGCATCCGGGGCGTGGGCCAGGTGCAGGTGATGCTGACGCTGAAAAGCGGCTCGTCGCTGCAGCTGGCGGAAAACCGCAGCGACAGCCTGCGGGACAGCGAGGTGCAGCGGGACCGGGACGTGGTGACCCTGAACCGGGGCAGCGGCTATGAGGACGTGGTGGTGACGGAGCAGACCTACCCCGTCTATCAGGGCGCGGTGGTGGTATGCCAGGGCGCGGGGGACAGCGGCGTCCATCTGGCGGTGGTGCAGGCGGTGTCGGTGCTGACGGGACTGGGCAGCGATAAGATCACGGTGGTGCAATGGAAATAAAAATATAGAGCGGTAAGCAGGAGGGCAATGACATGAAGGTGCAGTGGAAGAAGAACTGGAAGCGTCCGGCGGTGGTGCTGGCGGTGCTGGTGCTGGTGGGCGCGTCGGTGTATCTCAACTGGCGGTATGCCGGAAACGTGGCGGAGACCGACAAGATCCTGGGCCAGGCCACGCTGGTCAACGAGAACGGCCAGGGCGTCACGGTGACGGATGACGGGGCGGTCGCCGCCGGCGAGAACGACTATTTCGCCACGGCGCGGCTAAGCCGCCAGCAGGCGCGGGACAGCGCCATCAGCATGCTGCAGGAGGCGGAGATGGACGAAAACGCCGCCGAGGAGGTGTGCAACGAGGCCAGCCAGACCCTGCAGGTGCTGGCGGGGTACACGGTGGCCGAGGCTCAGATCGAGAATCTGGTGACGGCCAAGGGCTACGCCGACTGCGTGGTGTTCATGGGCTCGGAATCCTGCAGCGTGGTGGTGGACGCCGGTGAGAACGGCCTGGAGGCCCAGGACGTGGCCAAAATCAAGGACATCGTCATCAACGAGACCCAGTACACCGCCGGACAGATCAAGATCATGGAGGCGGATTGAGAGGCACCCTGCGGGCGCAGAGGTACCATAAATGTTGCAGAGGCGGACAGGATCGTCCGCCTCTGCAAATGCTTTGCCGGGGTACGCCGCACACCGATCCTTTTCGGATGCTTTTTGATTGCATCGTCTCGTTTATTACGGTATAATGATATTGTGATAAACGAAACGCGTAAAGGGAGACGATACACGCCATGACGTTCCTTCAGCATTACAACTCCCCGCTGGGCGGTATTCTGCTGGCGGCGGATGAGATCGGCCTGACCGGCCTGTGGTTCGATGGGCAAAAATACTTTGCCCGTGATCTGCCCGCGGAGCATGTGGAGCAGAACACCCCCGTTCTCTCGGAAGCCAAGCGCTGGCTGGACATCTACTTTACCGGCCGGGAGCCGGATTTTACGCCGCCGCTGCACCCCATCGGCTCCGTATTCCGTCAGGCAGTATGGGAGATCCTTTTGCAGATCCCCTATGGGCAGACCACCACCTACGGCGAGATCGCACGGCAGCTTGCCGCAAAGCTGGGCCTTCCCCGGATGTCCGCACAGGCGGTGGGCGGTGCGGTGGGGCACAACGAGATATCCATCATCATTCCCTGCCACCGGGTGGTGGGCACCAACGGCAGCCTGACCGGGTACGCCGGAGGGATCGACAAAAAGGTGAAGCTGCTGGAGCTGGAGCATACCGATATGACGGAGCTTTTCGTACCGGAGAAGGGTGCTGCGCTTTGATACACAGGCCGGACAGCCAACCATACTTCTATCATCGAAGGAGAAGTACATATGAACATCGCAGAGATCATGAAAAAGATGATCGATTTTTCCGACAGCAATATCCACGACATCGACCACTTCATCCGCGTGTGGACGTATGCCAAAACCATTGGCGAGCTGGAGAGCCTGGACGCGGAGACGCAGTATATCCTTGAGGTGGCCGCCATCACCCACGACATTGCCTGCCCGCTGTGCCGCGAGAAGTACGGCAGCACCAACGGAAAGCACCAGGAGACGGAAGGTGCGCCCATGGTGCGGAACTTTCTGCGGGATACCGGCCTGACAGACGCACAGATCGACCGGGTGGCGTTCCTGGTGGGGCATCATCACACCTTTACCGACGTCCGCGGCAAGGACTATCAGATCCTGCTGGAGGCGGACTATATCGCCAACGCCTCCGAAAACGGTTATGAACGCCGCAGCGTGGAGAACTTTATCCATAAGATCATGCGGACGGAGAGCGGCAAGGCCCTGGCCAAAGCGGTTTTCCGCGTCTGAGTGGCAAAGGAGCATCTCACGAAGCGTACAAAAAGGACTGACACGTTTGCGTGTCAGTCCTTTTTGCATAGGTATGAAATTTGGAAGAGAAAAGAGAGGGTCGTTTGTGTCGCTGCCTTACGCGGCGGCGTGAGCGCGGCGGGCGGTGCGCTCCTCGTAGTCCAGCTCCAGCAGGCCGGCCTTACCGGCGGCCCAGGCGGCCACGGCGCCGAACACCACAGGCAGATAGTAACCGGCCTGACGGATAGGCTCGTCAGCGGCGGTCATCAGGAAAGAGGTGGCGACCACCAGAACGAGAGAGACGATAGCGGTCAGGATGTAAGCATTGATGTTCTTCATGGCAGATTCCTCCTCAAAGAATGTTTTTGTATTTTGGTGGATTGGGGTTGTTTTCCTTTTGTGATTATATCGTAGAATATTTAACAGGAAAAGTAAAGCTATGGAATGTTATAATAGACATCAGTAAAACTAACAGAAAACGGCAAAACAATCCTGCACATGACTGAAACGTGAAAGCTGTGGGTACTTGAAAAAGTCGGAGCAACACATTATAATTTGAGTGTATAAGAAGAGCAATACGCCTTTGACGGATGCGTGGAAGGCCATACCGGAATACAAGCAAGGAGGACAAAGACCATGACAAGAGCTTATGAGCGGCTGCTGCGGTACGCGGCCATCGACACAGGCAGCGACGAGACGTCGGCGGTGACGCCGTCCTCGCCGGGACAGACGGTGCTGGCGGAAAAGCTGGCGGCGGAGCTTCGTGAATTGGGCGTGTCGGACGTATATGTGGATGAACACGCCTATGTCTACGGCAGGATCCCCGCCGCGGCCGGGTACGAGAGCCGCTGCCGCGTGGGCTTCATCGCCCACCTGGACACCAGCACGGATGCCTGCCACGGCGCGGCGAAGCCCCAGGTCATCGAAAACTATGACGGCGGCAGCATCCCGCTGGGCAGCAGCGGCCTGAAGCTCACGCCGGAGAGCTTTCCCCATCTGACCACCCTGAAGGGCAAGACCCTGATCACCACCGACGGCACGACGGTGCTGGGCGCGGACGACAAGGCGGGCGTGGCGGAGATCATGACCATGTGCCAGCGCGTCCTTGCCGGCGACATGCCCCACGGCACGGTCTGCGTCTGCTTCACGCCGGACGAGGAGATCGGCCACGGCGCCGCCCTGCTGGATCTGGAGCGCTTCGGCGCGGAGCTGGCCTATACGGTGGACGGATCGGTTCCCGGCGAGGTCGAGTATGAGACCTTCAACGCCGCGCGGGCCAAATGGCAGATCCACGGCGTGTCCGTCCATCCGGGAGAGGGGAAGGACACCATGCTCAACGCCGCCCTGGTGGCGACGGAGATCAACGGCATGCTGCCCGGCAACGAAACACCCCGTGAGACGGAGGGCCGCCAGGGCTTCTATCACCTGATGCAGATAGAGGGGACCGTCACGTCGGCCACGCTGGACTATATCATCCGCGACCACGACGCCGGGCGCTTCGCCCAGCGGAAGCAGCGGATGGCGGAGATCGAAGCGGCCATCAATGCCAAATATGGCGCGGGGACGGCCGAACTGACGGTGCAGGAGCAGTACCGCAACATGGCGGAGGTCATTCAGCAGTATCCCCAGGTGCTGGACAACGCCCGCAAGGCTATCCGGAGCGTGGGCTGTACCCCTGTTTCCAACCCTGTCCGCGGCGGAACAGACGGCGCCCAGCTGTCCTTCCGGGGCCTGCCGTGCCCCAATCTGGGCACCGGTGGCTATGCCTTCCACGGCCCCTATGAGTACGCGGTGGCGGAGGAGATGGATCTGGTGACGGATATCCTGACCGCCATCGTAGCGGCATACAGCGCGATCAACTGAATATGCGGGGGCGCATCCGCAACGCCCATGATACAAGACCGTCCCTGAAAAAGACAGGGGCAACTGCCATGACCTACAACTTTGACGAGATCATTGACCACTGTATCTTCGGTAGTTCCTGTGATCCTGCGCTGAAAAAATGCCTGCCTGAGATCGGCGGACGCAAAAGGGAACTGACACGCATTTTGCGTGTCAGTTCCCTTTTGCGTATAAAGTGCGGCAGTCGGATATTGTATCCGCGGCAATAAAGGTGTATAATAGAACAAACAACAGCCCCCGGTATGCGGCGTGCATTTTAAGAGGAGGATCCCAACATGAAATTCCAGATTGTAGACGCATTTACTGACCAGATCTTCGGCGGCAACCCCGCAGGCGTCATCCTGCTGCCGGAGGGCGCGGATTTCCCCGCCGACGAGACCATGCGGCAGACTGCGGCGGAGCTGCGCTATTCCGAGACTGCCTTCATCAAGCCCCTGGGCGGTAAACACTTTCAGATCCGCTACTTCACCCCCGCTGCGGAGGTGGAGCTGTGCGGTCACGCCACCATCGGCAGCTTCCACGCTCTGCGGGGCATGGGCCTTGTGGCTGACGGAGACAGCTGCATCAACGAGACCCTGTCCGGCACGCTGGAGATCGTGGTGGGCAAGGACGCCATCCTGATGGACATGGCCAAGCCCCAGGCCTTCGAAAGCCTGGACACGCCGGAGCAGCTGGCGGAGCTGTATCAGGTCATGGGCCTGTCCCACAAGGGACAGGACGCTGTGGTCGAAAGAGCAGAGCTGTCCCTGCTGCCTCGGAAGGTCTCTACCGGTCTGACGGACATCATGATGCCTGTGGCCAACGAGGCGGAGCTGGAGAAGATCGCCCCCGACTTCCCGGCTCTGACGGAGCTGTCCCGCAGGTATAACGTGGTGGGCGTCCACTCCTTCACCGTCAACACCGCCGACGGTCTGATCCACGCCCGGAACTTCGCGCCGCTGTACGACATCGACGAGGAGGCCGCCACCGGCACCTCCAACGGTGCGCTGGTGTACTACCTGTACCTGAACGGCCTCGTTGCGCTGGACAAGGTGTACACCGTGGTGCAGGGCGAGAAAATGGGCCGCCCCTCCCGCATCTCCGCCCAGGTCACCCTGAAGGACGGTCAGCCCTTCGTGAAGGTGGGCGGACCCGCCGTGACCCTGGCTCAGGGCGAGATCGCGCTGTAATGCATTGGATGCGCTGCGGCGGTGAAAATGTACCGGCAGGGCAGCAGGGGGGCCGGTCCCGGCGCGTCAGAGGAATCGCAGATCCCTTTTCAAGCCGTGGCCTGCCGCTGCGGCGCAGAACATTGCAGGCGGTCAAGCGATTGGCTTTGACTTGCAATTTTCCGGCCATTCCCGTATAATGCTCACGGTATGGTCAATACCGCTTTACCGCAAGATCACTTTCTGGAATAGGAGGTACACACCATGCGCATCAACTGGTTCAAGGACGAAAATAATCTGATCTATATCAACGGCGAGACCCAACTGGCTGAGCTGGAGAAAACGCTGCACTTCCCCGGGCTGGAGGAGGCGGCCAACGAGCTGCGGCAGCATCCCACGGCGGAGGGCTTCACCATCAAGGGCCCGAAGCGTACCAGTGGCCGGCTGTTCGTGCCGGATCTGGCCTTCGGTGAGCACATCGAGATGGGGGAGAACATCTTCTTTTTCATGGGCGAGATGCAGGAGTGCTACGTCATCTACTGGCCCGGCGCACCGGTGGCGAAATAAGACATGAGGGACAGCTTTGGCTGTCCCTTTTTTATAGAAAAACCGCGCCCGGTCACAGGGCGGTGTGACCGGGCGCGGTTCGAGGGGAGGATACCCTCATGATGGAAAAGATTGGGTACAGATAGGGGGATTTATCTGACTCTCAGCCGGGGATAGCGGCGTCGCAGTGCCGCCAGCTCCGCGCTGTCATCGCCCAGGGAAAGGGCCCGGTCGATGTAGGCCAACGCCGCGTCGGACATGGGATGGTCGCCCCGGGCGCCGCAGGAGATGCAGTAATAGCACCCGCTTCGGTATACCACGCTGCTGCTGCCGCACAGGGCGCAGCGGACGGTCTTTACAGGCGCAGCCATGGTTCATGTCCTCCGTTTCGTAAGCTGTACACAGCATACCACGAAAGTTCGCATTTGTAAAACGCATCTTTGCTATTGATTCCATGAGCACCCGTCATGTATAATGGACGGTATCGACAACAGCGAGGTGGTTCCCATGAGCATTTCCAAGTATCAGGTATTTTTGAAGGTGGTTTCCTGCGGCACCTTTACCAAGGCGGCGGAGGCGCTGAATTTCACCCAGTCCGGCATCAGCCACGCCATCACGTCGCTGGAGAGCGAGCTGGGCATCACCCTCCTCAGCCGTAACCGGGGCGGCGTGGTGCTGACGGCGGATGGCCGGGCGGTGCTGCCCAAGATCGAGAAGCTGTGCGCCGCCCACCACGCTCTGATGCAGACGGTGGAGGGCCTGAAGGACATGGACAGCGGCCTGGTGAAGATCGCCACCTTTTCCAGCGTGTCGGCCCAGTGGCTGCCCCGTATTCTGAAAAGCTTCGGAAAGCTGTATCCCAACATTGAGTTCGAGGTGGTCACCGGCGATTTTTACGACCAGATCGAGAACTGGATCGTCACCGGCGCGGTGGACTGCGGCTTCCTGCGGCTGCCGTCGGTGAAGCGGCTGCAGACCTACGCCCTGCACCGGGACGAGCTGCAGGTCATTGTGCCCTGCGACCATCCTTACGCGGACAGTGAGCCCTTTCCCAAAGAACTGCTGGCGTCGGAGCCGTTTATCCAGCTGGAGGAGGGCGACGACTATGAGATCATGGCGGCCTTCGACGAGATGGGCATCCGGCCCAACGTGAAGTATGTGGCCCGGGAGGATCGGACGATCCTGTCCATGGTGTCGGAGGGGCTGGGCATCAGTCTCCTGCCGGAGCTGATGGTGCGGCACAGTCCCGCGCCCGTCACCGCCTGCCGCCCGCCCATGACCTTCCACCGCACCATCGGCATCGGCGTGAAGGACGAAAAGGCGCTGTCCAACTCCACGCGGCTTTTTGTGGACTATGTGCGGACATGGGTGGCGGCCAACGGGGACAAATAACGGTGCGCGCGTGATGCAAAAGCACAATTTGCATCAAAATGCATTAAAATAGCGGTAAAAAGCGCAAAAAACGAAGCCTTTTAGGCTTCGTTTTTTGCGCTTCCCGCACCGATCCCGCCACCTGAGGTGTGGGGGTCAGGAGGCGTTCAGCAAGGTGATGCCGTCGATCCGCAAGTTGAAATAAGGGGCGGAGCGGAAGGTGGATTCGGCAAAGTATCCGTCTACAATCACTTCTGTACCGGGGGAATGATCATCGCCGGGAACCACATTTGTCCGGTAAGAGGTGACGGTTTCTCCGTTCACAGTGAAGGAAGCGCAGTCAAATACATGGATATCACCAGTGTACCACGCGGGGGCTGCGGAAACAACGGTGTTTTACACGAAATTCCGCATCTTGTTTTGCGCTTTCGGCAAAATGCGCCATGCCGTAAACAGCAGAAAAGGACACCCTATGGTGTCCTTTTCTCAGCCTGTCAAAGAACGCCAGTTCTCGTTATGCGAGA
>UMHM01083705.1_pt1 | contig 98870 bp, 76 predicted proteins | sample 1965501 | NCBI WGS metagenome assembly UMHM01 (sample SAMEA4836095, study PRJEB28245) | human gut metagenome | biome: gut microbiome; material: fecal sample | place: Denmark | collected 2008
TGGACTACGAGTCGGTGGTGGAATCGGAGTGGTACTTCGTCTGTGATGCTGACGGTAAAAGGATCGATTCCTTCAGGAGGAAGGATTTGTTCCTGAAAAAGGAAGATTTGCTGAAGTCCTTGTAGAAAAATTGTTAACTCTATAGGTGCTAAAGCTATCAGTATCTATTTTTGATTCACTTGCGTATGGAGAATATCAATTGTATCAACGGAAAGACCCTGAAAGGCGAACTGATAACGTTTGACGGCTTCAGGGTAGAATCTTATGCAGTTTATGAGGATGAAGAGGAGGGGCTCCTCGTAGATCTCTATTTCAAGTCCGGAAGTTCGGTCACCGTTTACGCCTATGCGGACGAGGAAAGTGAAAGCAGCGAAATCGTCGACAGGCTTCTCGAATGTGAAATGGCTTTGAAAAAGAATCCTGATCTCCTGGCCAGGAATTACCCTTGCGAACTCATCGGATGTGATTCATCAAAGAATAAGGAGTTTTTTTTTGACGGCAACTCGGTAGAATACTACACCCGCGATGAATGTGCCGATGAGGACCTTGTAGAGTTGCATTTCGCTTCCGGTCATGTCGTAGCGGTGTTCAACGAACTTGACGAAAACCTTTACCCGGGAGAGAGCGTCGAGACCCTGGTGGACAGCTGCATATGCAGGTATCTGACAGACAAAGACTGATATTTCTTTTTCACTGAAGGTAACGATAATCCGAATGGATGGTATTATGGGTAGGAAACAAAGTGAAAACCGATATGAAAAGAACTAAGGATTATACTTCTGATGCTGTAAAAGACAGCGTTCAGGCCGCAATGGCGAAGATAAAGGCCTGCTTCGACAAGAAATGGGCTCCTGGCAAGGAATACGCTGTGATCAAACACATCCATGGCCTCCTGGATGCCGAGATTGACAAGTATCTGGCACCTGGCCAGGCCGGGGATGCCTATAGGCACCTTGCCAGTTGCGCTTCCGGAGCAAAAAAGTACGAAGCCGCCTATGCCAAGTATCTTGAAAAGTACGGTCCGTACCTGATGGAGCTCTTCGTCGAGTACGCGGATTCCCTGAAACTGACCGGTCGGTATGATGTCGGCGAAAGATACGACGAGGTCAGCAGGGATATCCTGGACAAGATGCGGAAGAACCTGTTCAGCAAGAAGGACATCGAACAGATGTTTGATACCGAGTCTGATGCCATTGCCAAGTTTATGCAGCAGCACGGTGTGGAGGATTATTCCATTACGATGGGCACCATCGGCCTTGCTGTCAACGTCAATGGCGATATCACCCTTACTATGCAGGATGTCCCTCGGGGACAGATCAGGCACGAGTTCAAGAAAGTGTCCGGTGATTTTATATGCCGGGACTGCGGGGTTAAGAGCCTTCTCTTCGGCCCTGAGGAAGTGGGGGGGGGGGGAGATTTCGACTGTTCAAACAATAGACTGACCTCCCTTTCTGAAGCTCCGAAGGTCGTTGGCGGCAACTTCATCTGCCAGGGCAACGAGAAGATGTTCACGTATACCGAGATTAAGAAGCACGTCAAGGTCGGAGGAAGGATCTACACTGATGCACCCCTGACTCCGGAGGAGAAAGAGGATTTCCGGCAGCAGCTGATCAAGGAACAGAATGAGTTCTTGGAACAGTACAGGGCCGTTGGAGACAAGTTGGATAAGGCAATGGACGCGGGGGATATCAAGACAGTCGAGAAATGCAGGGAATACTTCTACGACGCCATTGATTTCTTCAAGGAGAGGCCCTGGATACAAAAACAGGGGACGGAACTGTCATATGAAATATTGATGAAGATATATACCTATCTGAACGACTTTGAGCCCTTCAAGTACCCCGACGTCAAGGCAGAGGACCTCAGGTTAAGAAAACTGTTGAAAAACTAAGCGGTTATGACAGAATCACTTGAAATGTATGACGGGAAGCCGGTCTTCCTCGCGGCGAACAGCAAGGAACTGGCAAGGGCCGTGAAGAAGTACGAAGGCAAGGCGGAAGCGCCTTATGTGGTTCGCTGGTCCGGCAAGACCAGGAAAGTCAGGGAAGAGGCTTTCTGCCACGACGAGAACCTCGGAGTGATACTCCTGCCCGATTCGGTGACCACGATTGGCGACATGGCATTCGCGTATTGCCGCAACTTGAGCCGCGTTGTCATTCCCGGCAGCGTGACCACGATAAAACGAAGGGCCTTCGACGGCTGCACCTCCCTTCCCGAGGTTGTCATCCCCGATTCCGTCAGTCGCATTGAAGAGTATACCTTTGGCAACTGCTCGAGCCAGAAGCATGTCGTTCTACCGGACACCCTGTATACCATTGAGAGGTATGCCTTCACCGGGTGTAAGTCGCTGACCGAGATACTCCTGCCGAGATCCCTGTGTCATCTGGAAGAATTCGCATTCTACAAGTGCGACAATCTCCGGAGCATCAAGGTCAGTCCTGACAACCGGACGTTTGACAACCGGAATGACTGCAACGCGGTCATTGAGACGAAAAGGAACAGTCTGGTCCTGGGATGCCGATCGACTGTCATCCCTGACACTGTTACGAAGATCGGCGATTCCGCATTCTATGGGAACAGCGTGCTGACCGGGATAAGCATCCCTTCTTCAGTCAAAGAGATAGGAAACAGCGCCTTTGCCAACTGCGAAGCACTGTCAAGCATAGTAATTCCGGATTCCGTCACGGATATCGAAGACAGAGCATTCTCCAAATGTGTGAATCTTGCCGATGTCGCCCTTCCTAAAGCCCTGACAGAGCTCAAAGGGGTGTTTCAGGGTTGCAAGAGTCTCAAGGAGATAGAGATTCCTGAATCTGTAACCGTAATCGGTTATGAAGCATTCTGCGGATGTTCGAACCTTGAAAAGATCCGTATCCCCGATTCGGTGAAAAAGATAGGAAGCGCAGCTTTTCAGTCTTGTTTACATCTCAAATCCGTCATCATTCCCGACACTGTTGAAAGTATCGACACCTCGGCATTCAGGGGCTGCAGGGGGCTCACGGACATCCGGCTGCCGAAATCACTGGCGGAGATTCCGAATTTTGCTTTCCTTTACTGCCAGAGCCTGAGAAGGATCATTCTTCCGGACTCAATGAAGGAAATCGGCAGCCACGCATTCGACGGCTGTACAGGACTGGAGGAGATTGTGTTGCCGGATTCACTGGAGAGTATCGGCCGCTATGCTTTCTATAGTTGTACCTCCCTGAAGGAGGTTTATATAAAGAATGTCTGGCTGCTTGACAAGACCGGCCTTGGCAAGGATGTCAAAGTCATTCCTACGGCTGCAGAGGGAGAGGAGTTGGCGAAGGTGCAGGCTCCCATAGAGATAGGGCCAATGACATTCATCTACTCCGGACAGAAGTTATTCCAGAGCAGGATCCGTCCTGGAGACGAAGTGATAATAACGCTTCTCGGAGCCCGTGAGTATCCCGGAAGCCTCAAAGCATGGAACCCTGTTTGGGAGATGGATGATTCCGTCAGCGTCATCTTTGAGGAATACTATTTCGAGGTCCTTGTCAATGGTAACAAGCGTTACATCGGGCAGAGCTTGATTGAAAGATATACGGAGAGCAGTACAATGGGTGGTGGTGTGAGATACCACGTTGAAAGGGACCGCATCAACGCCGATTCCCAGAAGCAAGCGATGGAGAAGTTAGTCGACTGGATGGAATCAGGACGTTCGGCCAACAACGACTGGCACTGGATAAAATCTCCTGACGAAGTCAGGGACATTCCTGACGGACTCCCTTATTATCCGAGGTGAGACTTGGAGGGGGCAAGCTGGAATTCCTGTGCCGCAGGTAACGATACCTCCTCTTGGCAGTATTATGGTTAGATGAGATAACTATTGTAGTATGTACGAAGAATTCAACAGACGGATTTACGACGTGATCAAGGACAAAATCTTCCTGTCCAACATCAGCGGGATGCCGGCGACCGTGGTCGAAAAGCTGCCGGAGGAGATTGTGGAAGGCGAGGTCCTTTTTGATGGGATGATGCTGTATGATGGCATTGAGGGGATTGAGGATGACATCCAGCAGATGAACTCTGTCACGAAGGACGGAGAGAGGGTGAATCTTGAGGACTACTACACCGATAATGGCGCCTTCAACGATGACGGGATGGACCGCTTCATCGCAGCATTGGAGCGCTTGATGACAATCGATGAGTTTACGAAGTTCTTGAAGATGTGGAACAAGATGTATATTTTGTTGCGGTGGAGGGCCCCCGCAAGAATATCGTCCGTATGATGAATGCGGCATTGCGGAAATTTGAAATTCAAGAACCCATTACGGAAGACGATGACATAGAAACAATCAACCGCAAGCTGGAAGTCTTCTCCGGTCGGGACGGAAAGGATATTGGTATTTCTGATCTTTTGGAAGAAGATGGTTTGCAAGAATTGAGATTCATTGAATTTGTTCGTGTGGAGGAATCCACCGGCGGGCTTGTCGCTAAATTCACTTTCTACCTGTCTGATGGCTTCTATGATGAATATGAATTCTCCGAAGACGCCAAATCCTGGCCCGATATTGCGCGCCAATATGAATGCTGCGTGTTTTTAGATGATGAGTTTTATAGGGATGCTAGGTTTGTGGCCTTTGTTTCGGCTTCAATCGATGATGCGACAGACGGCGAACTCCGCAGCATCCATCTTGATTCCGGAATACACGGAGAAGAGTTCCCGATTTTCCTCAGGACGTTGGCTTATATGTATCCCGAAAGGTATGTTCCTATGTGGGAGAAGTACCATGGAGAGCACCCGGAAGTAGAGTATAGCAGGGAAGAATGCCTTGCTTGGGCGGAAAAACAACAAGAGAAGCTCCGTCAAAACGCCAGCGTGAAAGACCATCTTCCAGGGTAACGATATCCTGTTTCTCCAGTATTGTAAGTAGGAATAAAGAATTCACAAAAAGATGAAAACGACAGAGAATATCAAATTGACCACCGTGGGGGAACTCTTCGGAGAACTGAAGAAGTATAAGAAGAATCATTGGGACGACTGCGTAGTCGCCTGGCTGAAGGATGACGAGCGGACTTTCGGTGTCGTCGGCATGGGGAATGACAAAGACGGAGACCTTCGGATTATAGTTGAAGAGGTGGATGATGTGCTGGAAGGCTTCTGGACCATTGAGGAGGTGATTTCCTCACTGGAATGTAAAGGGAAGGATGCCCGGGTGTACCTTGCTGGTGAAGGCCTGTACCTTGCCATCGACAGCAGGGGTGGCATCTTCACTGAGGCCGATGATGACGATGTGGTCGGGTGCCATGTCACCGTCTTCGGCGAGTATGAAGAGATGCCTCGGAAGGCGCCGGCTCCCGGGAAGGCAAAGGGCAATCGGGGTGAAACCATCGCGCTCATTGCCATCATGGCCGGAAGCGCCCTACTGGTTTTCTACAAGGCATACACCCTGATAACCGGAACAGGAGGGCCCGTATGGGAGAGTGTCCTCTACATCGTCGGTGCCTCGATTGTCGCGGCGGTCGGCGGACTGTCGCTTTACTATTCAAAGGAGGACGGGAGATGAGTGAAAAGATTATCGAGACCAAGGTAGCTCTTGCCGGGACCAGGGAATCCATCATCCGTATTCTGAACCAGGCGTTCCGGATGTGCTCAAACAAGGAATTCAGGATTGCCGATGGCGACAGCCTGGAAGCGATCAACCGCAAGATTGACGCGGCGAACAAGCACATGGCGGGTTACCAGACCGGATTCACGTTGATGGACTACCTTGACGACCGTGCCAGGATGGACAGCCCGTTCAAGGAACGCGTGTTGTGGTATATCGATGTGGAAGAGCCCGACGGCTCGGAGAATTACGACGCCAATCCTGCCGGCGTGACGGCCGAAGGCGAAGAGTATACTCTGACAATTGTCTCACGTGTCCGTGAAGGCCAGCATACCTACTACCCGGAGGACTGGCACTACTGGTGCGGCATGATGTCGGTTTATTACGACTGCCTCATCAAATTCAAAAAAGATTAATGTTAAATAAAGAATGCCCATTTCTGTACCCTAAACACCCAATTTATCGGCGAGTCCCTTTATATATGAAAGCATCGTGACAGGCTGCCAGCTGCCGCTGACGGAAGTTCTTGCCATCTGGTAGGAGTCAAGGTATGACATCACTTGCTTGAAGGAGTATTTCTTGTTCAGACCTTTCTTCATGAGCTGCTTCTTGACTCTCATGGCGACCCTCACCATTTTCATGCACAAATATGAAGTGATGGTGCTGCCCTTTACGTGCGGCCATACGGTCGTATTTCATACCAGCCAAGCTGAAAAGCATTCTTTTCCAGAGTGGAAACTGCATTCTCACCGCAAACTCTCTATTGGGCAGGAGAAGTGCCTGTTCCTCCGGAGATGTTCGTCAGGTGGGCGTTGATATGTTCAAGACTCTCCTCCCTGCCCTCAAGGGGGAGGTAGGTGAGGTCTATGTCGACCGAATATCGGGGCAGGTCCCGGACGAAGAGGTTGATGGCCGATCCGCCGTGGACGGCGAAGACCTTCTCGTCCATCACGATGGGAAGGAGCTTCAGGAGGACTTCCACTTTCTCTGCATATTCTCTATTCATAGTCGGCAAGTTCTGTGGGGATGATTATCTGATATCTGCTGTCAAAGCGACCGGTGGCGGAAATGTTCCTGATGCCTTTGCCGAGATCCACCTTGGAGAGGTCCAGGGGGCGGAGCCAACTGTGGCCGGCTTTCTCCGCCATGTACAGGAAGAGCCGTTTCACCTTGATGGATGTGCATTTCTCCAGCAGTTGCTGGACGATGGCCGGACGGAGGGTCGTCATCATTTCCATGACGTAAAAGCTGTCCAGGAGGGAGAACTGCTCCGGAGAGAGGTGCAGGCATTCCATGAACGCACGTTCCGGACCAGAGATAAGCAGCTGAGCGCCGTTGTAGTCATAGGTCTCCAGTCCGGTGTCTCCGCCGAAGATGGAAGTGGTGAAGTACTTCACCGTCATATCCCACTGCACTGAGCCGAACCAGCCCGGAAGACGGGCTTCCTTGTCGGTAAAGAAGTAGGCGGAGGGCTTGCCCATCGACACGAAGTGCGAATATCCCCGGAGGTCCAGCGCGGAGGAGGCCCCCACGTGGCAGGCCTTGCCCAGCTGGCTGTTGTACGAGGCCACAGCGCCGTACAGGGTGGGACTGCTCCCGGCTATCTTGTAAACTCCCTGGGCGATCCTTTCCAGCCAGCCGCTGCGCACATACAGCGACTGCTCCTTCCGGTCGATCATATATCCGATTTCTCCAACGTTGCGCTCCTCTTCGGCCTTCCTCTCCACGGAAATGCTGCCGATCAGTTGGTCATCGGCCCAGATGGACCGCCATACGCCATCCTTGCCTTCATTCTCTGCAACCTTTCCCAGCCACCAGTCCGCATCGGCCTCCGTGTATGGGTGTGGCAGTCGGTCCGACAAGAAAGTCCTGTCCACGGCATTGCACAGTGCGATCAGAGATTTACGGTCATTTGCGGCCCAGGTATGAAGGGTAATAGTCATTGTTAGTCCGGCTGATAATCAGGAATCTGTGGTTTATACGGGTTTAATCAATCCTGCATCCACAAAAGCATCGAAGGTGTTCATTGCACCACCATGTTCAACAATCTTCCCGTTGAATACTTTGTCGATGTCCACGCCTGTAATCTCTATGATTTTGTTGGTTGGTGTTATTCCGATGAATTCGCCTCCATGCGTGCCCCTCATGATTATCTCAGAAATAACGGTATCGCCATCTTCATATTGGCGGATGATATTAACAGAATAATCGGGATACGTCTTCCTGATGGAAATCAGATGCTGCCGCATTCCTTCAATGCCGATAGGCGTTCTTTGGGAACCGCTCACCTGTACACAATCTTCTGCCAAATAAGCCGGAAGCTCTTCCAGCTTATGTTGTGAAACGATCACCTCATAAAAGTATTTTACAATCTCCTTGTTACACATGATTCTCCTTCACAACTCGATTAATCGACCACTAAGATACGGATTTATACTGATATTGGCCATAAGGCTGGTTACACAGCAATCGTTTTTCCCTGAATTCTTGCTTGTATTATGATTTTAGTTTACATTTGCGGTAAATAATACCGCGATGGCGACAAAAATAAAGAATATCCTTGACTTGGTCCCCCGGGATTCGGTGCTGTTTTCCTCCTGGTTGGTGGCACAGGGGATCCTGACACCTTGGTGGTCGAAAGGTATCGGCACCGAGGCCGTAAGGCAGATCTGCGGGATTGCTTATCGGGATCTGGCGCTTGAGCGCATCGACGGCGAGGTGTTTCCGGAGAACCTTGCATCAGCCCGAGTATTGGAGAAAAACGGCTTCCTGCTGGAAAGAACGAAGATTGGGGACGTTGTGAAGGATGGGAAGGCTATGGACGTTAAGATCTTTGTCCACTTTGGACGCAAGATTTGAGGGAGTCCAGAGTTATATTGGTATGAGAATGAATTTGAAAAGAATAATATGCTTTACGGCCCTTGTCGCGATGCTGGGCGGATGTAACGGCATCGGTAATCCAGAAGGCGACCTGAAGGACATCAAGCTGGAAGAGTGGCCGCTGACGGATTGCTCCACAAGCACAAAGCCGGCACGGGACCTCGTGGCCTACAAGCTGCTTGGGGTTCCATACAAATGGGAACAGGACTGGTTGGGGGGAAGGGTCTATGTAATTAATCCGGATCTGTACTCTGAAAAAGCACCATTCTCTCTGAACGATTATCAGAGTAAGAATCTCTGCAGCGGCACGCACGGAGCCTATATGAATCTCATAGAGGGCAAGTCAGACGTGATAATAGCTAGCCGTGATATCTCCAGGAATGAGAAGGCCTCTGCAGCAGAATTGGGCGTAGAGCTGGAGACGGCTCCGCTGGCCATCGATGCACTGGTGTTCATCGTCAACCCAAAGAACCCTGTCAAGAATCTGACAGCAGACCAGGTGCGGAAGATCTATACCGGGGAGATAACCAACTGGAAGGAGGTCGGAGGTGTTGACCATACCATCACCCCGTACATCCGAAACGCCGATTCCGGCAGTCAGGAGAAGATGGAAACCCTGGTTATGGATGGACTGAAAATGATTGACGGGACAGAAGAGACCTATATGTATGAAATCATCGGTTCACAGATGGCATCCCCGTACTTGCAACTTGAGAATGATGAATTTGGTATCGGCTACACTCCGTTCTTCTACTGCACGGCGATGGTGCGCGATCTGATGCGGGTTGATATGATTTCCATTGACGGAGTGGCTCCCACCAAGGAATCATTAAGAGCCAACAATTATCCGTTTGTATCCAGTATTTACGCTGCTGTCCGAAAGACGGAAGACCATGAGAGTATGGCTTACAAACTCTATCAGTTCCTTTTCTCGAAGAAGGGCTCGGATATGATTGATGAGAGCGGGTATATTGCCATACGGAACTAAGAGAGAATCTAATCAATTGGACTGCCGTCATCCCGGAGGAGATGGCGGCAGTTTTCATATTATCTATCAAGTTTCGCAATGACCTCTTCAAGATGCTCTTTGGTGCAATGAAGGTAAGTCAAGGAACTACCTAGGAACTTATGACCCAAGAAGAAAGCGATAGTTGGGATATCGACACCTTTGTCCAGCAATTGCATGGCGAATGTGTGCCTGAAGCAGTGGAAGGTGATATGCTTGTCGATGCCGGCGGCCTCCATCAGAAGCGGAACTTTATGATTGAGTATGTACGGCGAAAGGGTAGGGAAGATGGCACCCTTCTTCCGGATCGGTCTCAAAATGGAAACGGCCTCCTTGGAAAGCGGAATACGGACGTTATTCCTCGTTTTCTTGATGATGATATTCATGTAATAACGTCGCTTCTCTCTTTCCAGATTTTCCCATCTTAGAGCCAGCAAACCGGCTCTCCTAAGACCGGACGCGATATCGAATCGGACAGCCTTCTTGACCTCACCATCCTTGAATGGGGCAAACTTGATCGCCTCAATCTCCTTGCTGGTCAGTCTCTCCCGCTTGCACGTATGATCCCACTTGATTCCTTCAATCTCCTCAGTAGGGTCGAAATCAATCATGTGGTCTGCGTAAGCGATTCGCAATAGCCTCTTGATGTTTTTGAGATAACCTGAGGCCGTATTGTTTGAATAGCGGCGGCTGCCGTCGGCTTTCTTGGACTTCAAGAGATACTCCCTGTAAGCCGTCATGAATGCCACTGTGACATCTCCGAACCTGCACGAGTTGTTGCAGAACTCCTTGAATGTCTTGACGGCCGCATAACACTCCTTTCTTTTATAGGCCCCGTGACTTTCAAAGTATCCAATCACGTCTACATTCTTGTTCAGCGAAAGGAAGGAGAAATCCTTCTTGACGGATTGGATGTACCGGAAGCAGCGGATCTCCTCGACAATGACCTCGACGGTCTCATTGAAATGTCGTTCGACATCATTGCAAGGTTTGGTGTAAACAGCAAGGTTCAAGTGCTCTTCTTTCAGGTAATTACCTTCAGAAATCATAATAGGCGGTATGTATTCGAGCGAATACTCTGTCATGCCGTCTGGTCTCTCAACCTTCTTGACGCTTACTCTGCCATTCTCTTCCATAGCGTCTTGATGTCTTTACGTGAAACAAGCTGTTCTCTCTGCCCGGGACGTACATGGACGACTCCGTTTGCGATCTGTTGCAGAACTACCCGGATATCCAACCCATATACACCGGGGACCTGGAGGAGCGGAATCCATTCGTCCCACATGATGGACTCTTTTCTCCACGCGTTGTCGACATCTACTCTGGCGTAGAGATAATGCACTCCCACGCACCAAGTCCGGACACAGTTTCTCTCCAAGAAGAACAACGACCATGAACGGCCTTTCCCCGTTGCGTCCATGACGCCTTTAAGAGTATAAGTCGGTTCGCCGATGATGGGGAAGTGGTAGATGGGATTGGATCGACAGATCCTTTTCAAGAGATTACTCAGCGATATCTCACGCTGGCCAGCATAGAACTTAAGCAACTCTTCTACTGGAATTGACAGCAGATCGGATGCTTCACGGACAGACAGTATCCTGTCCAGTCCGCCAATCAAAGATTGTTTCCGTTTCATATAATTTGGTATTAATTCACCCAAATATGGAACGGGATGTTGAATATAACACCGTGTAGCGGTGAAAAAGATATTGGAGTATAGGCTCTACAATCTCCTCTGAGACATCTTTTGCAAATTCTGCTCTGGAAATTCAGTAATAATGCCTAAGCGAATATTCAAATAGTTATAAATCAGTCAGTTAACATATTCGTTAAAAGCTAAATAAAGAAGTCAAAAAGTACTCGTGGTTCAAATGTGGTTCAAAAATGATCAATGATAATAGCTAAAACAGAAATTCACTCTTAGAATTATTGATATTCGCTAAATTTTAATTGAAAATCAATACGAAAATCAGCACTTTTTCGAAATGTGTAGAACTAAGCAAATCGTTGATAATCAATTAGTTAGACAATGTCATTTCCCGATGCAAAAATGCTCGAAAATATTCCCCAGCACCTCGTCCGTGGTGACTTCGCCGAGGATGGTGCCGAGGTGGTGGAGGGCTTGGCGGAGGTCTTCGGAGAGGAGGTCGGGAGTCTGGCCGGCGGCGAGGGAACGTTTGACGTTTTCGAGGGATTCGGACGCTTTCATCAGGGCTTGGTAGTGCCTTAGGTTGGTGACGATTGTCTGGTCAGAATCCAAAGTTGCGGACTTTTGGGAGTCGGACAACAGTTTGCGCAATTCATCAAGACCGAAACCAGTCTTGGCGGAAATATATAACTTAACTACTTTTTCATTAGGATTAGAAACAGAATTGTTGATTAGGCTAACATTAATGTTATTACCCAAAACATCCACTTTATTCAGCAGAACGATCAACTTTTGCGACTTTACATCCAGATTTGAGACTATGTCAGAAATCGAATACTCGTTTTCTTCTTCGGATGCGGTGACATCAAGCAGGGCAAGGACGATCGAGGCCTCGTTCATCTTCTTATACGAGCGGGAAATGCCGATCTTTTCGACCTCATCTGAGGTTTCGCGGAGACCGGCGGTGTCGATAAAACGGAACAATGTGCCATCGATGGTCATTGTCTCCTCGATGGTGTCACGGGTGGTGCCGGCGATGTCGGAGACGATGGCACGGTCGTCACGAAGGAGAGCGTTCAGGAGGGTACTCTTGCCGGCGTTGACGGCACCGACTATGGCGACCGGGACTCCATTGCGAAGTGCGTTGCCGTAGCGGAAGGAATCGGTCAGCGAATGAATATGTGCAAGTGTTCCATCAAGCAGGGAGGACAGTTCGGATCTGCTGGCGAACTCAACATCCTCCTCGCTGAAATCCAACTCTAATTCAAGCAGGGAAGTCATTTTCAGAAGCTCCTCCCTGAGGGTTTTCAACTCTTTGGAGAAGCCGCCTTTCAACTGACTGAATGCTACTTTGTGCGCTGCTTCGCTCTGCGCGGAAATCACATCGGCAACGGCTTCGGCCTGAGCAAGATCCATCTTGCCATTTACAAAAGCCCTTTGGGTAAATTCTCCAGGACCGGCGACGCGGGCACCACAATCGACCAAGCGTTGCAGGAGCCTTTCCACAATGTACTTTGAGGAGTGGCTGGATATCTCAACGGAGTCCTCTCCGGTGTAGGAATGCGGGGCACGGAACACGCTTACCAAGACGGTGTCCAGATCGGTTCCATCGGCTTCAAGCGCGACTCCATATTTAAGCCTGTAACCTTCAGTGTCTGAAATATTACCACCCTTGCATCTTATCACTTTATCAGCTATGGAGAAGGAATCTCTTCCACTCATCCTGATGATGGCTATGGCACCGGTTCCGGGGACGGTGGCGGGGGCGCAGATCGTGTCTTCTATGTTGAGCATATCTGTTCTTTTACGTCCCTTCGACGGGCTCAGGGACCAATCTCCCAACTTACTTAACAATGGACCCCAAAGCCCTCCACCGAAGCGACAACAAAAGACAAATTTATCAACATTCCCCAACATATTCAAGGAATAACCGACAAACTCGTGAAAACTCACACCAAACTCGATATCTTTGCACCGCAAAATCTACTCTATGGCTCAGAATGACCTCACCCAAGGCAGCATTCTCGGCAACATCCGGAAGTTTTCGCTGCCATATATGATGTCATATTTCCTGCAGATCCTCTACGGATTGGCGGATTTGTTCGTCATAGGGCAATACTGCGATGTCGCCAGCACGACGGCGGTGTCCAACGGCGCGCAGATAATGCATATGTTCACCGTCGTCATCATCGGCCTTGCGATGGGCACGACGGTACGGATAGCAAGGGCGATCGGCGCGGGCGACAGGGAAAACGCGGCAAGAACCATCGGCAACACATTCACGCTGTTCACCATCGTCGCAATCATCACAACAGCCATACTATTAGCAGCTAACAAAGGCATTGTCAACCTAATAGACACTCCGCAAGAAGCTGTCAAAGGCACAATAGACTATCTAAGAATATGCTTCATCGGCATCCCGTTCATCATAGCCTACAACATCATCGCATCCATATTCAGAGGTCTCGGCGACTCGAAAAGTCCGATGTATTTCGTGATTGTGGCTTGCGTGGTAAACATCGCGCTCGACTACATATTCATAGGTCATTTCAAAATGGGAGCGACGGGCGCGGCACTCGGCACGACCTTGTCACAGGCTGTCAGCGTCATCGTCGCGGCGATAATGATCAAAAAGAAGTCCCTGATGAGCATAACACGCCAAGACCTAAGGCCTGAACGGCGCACGATGGCAGGCATCCTCAAAACCGGCGTGCCAATCTCGCTCCAGGACGGCTTCATCCAAATCGCGTTCATCGCCATCACGGTGATCGCGAACGGCAGGGGATTGAACGATGCGGCGGCGGTCGGAATAGTGGAAAAATTCATCGGACTGCTATTCATCGTCCCTTCAGCGATGCTGGCGACCGTCTCGGCGATGGCGGCGCAGAACATCGGGGCGAAAAAGCCTGAAAGGGCCAGAAAGACAATGAAATATTCAATAGCGATCGCGGTGGGATTCGGCACCGTGGCCTCAGTGATTCTCCAATTCATCCCTGAATATGCCGTAAGAATATTCACGAGCGACAGCAGTGTCATCACCCTTGGAGGCCAGTACCTAAAAGGTTACGTGTGGGACTGCATATTCGCCGGCATACATTTCTGCTTCAGCGGCTTCTTCACCGCCTGCGGCTATTCCGTCATCTCGTTCATACACAACGTCATATCAATCACGTGCGCCCGCATCCCTTTGTCCTATCTGACTTCCATTGAATATCCCGACACGCTCTTCCCGATGGGCCTTGCATCTCCGGCCGGCTCGCTTCTCTCCGTCATCATCTGCGTCACTGTTTACATAGTGATGCGCCGGAAAGGGAAACTATAACGCCCACTTATTCCCGAACTTCACAAAAATTCTTTATCTGAATATATTTGGCCTATCTTTGCAGCCCGATTAGGAAATGTAATAAACTTAAAGATGAAAAGAGACGCCATCGATTTCGGTTCCGACAGCATTCCGGGACTCTTCAGAAAAATATTCATTCCTACATTGATAGGGATGGCCTGTATGGGAGTGATGACGACCATCGACGGGGTGTTTGTCGGCCACGGGGTGGGGAGCGACGCGCTCGCCGCCGTCAATATATTCGCACCTTTCTGGATGATTATGACCGGGTTAGGGATGCTGTTCGGCATCGGCTGCTCGGTCGTTTCTTCCGTCCATCTATCCCAAGGCAACGAGAAGGCGGCACGCATCAATATGACACAGACGTTGATTTTCGGTGTGCTTGTCACTGTGGCCCTGACGATTTTGGTCCAGAGCCACAGCACCAAGAGTGCCTATCTTCTCGGCTCATCGGACAGACTTCTGCCGTACGTCCTTGACTATCAGAAATGGCTTTCCTACGCATTCTGCGCATTGTTCCTCCAGTCGGTCGGACTGTTGATCATCCGTCTGGACGGCTCGCCGAAGTACGCTTCCGCAGCTGCGGCGATTCCATCCATCGTGAATGTCGTGCTGGACTATGTGTTCCTGTTCATCCTTGACAAAGGACTTGAAGGAGTCGCCGTCGCCACCTCGATCGGATGCTGGACCGGAGGCCTTATGGTGCTGTTTTACATACTGTTCCTGTCCAAGACAATGAGGCTCTACCCATTGAAGATGTCGTGGAAAAGCCTTTGCCTGTCGTTGCGCAACCTGTGGTACCAGTTTCGTCTCGGACTGTCTGCTTTCCTTGGCGAGATCAGCATCTCGATGCTTATATTCGTGGGAAACTATGTGTTTATGAAATATTTAGGAGAAGACGGTGTGGCGGCGTTTTCCATCGCCTGCTACATTATGCCGTTCATCTTTATGACCGGAAACGCGATCTCGCAGTCCGCACAGCCGATTATCAGTTTCAACCACGGTGCCGGTAACCGTAACCGTGTGCTGGAAGCTCGCAAAGTCTCTCTGCTAACTGCCTTTGCGCTTGGAATTGTGGTCTCTCTGGCCTTGGCGTTCGGTATCAGTTATGTGGCTGCACTGTTCCTCAGCAAAGACGCTCCTGCATTTTCAATAGCGGCTCACGGTGTGCCTCTGATGGCCATCGGATTCACATTGTCGATTGTGAACGTCGCTGCCATAGGCTATTACCAAAGTGTGGAACGCGCGCTTCCGGCGACCATTTTCTCGCTTTCGCGCGGGGTAATATTCCTTGTGCCTTGCTTTCTTGTCATCCCACTTTTTGCCGGTGTGAACGGAATTTGGCTCGCTCTGCCGGCGACAGAGGCGCTGACATTCCTTTCGATTGTCTCTTTCAGTCTTTTCAGGAAGCGCCAGACCGCAAAGCGGTGAATTTATATTCATTGAATATTTTGCCGCATATTCCCATTTTTTTGCGTACATTTGCAAAACAAACGGACTTCCTTATGCTTGACGTGACTTTAATACCTTTGAGCGGCAGTGCGTCCCAGGATGCACAGTGGGAATGTTCTTCCATTGACTTTCACCGACCATTTCATCACTGTTTGAGATGGTCGTTTTTTTTGAATGCCCCCTGTTATTCTTCACGACCACCTGAATAAGAAAAGGAGGCACTCAGTGCCGACAGGGCCTCCCAGCGAGGGAGGCGGTGGAGGGTGGCGCTCCCACCGGGAGCTGGCGCGAAGCGACTGAGGGGTGGAATAAGTTGAAAAGTCTGTTTTAGGAAAAAGTTGGATTTAGTTATAAGTCAAAAATTATTGACAAGGAAATGAAAGAAAGAAAAGGCGCGACATTAAAGTTGGAGAACGGGGCGGAGTTCCGTGGATTCTCCTTCGGCTACGACGGCCCGGCTGACGGGGAAGTCGTCTTCTCGACCGCGATGGTCGGCTATCCGGAAAGTTTGACAGACCCTTCGTACTCAGGGCAGATTCTCTGCGTAACCTATCCTTTGATAGGTAATTACGGCGTACCACAGGAAGGAGCGGATGAACTGGGAATCTCAAAGAATTTCGAATCGGAACAGATCTGGGTGAGGGGAGTCGTCATCAGCGACTATTCCTTCGACTACAGCCACTGGGATGCGGTCAAGAGCCTCGACGAGTGGCTGAAAGAGCAGAAGATTCCTGGAATATTCGGAATCGACACCCGCGCCGTCACGCAGCTTCTCCGCGAGAAGGGCTCGATGCTTGGAATGATTGTTCCGGACGGCGTCGAGAAGGATTTTCCGATCGATGACCCTAACCTCGCCAACCAGATCGCCATCGTCAGCTGCAAGGATGTCATTGAATATGGCAGCGGCTCCAAGACTGTCGTGATGGTTGACTGCGGAGTCAAGCACAACATCCTCAGATGCTTTATGGAGAGGGGAGTGAAAGTAGTCAGAGTGCCTTGGGACTACGATTTCAACAAACTTGACTACGACGGCCTCTTCATCTCGAACGGCCCTGGCAACCCACAGTTCTGCAATGTCACCGTAGCTAACCTGCGCAAGGCGATGGAAGGCGACAAGCCAATTTTCGGAATATGCATGGGCAACCAGCTGCTCGCCAGGGCCGGGGGTGCCAACACCTATAAATTGAAATATGGCCACCGCAGTCATAACCAGCCTGTACGTATGGTCGGCACGAACCGCTGCTTCATCACCTCGCAGAACCACGGATTCGCAGTTGACGACAAGACCCTCGGAGCCGACTGGGAACCTTGGTTTGTGAATATGAACGACGGCACCAACGAAGGCATCCGCCACAAGACCAAGCCTTTCTGCTCGGTACAGTTCCACCCGGAAGCCTCCAGCGGCCCGACCGACACGAACTTCCTGTTTGACGAGTTTATCAGCAAATTGTAACTTTCGAATAAAGAAGAATTTATGAAAAACACGAATATAAAGAAGGTTTTGATCCTCGGATCAGGCGCACTCAAGATCGGTCAGGCGGGAGAGTTTGACTATTCCGGCTCACAGGCCCTCAAGGCCCTACGTGAGGAAGGCATCGAGACCGTCCTCATCAACCCGAACATCGCCACCGTGCAGACTTCGGAAGGCGTGGCCGACAAGATCTACTTCCTGCCGGTAACCCCGTTCTTTGTCGAGAAGGTCATCGCCAAGGAGCAACCTCAGGGCATTCTCCTCTCGTTCGGTGGCCAGACAGCACTGAACTGCGGCGTGGAACTGTACGAGAACGGAATACTTGACAAGTACAATGTCCAGGTTCTCGGAACTCCGGTCCAGGCGATTATGGACACAGAGGACCGTGACCTCTTCATAAAAAAACTGGACGAGATCGGTGTGAAGACCATCAAGTCACACCCTGCCTCCAACATCGAGGAGGCCCGCAAAGCCGCCCATGAACTCGGATTCCCGCTCATCGTGCGCGCGGCTTACGCCCTCGGCGGACTCGGCTCAGGCTTCTGCGACAACGATGAGCAGCTCGACGAACTCTGCGAAAAAGCCTTCTCTTTCTCCCCGCAAGTACTTGTCGAAAAGTCACTTAAAGGCTGGAAGGAGATTGAATATGAAGTTGTCCGCGACCGTTATGACAACTGTATCACGGTCTGCAATATGGAAAACTTCGACCCGCTCGGAATCCACACCGGAGAGAGCATCGTCGTGGCTCCGTCCCAGACCCTGTCCAACAACGACTACTATTTCCTGCGCGAACTTTCCATCAAGATCGTCCGCCACATCGGAATAGTTGGCGAGTGCAACGTCCAGTACGCCTACGACCCTGACGCTATGGACTACCGTGTGATCGAGGTGAACGCCCGTCTGAGCCGCTCCTCGGCGCTTGCCTCCAAGGCCACTGGCTATCCGCTCGCCTTCGTGGCCGCCAAACTCGGTCTCGGCTACGGCCTGTTCGACCTCAAGAACTCCGTGACTAAGACCACTCCGGCCTTCTTCGAACCGGCGCTTGACTACATTGTCTGCAAGATTCCTCGCTGGGATCTCAGCAAGTTCCACGGTGTCTCCCGCAAGATCGGTTCTTCGATGAAGTCCGTGGGCGAGGTGATGGCCATCGGGCGCAGTTTCGAGGAGGCGATCCAGAAGGGCCTCAGGATGATCGGTCAGGGGGCGCACGGCTTCGTGGGCAACAAGGAGTTCCAGGTCGCCGACTTGGAGGAGGCTCTCCGGGAGCCGACCGACAAACGCATCTTCGTGATCTCCAAGGCTATGCGCGCCGGCTACACGGTAGATCAGATCCACGATCTCACCAAGATCGACAAATGGTTCCTCAATAAGCTGGAGAACATCGTGAAGACCTACGAGGACATGAACTCCTACGACACTCTTGAGGACATGCCGGTGGAACTCCTGCGCCTTGCCAAGCAGGAGGGCTTCTCCGATTTTCAGATCCAGAGAGCCATCTGGAAGGACAAAGGAACCTCGACAGCCAACATGGATGTTGTCCGTGAACATCGAAAATCACACGGCATTGTCCCTGTCGTCAAGCAGATAGACACCCTCGCCGCCGAATTCCCGGCACAGACGAACTACCTCTACCTGACCTACAACGGCACGAAGAGTGACATTGAATATGAGCGTGACGGCAAGTCGGTGATTGTCCTCGGTTCGGGAGCCTACAGGATCGGTTCGTCCGTGGAATTCGACTGGTGTTCCGTAACCTGTCTCCAGACCATCCAGAAGCAGGGCTATAGGGGAGTGCTGATCAACTACAACCCGGAGACGGTCTCCACCGACTACGACATGTGCGACAGGCTCTATTTCGACGAGCTCACCTTCGAGAGGGTGATGGACATCATCGACCTTGAGACCCCGCACGGAGTCGTTGTCTCCGTGGGCGGCCAGATCCCTAACAATCTCGCCCTCAAGCTTCACAAGCACAACGTTCCGATTCTCGGTACAGCCGCCGAGGACATCGATAAGGCCGAGGACCGTCACAAGTTCTCCAGCATTGTGGACAACCTCGGGGTTGACCAGCCGGAATGGAGCGAGCTCACGACCATCGACGAGGTGGACAATTTCATCAGGAAGGTTGGCTTCCCTGTGCTGGTGAGACCGTCGTACGTGCTTTCCGGAGCCGCTATGAATGTCTGCCACGACGAGGAGAAGCTCCGTCACTTCCTGAGCCTCGCCGCGGAAGTATCTCAGGAGCACCCGGTTGTCATCAGCAAGTTCTATATGCGTAGCAAGGAGATCGAGTTCGACGCTGTCGCCGACAATGGCGAAATCCTCGCCTACGCTATCTCGGAGCACATTGAATATGCCGGTGTTCATTCCGGTGACGCCACCATCCAGTTCCCGCCTCAGAAACTCTATGTCGAGACCGTTCGCAGGATCAAGAAGATCGCCCGTGCCATCGCCGGCGCGCTCAGCATCTCCGGTCCGTTCAATATCCAGTTCCTCGCTCGTGAGAACGCCATCAAGGTCATAGAGTGTAACCTGCGGGCATCCAGGAGTTTCCCGTTCGTGTCCAAGGTGCTGAAGATCGATTTCATCGAGCTGGCTACCAAGGTTATGCTGGGTCTCCATCCTGCGGCTCCACAGAAGAGTGCCTTCGACCTTGACTATGTAGGCGTGAAGTCCTCGCAGTTCTCGTTCGCGAGACTTGAAGAGGCTGATCCGATGCTTGGTGTCGATATGTCTTCGACCGGTGAGGTCGGCTGTCTGGGCGATGACCTTAATGAGGCTTTGCTGAAATCAGTGCTTTCAGTCGGCCAAAGGATTCCGGAGAAGAGGGTTCTGCTCTCGACCGGTGATCCGCTCCAGAAGGCTGATATGCTGAGGGCCTGCCGACTTCTCGTCGAGAAGGGTTATGAGCTTTACGCCACAGGTGGCACGTATAAGTATCTTGTAGAGAACAGTGTTCCGGCGACGAAGGTGCTCTGGCCAAGCGAGCGTGACAATCCTAATTTCAAGGGACGATTCAAACCAGCTTTGGAAATGATTCAGAACAAAGAAGTTGATATGGTGATCAATATCCCGAAAAACTTCTCGGCTCTGGAACTTTCCAACGGCTACCAGATCAGAAGGGCAGCCATAGACTTCAACGTCACCCTCTTCACGAATGCCCGCCTCGCCACCGCCTTCATCCGCGCTTTCTGCTCCACCAGCATAAACGACATCCAAATCAAGTCCTGGGATCAGTATTGATTCTATGATATGATTCAACAGAATGGCAGTTACCTCCAGCGATCCTCCCCACTCCGTGGGTCCCCTCCCTCTTCGGGAGCCAAAGTCGCTTGCGGCAACTGCCATTCTGTTGAATAAGTGTATTATCTGATTAATTTGAAAGCCGTTTTAATTTGTTTATCAGAAGTTTTTTGCCTCAAGTAATATCACAAACAAATAATAGCGATGATTTGTTCAATCAGTTCCTTTTAGCGGAATATTTGGTGCGGCAGACTATGGCCGCCCGTGGCCATATGAACGGGTGGCCCGCCGTAGGCGGGACGGGATGGAGCGCGCAGCGCGGAAGTCTGCAGTACCAAATATTCCGCTATGGAATCTATACTAAAAAAGGCGACTGAAAAATATTCAATCGCCTTTATTCATATATTCTTGAATCAATTAGAACGTGTCGTAGTACTTGGCGTCACGAGGGGTGACTTTGTTCATATTCTCAAGGAGAAGATCATTGGTCTTGTACTCGTCCATCAGCTGAAGCATAAAGTTCATCGCCTCGGTAGGATTCATATCCGCAAGAAGCTTGCGCAGGATCCAGATTCTGTTGGCCGCCTCACGGCTGTATAGCAGATCATCACGACGCGTGCTGGAAAGAACCACATTGACGGCAGGGAATATACGCCTGTTGGCGAGGGTCCTGTCAAGCTGAAGCTCCATATTGCCGGTACCCTTGAACTCCTCGAAGATCACATCATCCATCTTGGAGCCTGTCTCAGTCAAGGCCGTCGCAAGGATTGTCAGCGAACCGCCACCCTCGATGTTACGCGCCGCACCGAAGAAACGCTTAGGCTTCTGCAGGGCATTGGCGTCCACACCTCCGGTCAAAACCTTACCGGAAGCCGGCTGCACTGTGTTGTACGCACGGGCCAGACGGGTGATGGAATCAAGCAGGATCACAACATCGTGACCACACTCCACAAGTCTGCGTGCCTTCTCCAGAACCATATTCGCGACCTTCACGTGCCTCTCGGCCGGCTCATCGAAAGTCGAGGCCACCACCTCGGCCTTTACGCTGCGGCTCATATCGGTAACCTCCTCAGGACGCTCGTCGATAAGAAGCACGATCTCGTAAACCTCCGGATGATTGTCCGCGATCGCGTTGGCGATTGACTTAAGCAGCATTGTCTTACCGGTCTTCGGCTGCGACACGATCAAGCCACGCTGGCCTTTTCCGATAGGAGTGAACATATCCACGATACGGCACGAAGGATCGCTCTGATGGCCGTGACCAAGAAGATTGAACTTTTCCTCCGGGAACAGCGGGGTGAGGAAATCAAACGGCACCCTGTCACGGATGTAGTCAGGAGTACGTCCGTTGATGTACTTGATCCTCACGAGAGGGAAGTACTTGTCACCCTCCTTAGGAGGACGGATCTCACCGGTGACGGTGTCACCGGATTTGAGGGCATTATTCTTTATCTGACTCTGGCTGACATAGATGTCGTCAGGGGAGTTGAGATAATTGTAGTCCGAAGAACGGAGAAAACCATAACCGTCCGGCATGATCTCCAGAACACCCGTCGCCTCCACAGTACCGTCAAACTCGATTTCCGGAGCTTTCGTCCTTTGATTTGGATTCTGGAAATTCTGTTGGGGCTTCTGCTGCTGGTTCTGGTTCTGTCCGTTGTTCTGCCCCTGGAACTTGTTCTTCTGCTTTCTGCGGGTAACATCAGCATGAGCCGCCGGATCATCCTTCAGATCATCAAAAAGCGCATGAATGAACTCCTTGCCATTTACCGGCTTGTCGGCTGAAGTCTGAGCATCGGGCTGTTGAGTGACTTCGGTGGCGGCAGCCTCCACGGATTCCGGCTTATTCTCCTCCACCGACGCAGCGGTCTCAACCTGAGTCTGAACCATAGCGGATTTAGGCTTACGTCCTCTTTTTTTAGGAGCCGGCTTAACCTCCGTTCCTTGAGCGGCGATAGGTTCCGCCTTTTGTTCTGAATTTTCCGCCTTGTCAGTCTTGACCTCCGGCTTCTGCTGCGATTTAGCCTTTTTCTCATCTTTCCTGGTGTCAGCCGACTTGGTATCCTGAACGCCGGATTGTTCCGGAAGCGGATTCTTGCGAGGCCTTCCACGTTTGGCTTTTGGTTTCTCTATCGGTTGAAGAGACGCGGCGGCAGCCTGCGCGTCAAGTATAGCATAGGACAGATTCTCATCAGTGAATTTCTTGATGTTCTTAATCTGATGCTCCTGAGCGACTTTTTCAAGCTGCTCTCTGCTCATCTGAGTGAGTTCAAATAAATTATAAGGCATAAATTTAAAATGAATCCGATGTTAGAACCGGATATGATTTCAGAAAAGTTATAGTGGATATAATAGCCCAAAGGCTTACGCTGAAAATGTCAGCATGCAAATATAAGATATTTATGATAAACATCCAACTATTTATCCCAGTAACTCGTACTTTTCTTGAATCTCAGCAAGTCAGCCAAAGCCGCCGCGTTCGCAGAGATGAGGAATGAATATGACTGGTACATTCCAGAAGGCACCCAAGAGACGGAAATATTGAAGCAATGCAGATCGTACCTGAAAGAGAACTGCGTCGTGGTCATCTTCATCGCTGTGAAATCCCATCCTGACTGCGCCTGCACAGACATCTTAGGGGTCAGTTGAATATTTCCTTGAACACCGAGTGTCTGGGTGTATTTATCCTTCTTGCTGAGCTGGTTGTTGGCGTAGTTGTACGACCGGTTCATCGAGAAGCTATAGTTGAAGTTAAGGCTCCACGGAACGTTAGGATTCGTATAATACAACCATCCGCCAGGAATATATTCACCGGTCAAAGGATGATAGTATATTCTTCTGTAGTAGTCGGCCGGATTGCCGGAGCCACCACCGTCCCCGCCTGAAGATTTCGAACCGTCGTTGCCTTTGACAGTGCCTTTGCCGGACAATGAATATGACACAGAGGTGCTGACGTTGGTGAGCCTGAGAGGCACGCCTGTCTCCAGAAGGTTATATTTGTTGACCCGCTGTCCTCTCTCGTTGATGGCATACGGGTCGAAGTTCATGTTGCCGTTGATTCCAAGTTTGCCGAAAATAGAGGTGGACATGGACAGTCCCACATTGTTCATCTTGAGGGAATCTGCCAGGAAGTTATAGCCTGTGGAGAAGTTGAACTGATCAAGGATCTTCACTTTCTTCGATCCTGTGCCTGTCGTGTCTTTCATGTCACGCACCTTGGCTTCAAGGTTGTTGCCGAGCGAGATGCTCATGGTGGCGGATTTGCCCTTGCCTGGAGCCGAGTTGATCTGTCCCTGGTAAATATTGTAGTCGTAGGATTTCTGCACGCCGAGAGTATCCACATAATTGAACGTGCGCCATCCGTTGAAGGCTTTGCCTTTCTCAGGACTGAAGCTCATGCTGACGCTCGGAGAGACGACATGACGAAGTGCCTGTATCTTATGATACTTGCCGAAATTGTACATTCCGTAGATCCGCGTGCTCATCGAAAGTGAACCGGAATAATTGTGTGTGGCGCCGAAGGTGCCGAACTGTTTGCCCATCTCGGTCTTCACGCTGTTTGTCTCTGGATCGAAATACGCCTCGCTCTTGCGGAAAAACCAGTTCATGCCGTAACTCACATTAGGGGCCACATTCAGGTATTTGAAAAGAGTGAAATCCGGCAGTTTTATCGAAAAATTATGAGCCACGCCATTCTGGAACTTGTCAATAAAGCCAGGTTCTCCGAACTCCGAGGCCTTGAAATTGATCTTGTTCTGGATGGATGTGTTGTAACCCAGGGCGAATTTCTCGTAGAAACGCTCTTTCCCGACCCTGTTCTTGATCTTGAAAGGATAGAATGTGGAGACAGAGAAAGTGATGTTAGGCAGTGTGAATGTGTATGAGCTGTCCCTTGAGTTCTGGCTGTGCAGGGCGTTGACCGACAGGTTGAACTTTCCGTTCCAGTTCTTTGAGTATGAGATGGAAGACGAGATCTGGTTCTGGAGAGCCTCAGACACCGAATGCGAGTTGTATCGGCTGTTGGAAGGGCTGGAGAAATTGACCGACGCCGAGAATGATGTTCCAGGGTGAGCCTTGGAATCCTGTGAGTGGGACCACCTTACTCCGAAGTTCTTGCTCTGGAAGAAGTCCGTGCTCCCTTTCTCGCCTGTCTGGTCGACTGAATAGTTGACGGCCAGGTTGCCGGTGAACTTGTACTTCACCATGTACCTTGAGTTAAGATTGGCCGCCCAAGAGCCAAGGGTGTAATAGTCACCTGTCAACGACATGTCAAAATAGTCTCCCAGAACGAAGTACATGCCGGCGTCCCTCAGGTAGAAACCACGCGCGTTCTCCTCTCCGAAAGACGGCATTAGAAGTCCGGTGGCTCTGTCAGGACGCTTGGGGATGAATCCGAACGGGATTCCTATCGGGAGATCCACATCCTCCACAACGAGATGCGCCGGACCGAACACCGTCTTCTGGGATGGTTTGGTGACAACTTTCGCCGAAGACAGCTTAAGGTAATAGTGTGGATGCTCAAGATCGCAGACCGTGTATTTGCCTTTGGTTATGTTGATGGACTTGTCCGGCATCATCTTGATGTTCTTCCCGTGAAGGATGCCGTCATCCTCCTTCGTTATCATGTTCGTGATCCTGGCCTTGCGGGTGTTGAAATTGTACCGGACCTCTTCCATGTTGAATGTCTGGCTGCCCTGGGTCATCTCCGGCTGCCCCTTCCACTCTTGGGCAAGGCTGTCGTAGGTGCCTCTGGCATAGACGGTGCCGGTGGACATGTCATATTCCATGTAGTCAGCCTTCAGTTTGATGTTCTCGTAGGAGACCTCGACGTCTCCCCAGTAATACATCTTGCGTTGACCGTTGGAAAAATCCTGCCTTATGGAATCTTTCGCTCCTGAGAATGCCGGTCTGGTAAGCGAGCTTTTGTCAAGAAGAAACAACGAGTCTGCCCTTGATGTTGAGTCAGCCACCCTTAGGGAATCTCTTCTGCGGGCGATTGAGTCTTCCGCGGGCGGCAAGGAATCCTTCGCCTGTGGCAAGGTCCCGGCGGCTGGACTGATGGAGTCCGGCGTAAACTGAGCCACAGAGGCCTTTTTCAGACTCCTGTTCCTCCTCACATCCTGCCCGAACATTGTCAGTCCAGTCAGCGCGGCAAGAGCCGCCACGAGGATAATATTATATGTATGCTTCTTGAATTGCAATTATTTTATAAATTTGCAAAAGACAAATATACTACATATTTTGGATTTACATCGCAATTTTCTTGCCGTACTTACGGCACTGTCGCTTTCAACGGCCGGATTTTTCGCTTATGCACAAAAGAATCCGTCGGCTTCGATACGTTTGTCAACCGTGGTCATAGACCCCGGTCACGGTGGCAAGGACTCCGGCTGCATAAGCCCGAGCGGAAAGACAATGGAGAAGACCTTGGTGCTGGACATATCCAAACGACTGGCCGATATGATCAAGGCAGGCTACCCGGATGTGAAGGTCATAATGACCAGAAGCGACGACACGTTTGTCACACTTCAAGGGAGGGCGGACATAGCGAACGCGAACAACGCGAACCTGTTCATCTCCGTCCACGTGAATTCCGTGCCAGGGAAGAAGAACGGCCCAAACGGCTATTCTGTGCATATCCTCGGCCAATACAACAGCAAGAACAAGGACATGTACGCCGGGAATATGGACGTGGTGCGCAGGGAGAACTCAGTCATAAAGCTTGAGGACGACTACACCACCCGCTATGAAGGCTTCGACCCGAACGATCCGGAGTCCTACATATTTATGAATCTGATGCAGAACGCCTACCTGGAGCAAAGCTTCAAGTTCGCCCAGGCAGTGGACAAGGAAATGAAGGGAGGAACGTTCCAGCATAGCCGAGGAATATCCCAGGATGCGTTCTACGTCCTGTGGCGTACGGCGATGCCATCAGTGCTCATAGAATGCGGATTCCTGTCCAACTCCGCCGACCGCGAGGCCCTGATCACCGAAAAGGGACGAGCCCGGATCGCTTCAGACATCTACGATGCGTTCAAAATCTACAAGAAGGAATATGACGGCTCGGACGCTGTCAAAGGCTCCGTAAAGGCAAAAAGCACAGGCTCTGAATCAAGCGTGGCTGAAGATGGGGTAACGGAAGTGTCTGTTAAAGAGGCTGCTTCGATTGTTTATGGAACTCAGGTTCTGGTATCTTCCAAATCAATGCCCGGCAACGATCCTTTCTTCAAAGGATATGACGTTATCAAGATGCCGGCCGGAAGACTTTTCAAGTATATCATAGGCTACTCTTCAGACTTGAACACAGCCAAGGAGATGAACCGCTCACTGAGCCGCGATTTCAAGGACTCATTTCTTGTAAAGGTTGAGAACCATACCGCGGAACGTCTGAGATAGCCCTTCTGAAATCCCGTTCTTTCACTTAATCAAAGCGTTGGAGGGACGGGATTTTTATTTTAGATAAATTCTAATTTATAACTCGCTTGATAATAGCCAATTTAAGAAAATTTTTAGTCGTAAAATATTGATTACATTAATATTACATAATTTAATTAGTGTTAAGATAGGTTCATATAAGGAAAATAAAAATCAAAAACAATACAAAAAAAGATTTTTTATGAATTAATTTTCCCCCAATTTTGCACAAGCAAAAACGAAGAGGGAACAATTCTCTTATAATTCAAATTAATTCATTTAAAGAAATGGCTGAACTGGAAAGACATATCTCTGTCTGGAATGAGTGTCTTAGGATTTTTGAGCAGAACGTTGAACCGAAACAGTTTGACGTCTGGTTCAAGACTATAGTTCCCGTTTCTCTCGAAGGCTCTACATTGACGGTCGAGGTTCCGACCGATTTCTTCAGAAGTTATCTTGAGGACGCTTTCCTACCAATAATAAAGATGACACTCCGAAGAGTGATCGGGCAGGACGCAAGGCTGCTCTACAAGATCCATCCTGTACAGAAGGAACGCGCGATGGTATTCACCGCGTCGCACGGCAACGTACCGGAGAACAAGCCGGTGACGATCAACACGTTCCAGCCATCGGGCAATCCGAGTCCGTTCGTCTTTCCGGGGATCCAGAAACTCAAGATCAACCCGAGGCTGAACCCGGTCTATTGCTTTGACAACCTTATAAAAGGGGAGTGCAACAAGATGGGCTACAATGCGGGAATAAGCATCTCAGACAAGCCTGGCAAGACTCCGTTCAACCCGTTGTTCATCTTCGGTGGCCCGGGGCTTGGCAAGACCCATCTCGCGCAGGCGATCGGTATCGCCATCCACGAAGCCTACCCGGATCTTGTTGTCCTCTATGTCACCGGCAACGAGTTCAGGACCCAGTACGTCAATGCGGTCAGTGTACAGAACAAGCTGACTGACTTCATGGCCTTCTACATGAGGATCGATGTCCTCATAATGGATGACATCCAGGAACTGAACGGCCCGGCCTCGCAGAACGCGTTCTTCAACATATTCAATCATCTTCATCAGTCCGGCAAGCAGCTGGTGTTCACCTCCGACCGCTCTCCGGCAGACTTGAAGAACTTCGAGGAGAGGCTGCTTTCGCGCTTCAAGTGGGGCTTGTCCATCGAATTGGCCAAGCCTGACCACGACACAAGGCTGGCCATGCTGAAGGCAAGATGCGTCCGCGAGGGTGTATCCGTCAGCGATGAGGTGCTGGAGCTTCTTGCGAACAAGATACGCTCGAACTTCAGGGAATTGGAAGGAGCGCTTATCTCTCTGATTGCCAACGCCACCCTTTGCCACGAGGAAGTCACGAAGGAATTGGCCGAACAGGTCACCGGCAACATCGTAAGCGAGGATCAGAATGAAATCTCCATCGACAAGGTTCAGGAAGTTGTCTGCGAATATTTCAACATCACCCGCGAGACCCTGCTCTCCAAATCAAGGAAAAGGCAGATCGTCCAGGCCAGGCAGATAGCCATGTACATGAGCCGCAACCACATAAACGGCTGCTCCCTGTCAACGATTGGTATGGAACTTGGAGGGAAAGACCACGCTACAGTGCTGCACGCCTGCACGACTGTGTCGGACCTTATGACAACAGACAAGATGTTCAAGCAATACGTGACCGACATAGAAAAGATGCTTGTGCCTGTGGCAAGATAATAAAGGTGCCAAATGAATTCAGAAAAAGTACTCTCAATCTTCAAGGAAATCACACGGATTCCAAGGGAGTCCGGACACGAAGAGCCGATGACTGCCTTTCTTCAGCGTTTCGCCGGGGAGAGGCATCTTGAATGTAAAACCGACAAGACAAACAATGTCTGCATAGTCAAGGAAGCCAGCAAAGGCAAGGAGAATGTGCCTACGCTCGTTCTTCAGGGACATCAGGATATGGTCTGCGAGAAAAGAAGCGGCGTTCAGCACGACTTCCTCAAGGATCCTATTGAATATGTCATCGAGGATGGCTGGATGGTCGCCAAGGACACCACGCTCGGGGCCGATGACGGAATCGGTGTCGCCGCGATGCTCGCGCTTCTGGACAGTGACCTTCCGATGGGGAAGATCGAGTGCGTGTTCACCATCTCTGAGGAGACCGGAATGGACGGGGCCTTCGGAATGGAACCGGGCTTCTTCACCGGCAGGACTCTCATCAATCTTGACTCTGAGGATGAGGGGCAGATGTTCATCGGTTGCGCCGGCGGCCTTGACACGACAGCCGTGTTCAATTACAAACAAGAAGATTTCAAAGAAGGCTATAAGCCGGTAAGGCTGGAGATCGGCGGAGCGCTCGGCGGACACAGCGGAGATGACATCAACAAGGGCCGCGCGAACACGGTGCAGCAGATGGCGCGTTTCCTATATTCAGAAATGGCTTATGGACTTCAGCTTGTTATGCTGAAAGGCGGCAACAAGCCGAACGCGATAGCGAGGGAGTGCGAGGCAATCATCACCGTTCCGGATGCGGACGCCACAATCGCGAGACTCACTTCGTTCGGCAAGGATCTGAGGAATGAATATTTCAGGACGGATCCAGATTTGAGCTTCAGCGGCGAGACGTACAGATGCACCGAGAAGCCGATCCAGAGCGATGTCGCAAGGAGGCTGATCGCATCTCTCTTCGCCTGCCCGCACGGAGTCGAGACTATGAGCCAGGACATTCCGGGACTCGTGGAGACTTCGACAAACCTGGCGGCCGTAAGGATGAACAAGCAGGGAAGGATCGAGGTCATCACAAGCCAGCGCAGCTCGACCGGTTCGGCAAGAAAGATGATGGCCGCCAAGGTGGAGGCCAACTTCCTGCTCGCCGGAGCCGAAGTGACCCATCTTTCTGAATATCCAGGGTGGAAGCCGAACCTCGATTCCCACATTCTGCGCGTGTGTGTGGATTCGTACAAGAAACTGTTCGGATGCGAGCCGGAGGTCAAGGCCATTCACGCCGGACTTGAGTGTGGACTTTTCGGGGAGAAGTTCGGGGATCTGGATATGATTTCCTTCGGTCCGACCCTCAGGGGTGTGCACGCTCCGGGCGAGAAGCTTGAGCTTGCGTCCCTTGACAAGTTCACCGAGCATCTTGTCGATGTCGTCACGAATTTTGAATAATATGGTAAAGATAGCCCCTTCAATACTATCCGGCAATTTCCTCAATCTGGAGCCGGACATCAGGATGGTCAACGGGAACGCCGACCTGATCCACATCGATGTGATGGACGGCAGTCTCGTACCGAATATCTCGTTCGGGTTTCCGGTGATGGAGGCGATCGCCAAGGCCGTGACCGTCCCGATGGACGTCCACCTGATGATCATCAATCCGGACAAGTACATCGAAAGATTCGCCAAATGCGGAGCGAACCTGATAAGCTTCCATCTGGAGGCCGCTGACCAGGCCGGCAAGGATCCAAAGGAGATCATAGGGATGATCAAAGCCTGTGGAGCGAAAGCCGGACTTGCGATCAACCCGGATGTGCCCGTCGAAAGGCTTTTCCCATACATCGAGGATGTGGACTTCTTCCTGATAATGTCGGTATTCGCCGGATTTGGGGGACAGAAATTCATCCCGGAATCCATCGACAGGATCAAAACTCTGAAGGCAGAGATGGACAGAAGGGGAGTCGTGAAGGACATCGAGGTTGACGGCGGGGTGTCATCCGCCAACGCAAGGATTCTGGCCGAAGCCGGAGCGACAATGCTTGTGGCCGGAAGTTCGGTATTCAAGGCGGAGGATCCTGCCAAGGCTATTGCTGAGCTTCGTTAGATAACATAGCTTATTTCCTTAAAGGCGAACTCTAAACGTTCGCCTTTTTCTGTTTCGAGACAGAGCAGGCCACGGTCGGTGACACCAACGATTCTCGCACGTATTGACGCGCCTGTCGAGCAGACTACATATTCATTGAAAGTGCCGACGCGGTAGAGTCTGCTGACATATTCCTCAGCGTTGTCGTAGTGTCCAAGCCTCCTTTTCAGGAAGCGGCAAAGTTTGGGAAGCTGGTCTTTGAGATCATATTCCCTGCCGGTCAGCATCGCCATCGAGACGGGGTTCAAAAGTTGTGGCGGAAACTCCTTTTGGTTGACATTCAGGCCGATTCCGATGACGCTTGCCGTCAGGGAGTCTCCGCAAAGGGTGTTCTCAATGAGTATTCCGCATATTTTCCTGTTCCTGACATAGATGTCATTCGGCCATTTGACCGTGGCCACAATCCCTTCATATTCAAGGTAATCAAGCACGCCCAAGGTGACGCTCCGGCTTATCGGGAACTGCCTTGAGGCCTTCAATGGCGGATAGGCTCCGTCCCCAAACTTCATCACCAGAGAGAATGTGAGGTTTTCTCCGGGCCGTGCGGACCATGAATTACCCCGCTGGCCACGCCCTGAGGTCTGATGCAGAGCCGCCAGGACTGACAGATTGTCAATCCCTGAAATATTTCTTAGGGCTTCATTATTAGTCGAATCGACCTCATCGAGCCATTGTATGTCAACTTCCTCTTTCATTGGTTCAGAATTTGTCGTATATTTGTATATTTGATTGTAATTGCAAAAATATAAAACATTCTCAATATGATTACACACGATTTGCGGGTTATGGCCGACGCTATGCTCGACAAGAAAGCACAAAACGTAATTGACATAGATCTCAGGCCGCTGGGAACCGCAATCACTGACCATTTTATGATCTGCAACGCTGACTCCACCACCAACGTCAACGCCATAGCCGACAATGTCATCGACAAGATGCGGGAGGAAGGCAGAAAGCCTCTCCGTACCCAGGGTCTGGAGAATAATTTCTGGATAATCCTGGACTATGGGGATATCGTCGCTCATATATTCCTTACGGAATACCGCCAGTTCTACAGGCTGGAGGAGCTCTGGGCCGACGCTCCGCACAAGGAATACAAGGAGAGACGCGTTCCTAAAACAAAAAAGACAGAGACAGATGCCGAATAACGCAAATTCGCCGAAAGGCAATGATCCAAGAAGGAAGGTTATCCGCGTGAGATTCAATTTCTCGTGGCTTTACCTTATTCTTATCCTTGGCATAGGTTGGCTGCTGCTCAACAACAGCGGGGCCAATCCTCAGAAGATAGAATGGGCCGAGGTCCAGGAGATGTTCCTCAAGGGCGACATCAAGGAGATTGATTTCGTGAGGAACGACTTCAAGGGCAACATCACCGTGCGCCCGGACAGGCTCAACAAATATGCTGACAAGTTTGGCGGCAAGGTTCCGGCCAGCTCGCCTCATTTCATATTCCTGGTCTCCGACAAGTTCGACGCCGAGAAGGAGTTCGGTGAGCTGAACGCCAAGCTTACTCCGGACGAGAGTCAGGTCAAGATTGTGATGGAGAACGACAGCAGGATGTGGTCAAGCGTCCTTGAATGGATAATTTTCCCGATCCTGCTCATCGTTATGTGGATCTGGATGTTCCGTGGCTTCAGCAGGAATATGGGCGGAGGCAGCGGCGGTCCCGGCGGAGTGTTCAATGTCGGTAAATCCACCGGCAAGCTCGCCGACAAGGAGAAGGTCAACGTCACATTCAAGGATGTCGCTGGTCTGTACGGAGCCAAGGAAGAGGTGATGGAGATCGTGGACTTCCTCAAGAATCCTAAGAAATATACAGCCCTCGGAGGAAAAATCCCTAAGGGAGCCCTTCTGGTAGGCCCTCCGGGTACCGGAAAGACATTGCTGGCCAAAGCAGTGGCAGGGGAAGCCAACGTTCCGTTCTTCTCGATTTCCGGTTCGGATTTCGTAGAGATGTTCGTCGGTGTCGGTGCTTCCAGGGTCCGTGACCTGTTCCGTCAGGCGAAGGAAAAAGCTCCTTGCATCGTGTTCATCGACGAGATCGACGCTGTCGGAAGGGCCAGAGGGAAGAATGTCGGATTCTCTTCAAATGACGAGCGAGAGAACACTCTCAACCAGCTTCTTACCGAGATGGACGGATTCGACACAAATTCAGGTGTGATAATCCTTGCGGCCACAAACAGGGCTGACATCCTCGACAAGGCGCTTCTGCGCGCCGGACGTTTCGACCGCCAGATTCACGTGGATCTTCCGGAACTGAAGGAAAGGGAAGAGATATTCAAGGTTCACACACGCAACCTCAAGGTCGCTCAGGACTTCGACCTCGGATTTATGGCCCAGCACACGCCGGGCTTCTCCGGAGCCGACATCGCCAATGTCTGCAACGAGGCGGCGCTCACAGCGGCAAGAAGAAACAAGAAGGAGATTGATCGTCAGGATTTCCTTGACGCTGTTGACAGGATTGTAGGAGGACTTGAGCGCAAGGGCTCGATCATGACTCCGGCGGAGAAGAGGACGACGGCATACCATGAGGCCGGACATGCTACTGTGGGATGGCTGCTGCCATATTCAGATCCAGTGTTCAAGGTCAGTCTCATCCCGAGAGGGGATGCGCTCGGTCTTACCTGGTACCTGCCTGATGAGAGAAAAATCCTGTCCAAGTCCTATCTCATGGACAAGATGTGCGCGTTGATCGGCGGACGTGTGGCCGAAGAGATCATCAACGGCGAGCCGGCAACCGGAGCGCTCAACGATCTTGAAAGACTTACCCGTATGGCCTACAATATGGTCCAGTACTATGGTATGAGCGAGAAAGTCGGAGAGGTGTCGTTCTATGATTCGACCGGATCAAAGGGCTACGACCTCACAAAGCCTTACAGCGAGAAGACCGCCGAGCTTATGGACCAGGAGGTCAAGGATCTTGTCAAAGAGATTCACGACAGAACCTACAAGATTCTGACCGAGCATAAGGAAGGCTTCGTCAAGATGGCTCAGATTCTTCTTGAGAAAGAGGTGATCTTCGCCGAGGACATCGAGAAGATTTTCGGTCCGAAGGTGAAACCAGCTGAGGATGCGGAACCTGCCAAGGCTCAGGCAACCGAGAGTGACACACAGATAACCGAGGCTGGAAATGAATAACGTTGTCGTCAGATCCATTTCAGGCGTGGTCTTCATCCTTGCGATGTTGGCCTGCCTGATGTTCAATAAGTTCCTGTTCGCCGGACTGATAATATTCATAATGTCCGTGATGCTGCTGGAATTCTACCACATCACGATGGGGAACAGCTACACCTTCTCTAAGGTGCTGGCGATCATCGCCGCGATCTTCCTTTTCGGACTGCTGTTCGCCACGGCTTCCTATCATATTCCGATAAGATTCGTGGCCTTCGCGATGGTTCCGATCTTCATCGTGATGATCAACTCACTGTACGTCAAGGACAAGGATGAATACGGCAAATTCTCGAACATCTACACTGGGCTTTTGTACATCGCGGTTCCGATAGCGCTATCAAACCTCATCGCCTTTGACAAGGCCGGGAACTTCAGCGGCAACCTGCTCCTTTGCTTTTTCATCATAATATGGTGCTCGGATGTCGGGGCGTTCGCCTTCGGAATATCTCTCGGCAAGATATTCCCGCAAAAACTCTTTCCGTCCGTGTCGCCAAAGAAGACTTGGATCGGATTCATTGGCGGACTTGTCAGTTCGGTTCTGGCGGCGTTCGCTCTTTATGAGTTCGGAATATTGAAGTTTCCTCTCATCCACTGCCTCATCCTGTCATTTATAATGTCCGTGACCGGAGTCTATGGCGACCTGTTTGAGTCTCAATGGAAAAGAGTGTACGGAGTCAAGGACTCTGGAAAAATCATCCCTGGACACGGAGGCTTTCTGGACAGGTTCGACAGCACGTTGATGGCGATGCCGTTCGGGGCGATCTATCTGGCGATCTTTGATCTGCTATAATTAATAATAACTTGATAATCAATTAATGAATATACAAGCGATATGAAGAAGATAATAGTTGATAAGGACTCGCACGGAACGATAGGCATCAACTGGGCTGTGATAGCGGTCCTGATAGCGTGCACGTGGATATTCATACACAATCTGTTCATTTCAATCCCGATCACGGTCATCCTGCTCGCCTTTGCTTTCTTCGTTTTCTGGTTCCACAGGGTTCCGGAAAGGGTGATACCGGAGGGAGACAGCAAGATGATAACTTCCGTCGCCGACGGCAAGGTTGTGATCGTGGACCGGGTCTATGAGAAGGAATATTTCAAGGACGACCGCATCCAGGTGTCGATATATATGGACTTCTTCGATGTCCACACTAACTTCTGGCCGATGGACGGGGTGATTTCCTACTATAAATATCATCCGGGAAAGTATCTGCTTGCCTTCCTGCCAAAGGCCTCGGAAAAGAATGAGCATTCGTCCACGGCGATCTGCAATGAGCACGGTGAGATTCTGTTCAGGCAGATAGCCGGCACATTCGCCAGAAGGATTGTCTGCTACTCGAAAGAGAATTACGAGGTTGAGAGGGGGCAGCAGTGCGGGATCATCAAGTTCGGCTCACGAATCGACATATTCCTTCCGCTTGACGCTGATGTCAAGGTGAAGGAAGGTGATTTCACCAGAGCCTGCGAGACGGTTATCGCTGAGCTTAAATAATTTACTACTGATCTTTCTCGATCAGTTCAACAAGACGATCCACGGCTTCCGTGTCCTGAATATGCTTCAGCACGGGAGTCTTTCCTTTATAGATGGTGACCTTGTGGTTGCCTTCGCCGACATATCCCCAATCGGCGTCGGCCATCTCGCCGGGACCGTTCACGATGCAGCCCATCACGGCGATGACGGTGTTCTTAAGATGAGAGGTTCTCGCTTTAACTTCCTCAAACGCTTTCTGAAGATCGTACATAGTGCGTCCGCATCCAGGGCAGGCGACATATTCCGGTTTGTAGAAGCGTCTTCTCGCCGCCTGCATCAATTCATCGACCAGATAGGCGCCAAGGCCGGATTCCTGAATCGAAATCTTGTCGCCGGAATCGTCCACGTACGTGCCAGTGAGTTCGAGCTCGTCCAAAGTCTTGTCCAACAGCCTCTTGCCGAAATCGCATGCGACATCTAACAAAAGTGTTTCCCGAGATGGGGCGTCGTAAACAGCGACAGCCTTGCGTCCCTGAAGGCTTATGGAAGTCATAGAGGAGACAATCTTGTGCCCATAACGCGCGGCAAGATAACGTGCGGCTGGAAGTTCATCCTCCGGATCCTCGGTCAGAGAGACGCGCACCGTATCACCGATTCCTTCAGACAACAGGGTAGATATCCCGACACAAGACTTGATCCTGCCGCTGTCCCCGTTGCCAGCCTCGGTCACACCGACGTGAAGAGGGTAAATCACCCCTTTTTCCTTCATCGCGGCCATAAGTTTTCGGTACGCTTCGACCATAACAATAGTGTTACTCGATTTTAGCGACACCACAACATTATGGAAATCAGCATCTTCACACATCTTCAACCATTCCAAGGCAGCTTTGGCCATCGCTTCCGGAGTGTTGCCGTATAGATTTGTGATGTAGTCACCCAAAGAGCCGTGATTGACACCGATACGTATTGCCGTTCCATTTTCCCGGCAGACTTCGATGAGTCTGGCGAACTGTTTACGGGCTTCATTGTGGTCCCTGTGGAAATTTCCGGGATTGATTCTGACCTTCTCCACAAACGGAGCGACCATAATCGCTGTCTGTGAGGAAAAATGGATGTCCGCTACTATCGGTACATTGATTCCAAGTTCCTTCAACCGGGATTTAATGGACTTCACACACTCCACATCTGCGGGTCCCGGCACGGTTATGCGGATCATTTCCGAGCCAGCCTCATAAAGTCTGACACACTGTGCAACCGTCGCGCCCACATCTGAAGTGTGGGTGTTGCACATCGTCTGGACAACAATCGGGTTGCCCGCTCCGATCAGGACATTACCTGCCTTTGCCGTCAATGTTCTCATTCTGCGTTGGATAATAAACCTGTTGATAAGCCTCACGTCTCAGCTGAGCCTTGCCGCGGCCTGTTCTTCTTGTCAGTTGGAAATACATTCCCGCTGTCACCATGATATCAAACGGGTATGCGAAACGATAGTAATCCTTGCTGTAGTAATCAGGATCATAGATGGTTCCCCAGGAATATCTTACATTGGCGTTTATGTGGAACTCGACAGGATCGAAGACAAGTCCGAAACCAATTCCGCCGCAGATTCCGTAATCAAGCCTTCGGTCGGTGTCTTTGAATGAATTGGCCAAAGATTCACTTACATGATCACCTGTACGTTTGATATTCAGTCTATAGCCGCCATAGATTCCAGCCTCCGCCATAACTTTGTAGTGAAGGCCGTCAAGATGGAGATGAGCCATGAACGGAATCTCCGCCACATCCATGATAGCCTGAGTCGCATTCTCGATGCTTGGAGTGACCTTTGTGTCTTTGTCTTCCTTGAACTTATAGCCTTCATGGCTGTACCGCAAGCCTACCTTAAAACCAAAATAAGGCATATACCCGAACATCTTGCCATAGCGGGTGTAGAATATTCCGAAAGTGTTCGGAGAGAACAATGTCGTCTGAGAATACGCCGGATTGAAAGACATACGGCTGAACGACACTCCATACTCCACTCCGATCAGGGAATAGTCGTTCACCTCAAAGACCCGGTTGAGCTTGACTGTGTCCAGATACGCGTCTGAATACGCCTCCGCCGGTGCCTTCAGACTGTCCAAAAGCACAGGTTCCGGCTTGACCTTATGCACACGGCCCCGGGACTTCACCTTGGACTGGACATTGACCGTATCCACCGGATTCTGCCCGATGGCCACTGAACAGGCCAAGATGGCGAACGCTGTAAGAATATATTTGATTGTCCTCATGTTAAGTGTCATTATTTGAAGAATGTCGCCAGATCCAGTTCCTGTTCTATCTCGCTTCTTTCCGGAATATCGAACAGATCGCTGTCCTTCGTCATCAGGAACTTCACCTTTTCAGGCTGCCTATGGGCAAGAAGGTTTCCGGAATCCACTATACCGTTGCGGTTGAGATCCTCAGTGATCCTGAGGGAATACTTTCCTTTCTTCAGGTACGGAAACTCCAAGACAGAGTCTGACTCAATAACATAACTGCGAATAATGCCGGATTTCCTCTCATCAAGAAGGTCTATGATGTATTTGTTGCCGTTCACACCTGTAAGCGTCAGCTTGAAGTGGCTCAGATTGTCATCGTTCGGGAGCGAGACTTTGACCTCAGTGCTGTCGTTCCAATACCCGTTGATGTCCTTGAAGGCTCTTTCCGGAACCTTGAAAGTATATTCATAGCCCGTCTGGATCTTGATTTGAGGGGTGATGTTGTATTTTCTCAGGTTCAGCGAATCGCGTTCTATCTTGAATTTCTCGACCTGTTCTTTCTGTCTTGGATTTATCGATTTGAAAACCAGCGAGTCGAAAGCTCCCAGGATCGGTGGATAATCGAATTCCAGCGTGATTCCGTTTTGCTCGAAGGTCTCCGGCGTGGCTTTCAGACTCAGGCCGCAGATCGTGTCCTTGTGCTCGATTTTCTTGCGGGCGGCCCTGGATTTGGGTTTGTTCTCATCCACAAGGCTGACCTTCTCAGTCACAGGAGCCAGAACACCAAGAGTGTCCGTCTTCCAATATTTCACCCAAAGATGAAGGGAGTCTGGCATCGGTCTCTGATTGTTAAGCCAGAGAAGGAGGCTGTCTTTCTCGATGTTGAACTCAGTGATGACATCCTTGGCCGGAAATCCTTGGAACCAAAGGGAATCAATCCTGGTGTCCGGAGCCATGAATGTTACATAGCCGGCCCTGTCGCCTGTTCTCTTATTGTTCTTCAGCATTTGCTTGGAAGGCCTTTCCCTGAACACATTAAGCCTGAGTTCCGCCTTTCGGGACTGACATGCGACGGTGTCCTTCATGTCAAACTTTTTCAATTCCGCCACACTGTCGTTCACCACATTCACAGGCCTGAACAAAGTGTCCAGAAACGCTATCCTGTCCTCATCGGGGTCGTAGATGTTGTTACCGTTGCCGTCCACGATGGCATAGACGCGGAACACAGTGTCCTGAATATTCTGGAGAGCGAAATAGCCCCAGTCATCGGTTTTCACCGCCGCGACAGGACGTTCAAGAAAGACCGCAGAATCCCTCTGATCCTTATAAAGCATGACGGTGGCCCCTTTGATCGGCATCAATGTGTTACAGTCTTGAACAAGGCCGGTAATGTACATTGAATCTATAGAGTCTCCTGTCGAGAACACCGTGGTGAATCCAGGGAACATATTCCCTTCATTATTGTCGGCGATCGCTCCTGTCAAGTCAAGGGTGTATGTCGTGTTCGGAAGCAGGTCTTCCTCGAAATAGACAATCACCGTCTTGCCTCTCATCTTGTATTTCGGACTTTTTTGCTGAGGAGGGGATAGATAGATGCCTTTCGGATCCTTGACAGTGACATATTCATCGAATGTGAACGCAACCTTGGTTCCATGTACAGGAACGGAAACCGCCCCCGGCTGAGGTACAACCCTTCTGACCACAGGCGGGATAGTGTCCTTGAGTCCACCTGTGGGAGCCTGTGTCGTGTTGGCGCATGACGGCTGGAAAACGGAAAGCACCAGAAGCGTCATCGCCGGAACCAAAGGGAAAAATCTTGTAAGAAATTTTTTCATCGCGGATCGTGTATATTCAAAAATCAGGCTCAGATCTCGGTTCTGACCACACTTTTTATACCATCTATGGAATTCAACCTGCGGATCATCCTCTCCATGGCGGCCTTGTCGTGGACATAAAGATCTATGTAGCCGGAAAATATTCCTTCATCGGTACTCAGATAGACCTTGCGCATATTCACTCCCATGACCAGAGAGATGTAGCGGGAGATCTCGTTCAGCAGACCGACCCGGTCAACTCCCTTGATGGAGAGGCGCACCGGAAAAGATTGGCTGTCATCATCCTCCCACTGAGGCACGACAACCCAGTCTCCATGCTTGGAGGCGATGCTGTCAGCCACCGGGCACGATTTCTTGTGCACTGTCACCGTTCCGTCAGGAGACTTGATGCCGATGACCGGGTCTCCTGGGATAGGCCGGCAACAGGATGCGATGACATAATCACTCTTCTCCTTTCTCGTGGCCTCCTTCCTCTTCCCGAACCAAGGGAAAGACCAGGAATGGCTTTTGTCCGCCTTGCCTGAAGCCAAAACCTCCGAAAGGTCGCCTAGCTTCAGAATGCCAACCCCTATCCTGAAGAACATCTCCTCGGAATTCCCTCCAGGTATCGCGAAATGCTCCAAAAGAATCTCTATGGAGTCATTGTTCATTCTATAGCCAAGTGACTCAAGCTGCTCCGAGAGCATTTTCCTGCCCAGTTCGGCAAGTTCTTTCTTATGTCCCTTGAAATAGTCTATGACAACGTTCCTCGCATGTCTGGTCTGAAGGAACTGAAGCCATTCGCGTTTTGGACGTTCAACCTCCGCGGTGATGATCTCCACCTGATCTCCGCTCCTGAGCACATGGGAAAGGGGCACAAGCTTCATGTTCACCTTCGCGGCTATAGCCTTGTTACCGATCTCAGTGTGGATGCTATAGGCGAAGTCAAGCGCTGTGGCGCCTTTCAGGATGGATTTCTGGTCTCCCTTAGGGGTGAACACAGTGATTTCGCTGCTGGTTAGGTCATTATGTATTATGTCAAGCAGTTCCAGCGCGTTCACGTCCGGATTGACAAGGATCTCCTTCACCTTGGCCAGCCACTTGTCCATCTCGCTGTCGTTCTCGCTGATGTAGCCCTCCTGCTTGTAGGTCCAATGGGCGGCGATGCCCTTCTCGGCGATGTCATCCATCCGCTTCGAGCGGATCTGGACCTCAATCCATATTCCCCTGTCGCTCATCAGGGTGCAGTGAAGCGCCTCATAGCCATTGCTTTTCGGATGCTTCACCCAATCGCGTACACGATCCGGCTTGTAGCGGTATATTCCTGTTATTATAGAGAATATGTGGTAGCACTGGTCGCGCTCGCTTTCCTTGGTGTCTGCCGGCGGTGTGAAGACAATCCTCAGAGCATAAAGGTCATAGACTTGATCAAAGGTGATGTTCTTGGTCTGCATCTTGTGCCAGACCGAATATGGAGTCTTGACCCGCTTGCGGATCTCGAAATTGAATCCGGCTTTTTTCAAGGCCTCGTCTATAGGAGTTATGAAATCGTCTATCTGCTTGCCTCTGCCGCTAAGATTGCTGTTGATCAACCCGCTGATCTCCTTGTAAGCGTCAGGTTCCTTGTACTTCAGCCAGATGTTCTCCATCTCGGACTTTATCTCGTAAAGGCCGAGGCGATGGGCGAGGGGAATGAATATGAACATCGTCTCGCTGAGAATCTTATCCCGCTTGTATTCAGGCATATACTCAATCGTGCGGCAATTGTGGAGGCGGTCGGCGAGCTTTATCAGCACGACCCGCACGTCATCGTTCAACGTCAGCAGGATCCGCTTGAAGTTCTCCGCCTGAAGGCTCTTGGCGTTGGCATCATTGAGTTTCTTGCTGCGGTCCTCGTTGTCGAGCACGTTCTTGATCTTGGTCAGGCCGTCCACAAGACTTGCGATCTTGTCACCGAAGAGCTTGCGTATGTCATCCACCGTATAGTCAGTGTCTTCCACGACATCGTGGAGCAAGGCGGCCGCGATGGACTTGTACCCAAGCCCGATGTCGCTCACGACAATTTTTGCTACCTCGATAGGATGGATTATGTATGGCCCGCCAGAGCGACGGCGGACATTCTTATGGGCTTCATTCGCGAAATCGAACGCTTTCTGGACCACGTCCAGCTCCTGCTGGTTCGCGCAGCGTTTCTCCGCCGCGGCCTTAAGCTGCGCGTAACTCTGACGAATCAGTTCGTAGTCTTGTTCTGTGAATTGTGAGAAACTCATATTTCAACCAAATCTTTGTCACTATCCAAACCTGTGGAAGTGCCGTCGCATTCCTCCAAAGTCTGGAAAGTGTATGAAAACTGTGCTCCGTACATTATTATAAGCCATCCGAACCTCATCCAAACCATAAAGAGGGGAATGGCGGCGATTGTTCCGTAAACCGCGTTGAGGCGCATCACAAACACCTGTGTCTCAAGGTAAAGATATTGCAGCGCCGTGAACGCCACGCCAGCTAGGACTGCGGCCTTGAAGGCATTGGAATATTTCACGTCCACGGCAGGAATATACTTGTACATAGCGGAGAATATCAAAGTGGCCACGACACCCGTGATGACCCAGCCAAGGAAAGACTTTATCGAAGCAGTGACCCCGATCCAGTTTGGAATCAGATCCAGAACGTGCGAGTACACGATCGTTCCTGAATATAGGATCAACACCACGAACGGGGTCAGGAACAGCAGGACGAGATCAAATCCGAAACTCTTTATGAACGGCCTTTTCCTGACTCTCCACACATTGTTGAAGACGGTCTCCACGCGCATCATCATCCAGATGACGAGCCAGACGAAAGTCAAGGCGCTGACAAGTCCGAAAATGTCGTTGGTGGCCGAAGAAAGGATTTTGTCGGCGGAATTGAGCACGGTGTCGATGATTCCTTGATTGACATTGGCCGAATAGAGAACCTCCTTCAGTTTGTCCGCGAGACCGAAACCGTTGGTGACAGCGAACGCGACAGCGATGAAAGGCACGAAAGCCATAGTGCAGAAATAGCTCAGAGCCACGGTCTGGAATCCTATGGCGTGGTCCGCGAAATCCTTGAACGTCTTTGTGACGATCCTGCTCAGGTTGACAAACCGTGCCTTGGCCTTGGACAACTCCGTCACCTCGATGTCCCAGATGTCCTCACGGAAGAACTTCACCGTCCTCCGCGACCAACGCACAATGTTATTTATCAAAACCTTAAGCATTAATATTCAATTAAAACATTCCTGAGAACAGGTCCGGTTCAACATTCCGCTCCTTTGCGGCGGTGCCGCCGGCGGCCTGAGGGAGCATATTCCTGAACTCTTCCTCGCTGATGATTCTGACGCCAAGGTCTCCGGCCTTTTTCATCTTCTCCGGCCCCGGTTTGATTCCTGCTAAAAGGTATGAGGTCTTTCCGCTTACGGAAGAGCTGTTCTTGCCTCCGTTGGCCTCGATCAGCCGCTTCATCTCGTCCCTTGAGACGCTGAAGTTTCCTGAAATCACAATCGTCTTTCCGGCCAAGGCGTCTGACGCGGCGGTCTTCGCCTCCATTGAGAACCGGATTCCGGCCGCCTTTAGCCTTTCGATGTCAGCAAGATGCCTGGAATCTCGGAAATATTCGAAAACACTGTCAGCGATCACCTCGCCGACATCCTGGACCTCAAGCAACTGTTCCTTTGTGGCGGTTGCGATCGCGTCTATATTCCCGAAATGACGTGCGATCTCCTTTGCCGTGGTCTCTCCGACATAACGGATGCCAAGGGCGAACAACACATGGTCAAACGTCACTTTCTTTGATGCCTCAAGACTGCTAAGAAAACGTGCGGCCGAGCGTTCCTTCCATCCGTCCAGCAAGAGCAACTGCCCTTTGGTCAATGAATAGAAGTCCGCAGGGGTCCTGACAAGCCCGAGGTTGTACATCTGCTCGATCGTCGCGTCTCCAGCAAGCACATTCATCGCCTTGCGGCTGAGGAAGTGAACCAGCTTGCCCTTAATCTGGGTAGGGCAGCCGTCAATGTTCGGACAGAACCACTTGGCCTCGTCATCTTCCTTGACCAACGCCGTCCCGCAGTCCGGACACACCTCCGGGAAAACCGGCCTGGCAGCGTCCGACGGCCTGAGCGAGAGATCTACATCGATGATCTTAGGAATGATCTCACCGCCTTTGATGATCGTCACTGTGTCGCCGACTCTGATGTCCATCTGCGAGATAAAGTCCTGATTGTTAAGGGTTGCCCTCTTAACAACCGTACCGGCCAGCTGGACAGGAGCCAGATTGGCGACCGGAGTCACGGCTCCAGTACGACCGACCTGATAGGTGATTGAGAGCAGTTTCGTGTGCGCCTCCTCCGCCTGGAACTTGAAAGCGACCGCCCAGCGCGGCGACTTGGCGGTGTAGCCAAGCGCACTTTGGTAAGCCAACTCATTGATTTTAATCACGATTCCATCCGTGGCGTACGGCAGGAACTTCCTTTCGGTGTCCCAATAATGGATATATTCCTCAATCTCGTCTATTCCGTGGACGATCTTCCTCTTGTCGGAAACCGGCAGTCCCCACGATGCCGCCGCATTCAGCGCGTCATTATGCGTCGCGAACGAAACGCTCTGGCTTGGAATATGATAGAGCGTGCACATCAGCCCTCTCCTCGCGACCTCGGACGGGTCAAGCAGTTTCAACGAACCAGAGGCCGCGTTCCTCGGATTGGCGAAAGGCGGATCCTCATTGTCCTCGCGCTCCTTGTTCAGTCGGTCAAATGAATCGTACGGCATCAGCACCTCGCCCCTGATCTCAAACTCCTCCGGCCAGCCGGTACCTTTCAATTTTTCGGGAATATTACTGATTTTAAGAGCGTTGGCCGTCACGTCATCCCCGACCACACCGTCACCTCTGGTCAAAGCCCTGAACAGTTTCCCGTTCCGGTAGGTCAGGCAGATAGCCGTGCCATCGAACTTCAGCTCGCAGGAATATGTGAACTTCACCTCTCCGAGATCCTTTTCGGCCCGGCGCACGAAATCCTCTATCTCACCGATGTTGTACGTGTTGCCGAGGGAGAGCATCGGGTACTTGTGCGTGTACTGGGCGAATTCCTTGCGGACGGCAGGCTCGGCGTTCGTCCCCATACTTTGGTCAAGGTCGCTGCCGACCTTCTGGGTAGGGGAGTCAGGAGTGAGGAGGTCAGGATATTCCTTCTCCAGATCCTCCAGCTCGCGCATCAGGTGGTCATATTCAAAATCGCTCATCGTCGGAGCGTTGTCCACATAGTACCGCCTGCTGTTCTCCCTGAGGATGTTCCGGAGTTCCTCGACACGTATTTTGGCCTGCTCGTGATCCATATCAGCAAAGTTCTTTGTAAAGAATACAAATTTAACGAAAATTGTCGGCTTTCCGTTCAAAAGAATCAAGAAGTTGGCCGAAATTTCACCTTGAACTACTTTTTTGAAAAGTTAAAACTGTTTCTTAAATTTGTGCCCGGTTTTACGAACATACAAATTTCTAAATCATTCGTATATGAAAGATTCAATCATCATTCTGTGCGGCGGCGGCCCGGCACCGGGAATGAACACCGTCGTGTTCTCAGTCGCCAAGACTTTCCTTTCAAACGGTTACAGGGTCATCGGACTTCACGAAGGCTACACCGGACTCTTCCGTAAGGAGGCCCGCACCGAAGACATCGATTTCTTCAAGGCTGACGCTTACTTCAACAGAGGTGGTTCCTACCTCCAGATGAGCCGTTTCAAGCCGACCAACGAGGATTTCGAGCAGAATTTCAACCTTGCCCTCTTCCAGGACAACAACGTGAAGCTTCTCGTGACCGTGGGCGGTGACGACACAGCCTCCACAGCCAACAGGATCGCCAAGTTCCTTGAGGCCAAGAACTATCCGATCCACAACATCCACGTCCCTAAGACGATTGATGACGACCTTCCATTGCCTCACAATGCACCGACCTTCGGATTCAACTCCGCGAAGGACGAGGGTGCGCACATCGCCCGCACCGTTTACGAGGATGCCCGCACATCAGGCAACTGGCTTCTCATCTCAGCGATGGGACGCAGCGCAGGTCACCTTGCCCTCGGAATCGGCGAGGCCACACACTGCCCTATGACCATCATCCCAGAGATGTTCAACAACACCACGATCACCGTTGACAAGATCATCAAGCTCACCCTCTCAGCGATTATCAAGAGAAAGATTCTCGGCATCCCTTACGGAACTGTCGTTGTGGCTGAGGGTGTGTTCCACGATCTTGAGCCAGAGGACATCAAGGCCACCGGCGTTCATATGACCTATGACGAGCACGGCCACCCTGAGCTTGGCAAGATCTCCAAGGCTGTCCTCTTCAACGACATCCTTGAGAAGGAGTTCAAGAAGATCGGAATGAAGGTTAAGACCCGTCCTGTCGAGATCGGTTACGACGTTCGTTGCCAGGATCCTGTGGCCTACGACCTTTCATACTGCACCGAACTCGCTCTCGGAGTCTATGAGCTCTTCTCAAAGGGTGAGACCGGATGTATGGTCTATGTCGATGAGAACGGCAACGCACAGCCTCTTTACCTGAAGGATCTCCAGAACGAGGAAGGCAAGATTCCTCCTCGCCGCGTGGACATCGAAGGTGGAATCGCCCGCAACTACTACGGACACATCTGCCACTACATCACTCCGGCTGACTACGAGGCCGCCAAGGCTTACGTCGCAAACCCTGAGGAGTATGACTTCAAGAAGATCCTTAACTGGTAAGCGATGAATATGTGAGGTTCAGTTAGTTGATCCTCACCATCGCACAGTCGTCGGATGACACTTCGACCTCGATCCGGGTTTCCGGGTCGAGGTTTTTTATGTCAAGATAATCGATTGCTTCCTTTGGTATGCGGATGGATATAACTTCCGGTCGCTGAGCCTGTCGAAGCGACCCTCCATCCGCGAAAGAACAGACAAACAACCAAGTCTCGGAGACATCCCCACGAAGGAACGCGAAATGCCGATCCGGATCAAATCCCGGCGAGTCATAGTTGCAGTAGCAAAGGTCAAACGTCTTTCCGGATGCCACCGCCGGAACCGAAGCCGCCATATTCAAAAACCTCCTCCACTTCTCGAGCAGCTCAGCCTCTTCCGGCGTAAGTCCCTCATTTGTATGAATATATTCAATCAGCCTTCCGATTGACGAAATCCTCCACCAGTCGAATATGGTCGTCCTGCCATCCCGTCCGCTGAACCCTTCGGCATCCATTCCGCGCTCGCCGATCTCCTCCCCGAAATAAACCATATACGGAGCCGTGTTCAGGAATATTCCCGCCCCCAACGCCGCGAAAGTCCTTTGGGCGTCACGGCCGAAGAAATCCGAGGCGAAACGCTGCTCGTCGTGGTTTTCCAGAAAGTTCAGCATCCTCGGCTGCAAATCTCCTAAAAACTGCCAGTTCCAAGTCAGGCTTTTGGCCGTGCCGTGGCCTTCGACAACTGACCTGACGGAATCATAAAGGCCGGATTTGTCGTAGAGAAAATCGAACCCGACATCATTTATGTATCTGGCATACAATTCTTTCTGATAAACCTCGGCAATGAATATCATATCCGGGAACTCGGTCTTTATCCTCCCGATCAGCCACTGGAAGAACTGCCACGGCACCATCTCAACCATATCGCAGCGGAAACCGTCCACTCCCTTGCCGCACCAATAGCGCACAATCTCGTACATCCTGTCCCAAGTCTCAGTGTGGAAATCACAGTAATTCAATCGGATGGTCTCATACCAATCATTCACGGAAGGGGAGGGCGAAAAACAGTTGCCTGAGGCCTTGGCCGGATTCTCGTAATATGTCTGCCTGTCAAAAGGCAGCCTTAACGGCTGGCCGGGATAGTAATAGAAATCGTTCTCCGGCCGCCAATGGACAGTCGGATCGTCATCGGAACCCAATGGCTTGATCTCATGGTGAACCAGACCGACCTTGCCGTAATCCCGCGACACGTGGTTAGGAACGAAATCAATGATGACCTTGAGTCCGGCATCGTGACTTCGCTTCAACAAAGCCTCGAATTCAGTCATTCTTTCAGTCGGATTGTCAGCAAGATATGGGTTCACATCATAGTAGTCGGTAATCGCATAAGGCGAACCGGCCGCACCTTTGACAATCTGGCTGTCGGATGCCGGGCACCCTTCTGCCGAGACCGTTGTGGCGTGCCGGATCACACCTGTGTACCAAACGTGGCTGACTCCCAGCGATTTGAAATACGACATCGTCTCGGAATCGAACTCCGAGAACTTTCCCTTTCCCCACAGCCTCGGGAGAACTTGATAGATGATCATTTTACCCATAACTAAAATCCGATCAAAGCCTTGCCTTTGTTTCTGTCAATGAATCCAGTGAGTCCGTCAACCTTCATTACCTTGGCGAACTTGCCGTTATATTCACAATCCAGTCTCGCAAGCGCGTCAAAATCAATCATTCCCGAGCCAGCATATTGATCGACCGAAAGGTAGCCTACTCCGAGAGAGGTGATGTTCTGGAAGAAATGCGTGCCTTGACTTGGGTCTATCCGGAATCCATCAATGCCATATTCAACAACCATCCTCGCGGCCGAGATATCTGTCCAGGCCACTGGCACTCCAAGGGTTGGAATCGACGATCCCCAACGTCCGGGACCTACCAGGAAATATGTCTCTCCCTTGGCGGCGAACCGGGCGTTGATCTCCGAAATCTCCTCCGCCATCAACGCGGTCTGCATCTTGTCGAACGATTCCGGACGGATTACCACAATGTGGGACGACTCCGTGAAATACCCGTTGCCCAAAGCGTTGTCACTGCGTATCAATTTATTGGACACAATCGCCTCGGCATCCTCTATCGTGGAAGTCTGCGAACCGATTCCGCTGGAGACTGGACGGACCTGAAGCAGCTTAAGGTCAGCTACTTTTCCCGCCGAAGACTTGACCGGATCCACAGCGAACTCGATCTCGACCTCGCTCATCAGCTCATCCCGGCATATTGACATAATCTCCGAGAGAGCCTTTGCCAGAGGAAAACGGTCGTATTGGAATATTCCATCGAAGGAAACCACCCTTGCTCCTCTGATTCCTATGCCAGGCACCATCCTGTCATCCAATGCGTTATAGGTGGACGCCACCAGTTCCGGACGGTCATATTCAGTAAGCGCGTCCGCCACCGGGATCCTCCTGAGATTAACTCCGTCGTTTTTTGAAATCTTAAAGGCCGAAGGTCGCAGATCGAGCACGAACATTTCGTTCTGCGTGTCCCGTTGCGCCAGTTTAGGATTGGACAACTGGAGAATCTTCTTGGGGTGCAGAGGGTCAACACGCAAGGTGCGGCCGCCGTCCACAACGGTCTTTCCCAGACCGAAAGCAACGTTCAGGACACCGTCGGTGGCTTTTTCGGATCCTATAGGGTAGGAGTTCAGCGAACGTCCCACACCGGACATCATCGGATAGAAATCGTGCCCGTGGACCGTTCCACAGATTGTCTGCACGATCACAGCCATCTTCTCCTCTCCAAGCAGGTTTCCGCTGGCCTGGATGTAGTTACGGCTGCCCTTGAAGAATGTCGAGGCATAGACGCTCTTGATTGCCTTGCCGAGTTCACGCAGCATCCTGTCCTTGTTTTCCACCGGAGGGCACATATAAGTTGCGTACACTCCTGCGAAAGGCTGATAGTTGCTGTCTTCCAACTTGGAACTTGAACGCACCGCCAGAGGACTGTCAACAGTGGCCAGAAAAGCCTTGAGGTTCTGAGTCAACTCTTCCGGAAGCGTGGATGCCACAAATTCAGAAAGAATCTCATCATCAGACAGTTCCGAGTCAATCACATATTGCAGGCCATTCTCAACGATGAATTTGTCGAACCAATCCGTCGTCAGCACGATGGTACGAGGGATTGACACTCGCAAGTCATCATATTTCTCTGACAATGAATATTTCTGGACAAGATGATTGAGAAAAGCCAAGCCTCTTGCCTTGCCTCCAAGTGAGCCTTCGCCGACGCGGGAGAACCAGTAATAATCCTGATAGGAATCCTTATGGAATTCCGTGATGATTCCCTGCCCGATGCTCCTGTGGTAACGTTGTATGTTGTCCAGAAGGAACTCTCTGAACTCTCCGGCATCTGTGTGATGCTCGGCCCTGAATGTCTCCGCAAGATTGAACAACCCTCTTGCATACAGCCACTTCGAGAACATATTCCTGGAAGTGTTGCTCATCAGCACGGCATCCGGAATATCGTAAATGATCTTCTCCAGCTGGGAAAGGCTGGCGGCCCTCCCGCATTCAACTCCGTTCGAATCCCTGAACACAAAGTCACCGAACCCGAACTCCTCCTTCATATAATCTCCAAGTTGCAGGAACAGTGTGCTGGAATATTTCTTCAGGAATCCCACCCCGAGCCCAGCTGCCGTTTTCGCAAGGCTTCCCTGTGAGGATTGCAGCAGGACCGGCATCAAAGGATCATATTCACGGATGATTCTCACAAGGTCGATTCCGGCGTCAAGTTTCTCAGTCTTAGGGTCATCCCCCTTATGGAAGACCATTCCGACATCAGAAATGACACCCAGAAGATTCCTCCTGTACTTCTCAAAATAAGCGATAGCCTCCTCAAGGCAAGTGGCCAGGAATATCTTCGGCCTGGATCTTTTTCGGTATTTCTTCTGGTCATCGTTCAAGGATTCAGTCAAAAACTCCCGACTTTGCGTGAGCACAATCTTGTATAGCTCAGGAAGATAGTTCGAATAGTAACGGATCGAGTCCTCGACCAGAAGGATGCCTTTGACACCGACCTCGAACACATCGTTCTCCGCGTTGGCCGCATCCTCCAGTAACTTGACAATGGCCAGAATCAGATCAGCGTTCCCGTGCCAGCTGAACACAAAGTCCACACCAGGATGCGGAGACTCCAACACCCTCTGTCTTACCGCCTTGGAGTAGTGGATCAAAAGAATGAACGGGATCCCTCGCCCCTCATCCTTCAACCGCGAAGCGAACGGGAATATCTCCTTGTCCTGCTCGTTGTACATACAGATGATCATATCGATATCCTCTTCGGAACCGATAATATCCCTGGCCTGTGCCGATGAGTTTGCCCAGATGAATTTAGGAGGATTGCTCAGGTTAAGCTCACGATACTCGTTCTTGACCTGATTCTCAATGCGTCCGTCCTCCTCAAGGGCGAAAGCGTCGTAGTTGCTGCAGATCATCAGAATCTTCCGGATTCTGGACCGCATCAAGGATTCTTCGTTCATTTGCTTCCGTTTTTGCTAACGAACCGCAAATTACGAAAAATCCGCTGAATATTCTTGGAATATATGGACAAGATTTGCCTCAGGAGCCACTTTTCACACCCTGCGGCGGAACTCAGCTATGGTGATTGCGGTGGCTACAGCGGCGTTGAGAGACTCCGATCCTCTCTCGTCACGAGGCCAGGATGGTATGAAAAGCCTGTCAGTCACAAATTTGCCGACCTCGGCGGAAATCCCTTTGGCCTCGTTGCCGATCACGATGACGGAAGGGGAGACCATTCCTGTAGCCAACTCTTTGGCGTACATATCCTCGCCATCCAGAAAAGTACCGTACACATTGCCACCGGCGGCAGCGACAGCACCGCAATAGCCGCAAATGTCGCAATAATGGAACTTGACCCTGAATATGGCTCCCATCGTTGACTGCACCACCTTTGGATTGAATATGTCAACAGTGTCCTTGGAGGCATAGACCGCATCTATCCCGAACCAGTCGGCCGTGCGGATGATCGTGCCCAGATTGCCGGGATCCCTGATTCCATCCAGAGCCAGAAACAAACCCCTGGACGGCACGCTATGAATATTCCCGATTTCAATGTCGGCCGGTTTTCGGACAATGGCCAAAGCCGGAGAAGGGGAGGACAGGAGACTCAGCCGTGCCATGGCCGCACTGCCGGTTTCGTCAGCCCGATAGACCTTCTCGACCTCGAAAGAAGACGCCAAAGCCTCGGCCACCATCTTCTCCCCTTCAACGATAAAAAGTCCGTTTTCGTCCCTGAACTTTTTCTGTTCAAGAGACTTGACGAACTTTATCTCATTGTGGGATACAGGTGACGTCATCGCTTAGAATCCGAGAATCTTAAGCATCGAGTCAGAGCTCTGCTCAGGAGCGAAGACCCTTGTCGTGATCTTGCCATCCTTGTCCTTGTCGATCAGGATGTGCTTAGGCGAAGGCTGGAGACAATGCTTTACTCCACCGTAACCGGAAATCGCCTCCTGATAGGCTCCCGTGTGGAAAAAGCCGATGTAGAGCGGATCCCTTCTGTTCTTCATCACAGGGAGGAAAATCGCGTTGGAGTGCGCCTCGGAGTTGTAGAAGTCCTTGCTGTCACAGGTAAGCCCGCCGATGAACACCCTATGATATTCCTCATTCCATTTGTTGATAGGGAAGAGGATGAACCTCTGGTGCAGTCCCCAGGTGTCAGGGAGACTCGTCATAAACGAGTTGTCGATCATGTACCAGCACTCGCGGTCATTCTGCTGCTTGACATCCAGGACTTTGAATATGGTCGCGCCGCTCTCGCCGACGGTGAAGTTGCCGAACTCCGTGTAGATGTCCGGAACCTGCACACCGTGAGCGTCGCACACGGACTTGATCTGGTACACGATCTCCTCGATCATATATTTGTAGTCATAATCGACCGCCAATGAAGTCTTTATAGGAAGACCTCCTCCGATATTCAAAGAATCAAGGTCCGGACATATCTGCTTGAGGTCGCAGTAGAGGTTCAGGCAGCGCGCCAGTTCGTTCCAGTAGTAGGAGGTGTCCCTGATGCCGGTGTTGATGAAGAAGTGGAGCATCTTCAGCTTGAACTTAGGGTTCTTGCTGATGCCGTTGCGGTAGAACGGAATGATGTCCGAGTATCTGATTCCCAGGCGGGAAGTGTAGAAATCGAATGAAGGCTCCTCCTCGGATGCGATGCGGATTCCGAGCTGCGTAGGGACCTCGATCAGGTCGTCAAGGTCCTCAAGCTCGTTCCTGTTGTCCAGAACCGGGATGATGTTGTGCCACCCCTCGTTGAGCATCGTGGCGATGTTCTGGATGTACTGCGGCCTCTTGAAGCCGTTGCAGATGATTATCAGGTTCTTGTCCACGAGCTTGTCTGCCTCCAGTTTGCGGATAAGATCCAGATCGTAGGCGGAGGATGTCTCCAGATGGACATCGCTCTTGAGAGCCTGCTCTATGACAAACTTGAACTGGGAACTCTTTGTGCAGTAGCAATAGTGATGGTCGCCCTCGTAGCTGACCTTTGACATTGCGTTGCGGAACATTCTCTTGGCCCTCTGGATCTGCGATGTGATCTTCGGGAGATAGGTGAGTTTCAACGGCGTGCCATATTCCTTGATGATTCCCATCATATCGATGTCATTGACGAAAAGATTGCCGTCCTCCACTCTGAATTCGTCCTGCGGAAAATCGAAAGTCTGATCCACAAGATCGATGTACTTGTTCTTCATCCTAAAAAAACTGTAAACCTATAATGTTCGACATAAGTAATGATCCGCCGATGATGCCTCATCCGGCTTCGGCGTGCAAATATAGGTACGAAAATTAATATTTTGACCCAAATTTGAAGAAAAATCAGAAAGGGTTGCTATTTTTGTAGAATATGATGGCAAAATCCACGTTTTTTTCTTTGATGGCCACCCTGGCCACCGCCGCCGCGCTGAGTTTCTCGTGCAGCACTACACGTGTTCTTGAAGAGGGACAGTACCGCCTGGCATCCAACAAGGTGGAAGTCATAGGCGACAGCAAGTTCAACACAAAGAAAGTCGAGTCCTACATCAAACAGAAGCCGAACTCGTACATAATCTTCGGCTGGAATCCGTTCCTGAACCTCTACAACTGGTCCGGCAGGAATCCCGACAAGGCCATCAACCGCTTCATCCGAAGTATCGGGACCGCGCCTGTGGTCTATCAGCCGTCTCAGGTCGAAGCCTCGATCGAGAACATCAACAGGCATCTTGAATATCTTGGCTACTACGGTTCGGACGTGCGGAGCGACATCGAGGTAAAAGGCCGGAAAGTTAATGTTACATATTCAATCACTCTTGGCAAACGATTCAGGATAGGGGAGATAACCTATTCGGTGCCGGACGGAGAGTTCAAGGAGGATTTCCTTGCCGACACTTCCGCGACCACAGTGCGGTCTGGCGACTACCTCTCCGAGGACGCTTTGGAAAAGGAGACGGAGCGCTGCGCCTCCGCTATGAGACGCAAAGGCTACTTCGGCTTCACTAAGAACTACTTCTCGTTCGAAGCGGATACTCTCAACTCCCCGGACACGGCCGGCCTTCTGATGATGGTCAAGGAATATACCAGAAACCAGACTCCTGAATATGCCCGTCCGCACCGGAAGTATACCTTGGGCGAAGTCTCCATCTCCTACGACAAAGACCTGAGATTCAATGACAAGGTGCTTAGGAATATGTGCACTCTCCATCCCGGAGACCAGTACGATGAGAATGAGGTGAACACGACATATTCCAGGCTTTCCGCATTGAGGATGTTCAGCGGGGTCAATGTCTCACTTAATCCCCGTGACTCTGGAATAGTGGACTGCGACATCAACCTCACCAGATCAAGGATGCAGGGCTTCAAGGTCAATATGGAAGGCTCCACAAACTCGACCGGTCTGATCGGCATATCGCCGCAGCTGAATTATTACCATAAGAACATATTCCACGGTGCCCAGTGGCTGAATCTTGGATTCCTCGGCAATTTCCAGTTCAAGTACGATGACAGGAGCGTCAAGTCCAACGAGTTCGGTGTCTCCGCAGGTCTGAGCTTCCCGGAGTTCCTCGGTCTGCCGAATTCCATATTCAAGGGACCGTCCGTACCACGCACCGAAATCAACGCTTCATATAACTACCAGAACCGTCCTGAATATACGAGGAATATGATCTCGACATCTTACGGTTATTCTGGATCTCTGCGTAACGGAAAGTTCTTCTATCAGTTCTACCCGATACAGGCCAAGATCGTCAGGCTGACGAATCTCGACCCGAACTTCTACACGACTCTTTCCGGCAACCCGTTTATGAGGGACGCCTACCAGAACCACTTCGATGTCGGCTCCGGTCTCGTGGCCTACTACACGACCAGCACAGCCTTGGTTCCGAAGGAGACCTATGAATATGCCCGTCTGCAACTCGATGCATCCGGCAATGTCCTGAGCCTGTTCAACAAAGCGATGAAAAGTGATGAATATGGCTCCAGGCTTATCTGGAACACTCCATATTCCCAGTACATCCGCACGGAACTGACGTTGGGCAAGACGTTTGTGTTCGGCAAGAATGGAGGGCAAGCCTTGGCGATACGCCTTCTCGGAGGTGTCGGCTACGCCTACGGCAACTCATCCACAATTCCGTTCGAGAAACAGTTCTACAGCGGCGGCGCGAACAGTATGCGTGGCTGGCAGGCCCGTTCCCTTGGCCCGGGCAACTCAAAGGCTGACACGACGTTCGTGATCCCAAGCCAGACCGGTGACGTGAAGTTGGAAGCCAATCTGGAGTACCGTTTCCCGATGTTCTGGAAGTTGTGCGGTGCCGTCTTCACGGATGTCGGCAACATCTGGACACTGAAAGAGACCGACGGAGACGATGGCTCCCACACCCATTTCGACCTCAAGAACCTCGCCGCCAGCCTTGCCGCCGACTGGGGCATAGGCCTCCGAGTGGACCTTAACTTCCTGATTCTCCGTCTCGATATGGGTATGAAAGTCTATGACCCGTCCCTCGACACCGCCCGCTGGCGCTCCCCGTCCCAATGGCTAAAGAAAGACGGCTACACCCTCCACTTCGGTGTCGGGTATCCGTTCTAGAACATAAACATCTCTGTTCTGATGAGCAAGACACTCGCAATTCCCGAATTTTGCACGTTACCAAAATTCGGGAATTGAAGGTCTCCGCTCATTATGAAGGATCTATGTGTTTATAGTCTTCAAATGACAACACCTATCGTAACCTCAGTGCGCAGACGTTCTCGACGTGCTGTGTGTGGGGGAACATATCGACCGGCTGGACGGCGGTGATCTCGTACTTGTCGGCAAAAAGGGCCAGGTCACGGGCCTGGGAGGCCGGGTTGCAGCTTACATAGACCATACGGGCAGGGGAGGCCTCAAGGATGACCTTGGCGACATCCGGATGGATGCCGGCGCGAGGAGGATCCAGAATGATCACATCCGGTTGCCCATGCTCCTCTATGAAATCACGGCTCAGGACATCCTTCATGTCTCCGGCGAAGAACTCACAATTAGTGATGCCGTTCCCGGCGGCGTTCACCTTCGCATCCTCAATCGCCTCGGGAACATATTCGATGCCAACCACTTTGGCGGCCTTGCCGGAGACGAACTGCGCGATCGTGCCGGTCCCTGTGTAGAGGTCATAGACGATCTCGTTGCCGGTCAACTCAGCAAAATCCCTCGCGACCGAGTAAAGCTTGTAGGCCTGCTCGGAGTTGGTCTGGTAGAACGACTTAGGACCTATGCGGAAAGTCAAGCTTTCCATTGTCTCACGGATTGTCGGCTCACCCTTGTAGAGAATGCACTCCTGATCACCGATCGAGTCATTCAACTTATTGTTGATGATATAGTAAAGCGATGTGATCTGAGGAAACGCTTCAGCAATGGCATCCAGCATTTTCTCCCTGTCCTCACGGTTCTCGTAGAAGAAGCACATTATCACCATCAGGTCGCCCGTGTCGGTCGTGCGGATGAACATATTCCTGACATAGCCCACATTCTGACGGATGTCAAAGAAATCCAGACCGTTTTCGACAGCATACTTCTTGATGAAAAGCCTGATGTCATTGGACGGATCCTTCTGAAGGTAGCAGTGCTTGATGTCCAGCACCTTGTCGAAGAACTTACCTACGTGGAATCCAAGTCCCATACGGTCGTTCTCCGGAACGCTCTCAATGTCCTCGTCCTTCAGCAGCCATCTTTTCGATGAGAAAGTGAATTCCAGCTTGTTACGATAGTACTGGATCTTGTCTGACGGGATTGTCGGGCGGATCTCCGGCACATTAAGATGACCGATACGTACCAACTGGTCATAAACCTGTTGACGCTTGGCCTCAAGCTGCATCGGATAGGGGAGAGGCTGCCATTTACAGCCACCGCAAACCCCGAAATGCTGACAGAACGGCTCCAGACGATCCTTTGACGGAGTCACGATCCTCTCGACAAAACCTTCGTAATAATTCTTGCTCTTTTTGGTGACACGGATGTCAACCACATCACCCGGAACAGCGAACGGCACAAACACAACGACACCGTTCCAATGCGTAAGTGCCTTGCCTTCAGCTGCACAGGCCTCGATCGTAATGTTCTCCAACAGGAGATCTACTCTTTTTCTTCCCATAAATATTCCCACTCAGCCGCAACCGGCGTTATATTAATTGTCAAACTCGTGGAACAAGGACTGGGAGATGTTGATCATAAAGTCTCCCATCGCCTCAAGCTCCGCCAACATATCAAGGTAATAGTTAATGGAGAGGAACTTGTCCGCTCCTTTCTCAATCTGGAGAATGCCCTCGTCACGAAGAGTGTCCCTCGTCTCGTTGATCTTGTCCTCGGCATTGTAGGCATTGCTGATGTCCTTAAGCTCACCATCCACAGCAAGTCTCATATTCGAGACCATCACAGCGAAAGCCTGATTGACCTTGCCGATCAGCAGGTTGACCTTGCTTATAGTCTCATCATCGAAATCAAGCTTGTGGACACGCAGGCGGGAAAGCAGACGGCTGATGTTCTCACAACTGTCGCCAAGACTCTCTAACTCGCTGATCACACGGTAGATGACCTTGACCTCTCGTGCCTCGTGATCGTTCATAGACTCTGCCGTGAGGCTGTTCAGGAACGCTGCGATCTCATATTCAAACCTGTCCGTCACCTCCTCGCACTTGACCAGTTTCTGCCGATATTCCTCAAACTTGTCCGGATCCTTTTCATTCACAGCCAGTTTTACATACTGGAAGCCATCCTGGGCAGTCACTGCGAAGTTCACAGCCTCCTTGTACGCCTGTTCGATTGAGATTGAAGGAGTTCCGAAAAGTCTGCCGCTGCCGATGAACTTCAGATGGAAGTCCCCTTTCTCAGGCGCCGGCTCCTTGATCCACTTCGTCAGCAAATCAGCGAACGGCTTGCGGAACCAGACCAGAACCAATGTCGAAATGGTGTTGAACAGGGTGTGGACACAAGCGATGCCGAATACCGCGGTCATCTGAGAATCAAGACCAAACAAAGAAACCAGTCCAAGATTGATCTTTATGAATATATTAAAGAATATCAGCACAAAGACAGCGCCGGCCACATTGAACACGGTGTGGGCGAGCGCGGCCCTTCGCGCCTGGACACCAGCTCCGCTGGCGGCGATATTGGCTCCGATAGTGGTTCCGATGTTCTCTCCGAGAACCATAGCGGCGGCCATCGGGAACGGCAGCCAACCAAGGTAGGTAAGCACCATCGTAAGTACAACCGTGACGCTGGATGACTGGAGGATGAATGTGACGACAACGCCGATAAGCATAAATATCAACACGGAACCGATTCCGTGCGAAGCCAGTCCGGCGATTGGCCCGGCGATCTGAGGAACAGTGTCAATAGCTGGTATTGAGGACTTTATGTAAATCAGTCCAACGAAAACCAGTGACAATCCCAAAACTGCCTGACCGATGTTCTTGACCAGTGATTTCTTCATAAGTGTCATCACGAAACCGGCTCCAAGCAGCACAAACGCCAGAACCGTCACATCAAGCCAGAACCCGGTAGCCGCTATGATCCAAGCGGTTATGGTCGTACCGATGTTGGCGCCCATTATAACGCAGATGCCTTGTTTAAGCGATAGGGTAGCGACGCTCACAAGGCTGGCCACCAATATTGTCGTGGCGCTTGACGACTGGACGACAGCGGTGATTCCGGCGCCGGAAAGGATCTGCTTGAACGGCGTGCCTGAGGTCATCCATTTCTCGAAACGCCTGAGCCTATCGCCGCAGGATTTCTGAATTCCTGTGCTGAGCATCTCTAATCCGAAGACGAAGAGCGCCAAAGCACCAAGAAGCGTCAGTAGTTGCAAAATCATATAGGGTAGTGTTTACAATACGTTCAACTTAACATAATCCGAATTGTATAACAGAATAGGCGAGTTCCGTTACACAAGGGAAACTATTGATTCAGAATCGAATTTGGCTGGTGAGAATCCTTGTCTGAACGTAATTCCGTCACCGAGAATCTCAAATCCGGCCGTGGTTGCCATCTCGTTCAGCAATCGAACACTGGCGGCTGCCCAAGTGAACGATCCGAAGGCAAAGAATCGTCTGTTCTTGACCAATCTGTCACAGATTGCCTCCATCAACTGACGGACCGGCGGCAATATTCCGTTGTTATAGGTCGGTGAGCCAAGAATCACAGTGTCATACTTGAACACGTCACGCAAAGCGAACGAATAACTTTCCTCATTCAGATTGTGGAGCGTGAACGGAATGTTATGGTTCTTCAAGGATTCAGCCAACGCCAGAGCAGCCTTCTCTGTGTTGCCGTACATCGAGCCGTAAGCCAGGCAGACACCGTGCTCCAAAGGTTCATAACGGCTGAACTTGTCGTACAGTGAGACGATTTCAGGAATATGATTCTCCCAAACCGGGCCGTGAGTGCTGCAAATCCGGCATATCTCCAAACCGGAAAGCTTTTTGAGCGCGGCCTGAACCGGGGCGGCATATTTCCCGACGATGTTCGAGTAATACCTTGTCATCTCGTCTTTATATTCATTGAATATGTTTGACTGCGAGTCTATTACGCCTTCCGGGAAGATTCTGAACGTGCCGAAGGCATCTCCTGAGAACAAGGTTTTCTCCTCAGGGCACCAAGTCACCATAGTTTCCGGCCAGTGAACCATCGGAACCATAAAGAACTGGAGGCTCACGCTCCCGAGCGGAAGGGTCTCCCCTTCCTTTATCACCTTGATATTGTCGGTCAGACCTTGGTAACCTTCGATCATCGGCACAGCTTTGGCGTTTGTAACTATCGTACAATCAGGATATTCATCCCTAATCACGCTTTGGAGTGCGCTGTGGTCCGGCTCCATATGGTTGACTATGAGGTAGTCGATCTTCCTGTCCCCTATCTCGGCCTTGATGTTGGCAAGAAACTCGTCCCTAAACGCCACAGCAGCTGTGTCGATCAAGGCAATTTTCTCATCCCCAACCAGATAGGAATTATAGCTGACGCCAAAAGGAAGCGGCCACTGCCGCTCGAAGAGTTTGGTCTGGCGGTCGTTCACGCCAACAAAACTGATTCTTTCAGATAGTCTCATCTTATCAAAAATATGTTCTGCCATTGCGCCTATATGTGGCATTTGGCAAGTAATAGACAAATTTACGAAACTTATTCCGCTTTTTCTTAAATTTGCGTTCGGTTAGGCTGAAAAATAGCGGCCAATCCGCATTAACACAAATGTTACCCAATTAAACATTATTGTTTTTCATATTAATTGAACGATATTTAACTAATTATGTCGGATATTTATCAAAGAACGGGACAAAGCGCTATGCTTCCCCCTCTTCCAGAGCGGATGAGACCAAAAAATCTGTCTGAATATGTCGGACAGAGGCATCTTGTGGGTGAAGGATGCATCCTTAGAAAGATGATCGAGAACGGGAATCTGTCCTCTTTCATCCTATGGGGGCCTCCGGGTGTCGGGAAAACCACTTTGGCCGGGATAATCGCCCAGACTTTGTCAAGGGACTTCTACACCCTCTCGGCGGTCAGTGCAGGAGTGAAGGATGTCCGTGATGTCATCGACAAGGCAAGAGGAGCATCCGTGTTTTCCAACGGAGCGGCGCCTATCCTGTTCATAGACGAGATACATCGCTTCAACAAGGCCCAGCAGGATGCCTTGCTTGGCGCGGTCGAGAACGGCACGATAGTCCTGATCGGAGCCACGACCGAGAACCCGTCATTCGAAGTGATCACCCCGCTTCTGTCCAGATGTCAGGTTTTTGTCCTGAAATCATTGGAAGTCAACGACCTTCAGATGCTTTTGGACAGAGCCTTGAAAAATGACGTGCTGCTGAAGGAAAAGAATATTGAAGTCAAGGAAACCGAGGCTCTATTCCGTTACAGTGGAGGCGACGGCAGGAAACTGCTTAACGTCCTTGAGATCGTCATAGACTCCTTCGCCGGCAAGGAATCACACATAGTCATTGACAACAAGACTGTTACCGGTTGCATTCAGGAGAATCTGGCGATTTACGACAAGGATGGCGAGATGCACTACGACATCATCTCGGCGTTCATCAAATCAATCAGAGGCTCTGACCCGAACGCCGCTGTCTATTATCTGGCAAGGATGCTGAACGGCGGAGAGGATCCGTTGTTTATCGCAAGAAGGCTCTGCATCTCGGCCGCCGAGGATGTCGGACTTGCCAACCCGAACGCGATGCTGCTTGCGAACTCGTGCTTCCAGATTGTCCATCAGATCGGTATGCCGGAAGCCAGAATCCCGCTTTCCGAAACCACAATCTACCTTGCAAGTTCTCCTAAAAGTAACGCTGCGTATCTTGCGATAAACAAAGCTATTGAAACAGCAAACAAAGACCAGACGGCACCCGTGCCGCTATACCTGCGAAACGCACCGACCAAACTTATGGAGGAACTTGGATACGCGGACGGTTATAAATATGCCCATGACTATCCCGGTCATTTCGCGGATCTGGAATTTATGCCGACAGGCCTTGAAGGCACAGTATTCTACGAGCCGGCGCCTAACCCTCAGGAAGACAGGCTGAAAGCCTATCTTGAAGCCTGCTGGCCAAAGTACTACACAAAAAAGTAATACAGTTTACTATTTTTTCACTAAATTTGTGTCACGTTAATATAAAAAATAATGGTAACTGAGATCCTTATTCTGCTCGCCGGGCTTGCACTGGTCGTGCTTGGCGCCGACTGGCTTGTGGACGGCTCATCAACTATCGCAAGGAAAGCTGGGTTGAGTGAATTCGTGATAGGTTTGACTATAGTCGGCATCGGGACATCGACACCGGAACTTGTAGTCAGCCTGACAGGAGCCTTGAAAGGCAACGCCGACATTGCGATAGGTAACATAGTAGGTTCTAACATATTCAACACACTTTTCATACTCGGCTTCACCGCGCTTATAAGGCCGATCTCAATGACACGTGACAATGTCAAGACCGATATCCCGCTCAACATCATCACCACAGTTCTCCTGATCATATTCGGAATGCACTTCACGCTGTTTGGGATAGGCAACGACAACACGTTGTCAAGATTGGACGGCGTTATTTTCCTTATACTTTTCGCCGCTTATATGTACTGGTCCTTCAAGTCCGGGAAGGCTGAAGAGACCAAGGATTCAGCGGAGCCTGAAAGCGGAAAATTATGGGTGGCTATCCTGATGGTCCTGGGAGGATTGGCGGCTTTGATTTTCGGAGGCGACAAGTTCGTGGACAGCGCTACAAATATAGCCAGGATGCTGAACATCAGCGACAAGTTCATCGCGGTAACCATCCTCGCGGGCGGTACTTCGATGCCGGAACTCGTCACCTGTGTGGTGGCGGCGGCAAAGAAGAAAGGGCAGCTGGCTCTCGGGAATATCCTTGGCTCGAACATCGGCAATATCCTCATGATTCTGGGTGTTTCCGCTGTCGCCTACAAGCCGCAGCCCGGCTCCCCGTCAGGTCTGTCATTCTCAGGAATGACATTCGTCGATCTCGGAATATTGCTGCTCGGGGCCTTGCTGATCTGGGTAAGCGCGTTCACACGCAAAGGCCGGAAGCTGGACAGGGTCGAAGGGAGCATACTGCTCGCTTGCTTCGCCGGGTATATGACATGGCTGCTGATAAATCTGTAATGAATATATTAACACACAATAACGATGAAATTCAAACCAACAAATTACCAGCTTGTGAACGTCGGTTCCGGGAGAATATTCCAGGATGCCGGTTGGACATTGGCTGATCCGGAGGCTTCCGCGCCATCACTGGTAAGGGCCGTGTATGAGAATGAGAAGTTTACTCCACGTGACGACCTCAAAGGGCTTTACAGATACGCCGAATGGCTTCCGATCAACAGAACGCTGAAAAATTCACACGCTCCTGTTACCTACAAGAGCAAGGGACTCGCCGAGCTTCTCGGGATGGAGAACCTGTACATTACCCTGTCCGGCTACGTTCCAAAGCGTGGTGCCAAGATGGAGACATGCTCTTTCAAGGAGACCGAGGCGTTCTCTGTCTGCGCAAGGCTGCCGAAAAACGACAAGCACATCCTTGTGGTGCAGTCCGCCGGCAACACGGCCAGGGCTTTCGCTCGTGTCTGCTCCGACAACGACATTCCGATCGTGATCTGCATCCCTAACGACAACATCAGCGACCTGTGGTTCCTGAAAAGGCTCAAACCTTGCGTGAAGGTCATCGCAACCCCGAATGGCACAGACTATTACGATGCCATCGCCCTTGGAGAAAAGCTTTGCAAGGATTCCCGTTATCTGGCCGAAGGCGGTGCGAAGAACATTGCCAGAAGGGACGGAATGGGAACTACCCTGCTAAGTGCCGTAGAGACCATCGGACGTATTCCTGACGCATATTTTCAGGCAGTCGGCAGCGGAACCGGCGCGATCGCCGCTTGGGAAAACGCATGCAGGCTTGCCAAGGACGGTCGTTTCGGCGAGAACAAGATGAGGGTTTACTGCGCTCAGAACGCTCCTTTCACCCTTATGTACGATTCATGGAAAGCCGGATCAAGAGACCTTGTGCCGATCACTCCGGAAGAGTCCAGAAAGAGCGCCGAGGTGATCCTCGCGAAGGTTCTTTCCAACAGAAAGCCGCCGTACAGCCTTGCCGGAGGCCTGTTTGACACACTCAAGGAGTCCAACGGCGACTTCTTCAAGGTCACCAACGATGACATTGTCTATTGGATGCTCCAGTTCTTCAACAAAGAGGGCTACGACATATTCCCGGCCGCCGCTTCCGCTGTGGCAGCTTTGAAGAAAGCTCTTGACGAGGGTACAGTCAAAAAAGACGAGACCGTTATGCTGAATATCACAGGTGCCGGAATGCTTAACGCCACAAGCAAAGGCTTTGAGCTGAAGAAGCCGGATCTGATCCTCAGCACAGAGCTTTCCGCAGAGGAGGTCATCGCCAGTGTGGATCGGTTGTTTTAATTCGTGAGATATTTCGCCTCGATGGAGGCAGCAAAAAACTGAATTTCAAATTTTGCACGTTACCAAAATTTGAAATTCAGTTTTTCTGCTGCTTGAAAGTTTACTGCACCAATAAATTGGCCACACTATAAAGGCAGGCTTCGACAGACTCCGCGACCAAATATTATATAGCTGCCTACTTATCGGTCACTGAGCCTGCCGAAGTGACCTTCAAACACAACGATCAATACATTACAAAAATGTTTACATAAATAACTAATTTGTTTTTAGTATTACAAAACAAGCAAATAGCAAACAAATCGCATAATGAACGAAAAACCGCGCCGCGTTCAGAAAATAAAAATTCCCAAATTTTGGTAACGTGCAAAATTTGGGAATTTCTATTTTTGAACGCCCTCTTCGGGCGTGATATTGCGTTGATTTCTACAACAGAGTCGCTTCTAAAGTTATTCCTGGCGAAGCGGCTCACCAGAAACAAGACGCTCCTTAGACTCAACCGGATTGGAATAGATGCGAAGGAAGATGTCACGAAGTTCGGCACGGTTGAGACGACGCTCGACCTTATCCAACCGATGCTCAGTATATTCCGTAAACTTCTCAACATCCTCCGGAGTATAAAGCTCCGCATACTTATAACTATGATTTACAAGGTCATAAGCGATGTAGTTAGTCTTCCAAAGCTGATAGCCGGCGATGATCCTCTTGTCAACAGCGTGTCTGATGGCCTGATAACGGTCATTCTTGTCGCAATGCGAAGCCAACTCGATCTCGTCAGGAGTTATCGGCAGACCGAAGTTGAGATGCACGTCACCCTTCTGCTGGCGGATACCCATAACAATACTGTGCATATCCTCGGTGCGCGTCTTGACATATTTCTGAGTCCTGGAAATCAAGATCTCACGAGCCTTGCGGACATCGCATGGCTCATATTCATAAGAGATGCTGAGAGGAACGATGTTCAGTTCGGAAAAATTCTCTTTGAACGATTTCGTGCCGCTCATATCCAACATCTTCAGCAGGCCCTGCTCCGTAGTGTCGATTCCGTCTTTTGTGCGGCCCTGCCTCTGTGCCAACCAGATAGAAGATTTACCGGAAGTGATGGTTTGACGGATGTATTTAGACAGAATCTGCGAGGACAGATAGAGTTCCCTTGCCGAAATCCCGCGGATCACCCGGATCATCCTGTTGGAACGGAGCAGATATTCAACGGTCTTGCTCTGCTTGATGAGGTTGTCACCGACACAGATCTCCGTCATCGGGATGCCGTTCCTCAAAAGCACCTGTTGGGTGATGGCCGGATCAAGGATGATGTCCCTGTGATTGGACATCGCAAGGAATTTTCCTTTGATCTCCTTGATATAACTGATGCCGTCATAGGAGAAGTTGTGGATTGTGTTATCCATAACCCAGGACACAGCCTTGTTCATCACAATTTCCTGGAACTCATCGATATTATGCACACTCTTCAATGCGTTCCGAAGGAAAAAGATCGGCTCGTCAGGGAAAAGATATTCGGAAATAGCCAGCACAGCGGGATGATTCGCGACCTTGTTCAAGGCCTCGACCGCCTCAGCATCGTTGTAAGGACAGATGCTTTCGAATTCAGATGAATCAGCCATAATAAATCATCGTTAGTAATATTTGCAAATGTAAGCAATTTACTTAACATTCGCAAAGGCTTGTAACCATCAATCCACAAAGGACTTAAGAAGTACGGCGGAAAAGAAGCGAGCTGTCGCCGTAGCTGAGGAACCTGAAGCCGTGCCCGAGAGCATAGTCATAGATGGTCTTCCAGTCACCGCCTACAAACGCTGAAATCAGCAGAATCAGAGTGCTTTCCGGTTGGTGGAAATTTGTTATCAAAAGATCGACAAGCCTGAAACGGAAGCCCGGCACAATGATGATTCTTGTGCCAACCTTAAGCTCATTCAGCCCGTTGTTCTCCAAATAAGAGATTATGGCGTCCATCGACTCTTCCAATGAATATGAATATTCACGCTCATAAGGAGCCCACTGGCCCACATCCTCCGGCTTGCCTTTCTCGATGCAGCTTACACCGACATAGTACAATGATTCCAGAGTACGTACGGAAGTCGTACCGACCGCAATCAGCTTGCCTTTATTGGCCTTTATGCGCTTGAGAAGGTCAAGAGTGACCACAAACGGCTCCCTGTGCATCGGATGATCAGCCACATCCGAACTCTTGACCGGAAGGAAAGTGCCGGCTCCGACGTGAAGGCAGACATTCTCACAGTCAATGCCCTTGGCGGCGATATTGTCCAATACAGACTGCGTGAAATGCAGTCCGGCCGTAGGAGCTGCCACGGAGCCGCGGATATGAGCATACAGGGTCTGATAGCGCTCTGTGTCAATCGATTCTGTCTCACGATTGAGATACGGAGGAATCGGGACTGTGCCGCACAGTTCCAGCACTCTGGAGAAAGGGATCCCGCCATCCCAGAAAAACTCCACAATACCGGTCTCACCGTTACGCTCGACAAGGCTGGCCTTCAATCCCATCGCGGAAATAGCCTCATCACTATCCGGATTATACAAGGAAAGAACGTCATTCTTCCAGCGCTTAGCATTCCCGATCACACATTTCCAACGACAACGCTCCGTCGCGGCGAAAGCGGTGTTATATTCAGGAGGATTGACAGGCTCAAGGCAGAAGATCTCGATGTGCGCACCAGTCTCACGCTGAAAATGAAGCCTGGCTGGCACAACCTTGGTGTCATTGAATATCATAAGAGAGCCGGAAGGCAAGAGAGAGGGAATATCCTTGAATATGTACTCGCAGACATCGCCGTTCTCATAGCGCAGAAGCTTTGAGGCATCCCGCTCCGCAAGCGGATATTTCGCAATCCGCTCGTCGGGAAGTGGGTAGTTGTAATCCTCAATTTTTATAGAAGGTATCATCTCGTTGAGATTTTAAAATTCCATACAAAGTTAACCTAAGTATAAGAAATATCAAATTCTCGGAGAAGTCACATTTCTAAACATTTTAACAGTCAAAACGGGTTTACAAAACTCAAAGCGATATTTACTTTTGTAAATATAGCCAGCAAGGGTGAAACAAATTACTTTTGTGCAATAAGGAATAGTAATCAACATAGGTTGATGTCTGTAATATACTGATTATCAGATTATTTATTGAATTTTAATAAAATTCACATATAGGTATTGAGTGTAAATTCGGGATTTAATCGTTAGTTTACAGTAATTCTCTATATAAATACAAGAGTATTTATATTCTTTATCAATTAATTATATTCACTCATTGAAATTTATTTCTAATTAAGTTACGTATTATATGTATTCCATTTCACTTTTGTAACAATCATCTTTTAGTTGATTTTTACAACTTATTATGTTATTTTTGTAAACAAATCACTTTTGTAATGAACAATAGATTGCAGCGGTTTTTGGATGCCGAGAATATCACACAGTCGCAGCTTGCGGAAAGATTAGGTGTGGCCAAGGCCAGCATATCACATATTCTTGCGGGAAGGAACAAGCCGGGGTTTGATTTCATACAAAGTATGGCTCAAAACTATCCCGACCTGAATCTTGATTGGCTGATCGCAGGAAAGGGTAAAATGTACAAGAGTCAGAATTCCCCTCAAGCGCCACAACTCTCCGAGGAGCCGCGATTGTCCACCACAGGCAAGGACAGCGGCCGATTATTCGATTCTCAAGAGCCAGATTTGTTTCCAGAAGAGCCGGAAACTATTGATAATAAGCCTCAAACAGAGCAAGTCTCCCCTGCCGAATCCAAACCAGACACGCCAAGGATCACAAAGATTCTGGTTTTCTATGACAACGGAACGTTCAAGGAGATCGATTGACGGAATGTTTGAGAAGAAATCCCTTCTGTGTTCTGCTGATTTTGTCTAAATTTGTCGTCACAAACCTTGGTGTGGAAAACCAAGGCAAGTGCAGAAAAACATCAATGAATATGTACAGACAACTCATCAGGCCGATTTTGTTCAAATTCTCACCGGAAACGGCGCATAATCTCACTTTCAAAGGACTCGGACTTCTACGGCGGATTCCTTTCGCCGGAAAACTGATGAAGCTGATTTACAGCCACAAGACTCCATCGCTGTCAAGGAATGTGTTCGGGATCAATTTCCCGTCGCCCGTCGGTCTGGCCGCCGGTTTGGACAAGAACGGAGAGTTTTACAACGAGCTGTCGTGGTTCGGATTCTCGTTCATCGAGATCGGTTCCCTGACTCCGGAGGCTCAGCCGGGCAATCCCAAGCCTCGACTGTTCAGGCTCCCGCAGGACAACGCTATCATAAACAGGATGGGGATAAACAACAAAGGCATCCAGAACGCGATCAGACATATTCAAAAGGATCCGCCAAAGACGATTATCGCGGCGAGCATAGCGAAGAACAGCACCAGCGCCTCGGACGAGGACACCATCGCTGACTACAAGAAGGCGTTCTCGTATATGTACGACTTTGTGGATATGTTCACGATCAATGTCTCCTGCCCGAATGTTCACGGCCTGCAGAATCTTCAGGACGTGTCATACCTGTCGGATATTCTCGATCCGTTGCTGGATTTAAGGATATGCTACGATGCCTATAAGCCGATTCTGGTCAAGGTCTCCCCTGACATTCCGACAGAGGAACTTGACGAAATCCTGAAATACTGTATGCAATCAGGAATCGACGGAATCGTGGCCGGCAACACGACCAGATCCCGTGACGGGCTCACGACAAACAAGGATAGAATAGAGAAAATCGGCAACGGAGGGCTCTCCGGAGCTCCTTTGTACGAGAAAAGCCTCGCTATGGTCAAGCATATTCATCAGTTCACGTCCGGAAGGCTGCCGGTAGTGGGTGTCGGTGGAATAATGTCGCCGGAGCAGGCCAAGGAAATGCTGGACGCCGGAGCGAGTCTGATAGAGATCTACACCGGTTTCATCTACGAAGGACCTTCAATAGTGAAGAAGATCAACAAATACCTTGAAAACAATAGTTTGACAAAATAAAATCTGAATATGGCAAACGCATCGATCTGTACTATCGGCGACGAGATTCTGATCGGCCAGATAGTGGACACCAATTCCTCGCATATATCCCAGGCGCTTGAGGAGATTGGCGTGAAAGTCACAAGAATGACTTCATTCGGGGATGACCACGACGAGATTGTCTGCAATCTAACAAACGAACTCACTCACAACGAGATAGTCATAACTACCGGAGGTCTTGGTCCAACCAAGGACGACATCACGAAAGCGGCTTTGGCGGAGATTTCCGGAAGCAAGGGTTATGTGGTGAATGAAGGCCAGCTCAAGATGGTCCACGAGATCCTTCACGCAAGGGGACTTGATGTTCTGGACATCAACAAGGCTCAGGCGCTCGTCCCGGACACTTGCGAAGTGATTGTCAACCACCTCGGCACGGCGCCGATTATGGTGTTCCGCTTCCCTAAGGAAAGATACGGACATCAGGCCTCTCTCTATGCCCTGCCAGGCGTTCCGTTTGAGGCGGTCGGGGCGATTCCTGATGTGATCAAGGACGTTAAGGAGCACAACCCACTTACGGACATATTCCATAAGTGCGTGATGGTCTTCGGGTTGGCTGAATCCGCGCTTTCCAAGGAAATTGAGTCTTGGGAGGACAGTCTGCCGGAGGATATGCACCTTGCCTACCTGCCTAATCCTTTGACAGGAGTCCGTCTCAGGCTTTCAATTTACGGTGGAGACAAGGATGAGGAGGAAAGGCGCATTGATGAGCAGTTCGCGCGTCTCAGGCCGATTTTGGGAGACAAGATATATTCCTACAATGATGACACGCTGGAGAACGCCGTTGGAGCCTTGTTCCGTGGCTCAGGGATGACCCTCAGCGCGGCCGAGTCCTGCACCGGAGGCAAGATTTCCTCCTTGATCACCTCTGTTCCCGGGGCTTCTGAATATTACCTCGGCTCCGTCACATCCTACGCCATCCCAGTCAAGGAAAAAGTCCTTGGAGTTCCGGAGGCCACAATCAATGAATATGGAGTTGTAAGTTCCGAAGTGGCGGCGGCGATGGCTGAAGGGGCCAGAAATTTGACCGGGAGCACTTATGCTGTCTCGACCACAGGATTGGCAGGGCCCGGAGGCGATGAGCATAATCCAGTAGGCACTGTATGGATCGGAATCGCAGGCCCTAACGGGACGAAAACCGTCAAAAAGGTCTATAAGAACGACAGGAAAAGGAATATTGAGAGATTCGCTGCGGCCGCGCTCGATGAACTCAGGTTATTTATGCTCAGCGACCGCAAATAATTGAAAATAAATAGTGATAACAAATTTGTTTACCAAGCAAACATTTTTGTTATCGCTATTATTATGGCTATTTGCAGGCTATTTGGCAGTCAAAGAGGTCACGTCATTGAACACTCTTAGGAAATTCTTGCCAGCGACCTTCTCTATCTGATCATCGGTATAGCCACGGCTTGACATCTCGTCAAAGATCACTCCGATTTTTGAGATGTTCTCAAGTCCGGCTGGAGTAACCTCGATGCCGTCGAAGTCGGTTCCGATTCCGACACTGTCTATACCCGCCACCTTAACGGCGTGGTCGATGTGATCCACCACGTCCTTATAGGAAGGTCTTGGCAAAGCGGCAAACTCATCCAGCACAGCGTTCCAAGCGGCGGCCTTTTCCGGATTCAACGGATCGTTGATCCAGTCCTGCTCGGTCCAGCTCTTGGACTCCAGTCCGGAATCCGCCAGAGTCTTGGCGAACGCATCCGAAAGGAATACCGGATAGAAATTGATTTGGATCACGCCGCCTTTGTCAGCAAGCGCGCGCAGCATCTCATCGGACATATTCCTTCTGTGGTGAGCCAAGGCACGACAGCAGGAATGTGTGGAAACAATCGGAGCACGGGAATATTCAAGGACATCGTAGAATGTCTCATCCGAGGCGTGAGCGACATCGACGATCATTCCGAGGCGGTTCATTTCCGCCACCACTTCCCTGCCGAACGGACTCAATCCGTGCCAACGCTGTCCCTGCGCGGCGGAGTCCGCTATTTCATTGTCACCGTTATGGGTCAAGGTTATGTACCGTACCCCAAGCTTATGAAAAACCCTGAGCAAAGGGAGCGACTTTTGGATCGGAGCCCCGTTCTCCATACCTATGAATATGGAAATGAGTCCTTTAGCCTTATTCCTCAAAGCGTCATCCGGCGAGAATGCAAGTGAGGCGATCCCGGAATTGGCTTCAACGGCATCGTAGATCCGGCCGATCATTTCCAAAGCGTAGCGTGTGGCCGCGTCTGGCTGTAGGTCGGCGGATGTGTATAAAGCGAAAAAGGAGGCATCGACTCCCCCTGCCTTCAGTTTTGGCAGGTCAACGTGCCCCCTCTCGTTATTCATTCCGATGTCACGCCCTCGCATCATCATCGTGGGTGTGTCGCAATGAGAATCCAGGACGAACATGATTACTTACGGGTTACAGTCGCATTCTGGATCTTCACGATCTTGATCACAGGATCTCCTGAGTAGCAGACACTTGCGCCTTTGCCGAGGTCGAGCGAAAGATTTTTGCCAGGAGTTACGGTAAGATCCGCACCATCCAATGACACGGTCACATCATCCACAGACATCGTGACCGCATCAATCTTTGAAGATCCTCCTTTACCAGTGACTTTCAAAGAGTTGGCTTTGCCGGAAAGGGATAGTTTGGCACTGTTGTCAGTAGCGACGGAAGCCGTTTCGCATTGACCGTTGACGGCAAGGTCAGCGGAACCCGAATTATTCACATTGAGAGTTTTCGCCGAATATTCCATGACAACCGTCGCGCTCCCGTCCGCATTGACAGTCACATTGTCCCCGGCCTTCACATTGAAAGAAGATAGCTTTGCCTTTTTGCCTACGGAAATCACAGCAGACTCCGCGTTCACGTTAAGATTGGCTATGCTTGAATTGCCGGATAGATCCATTTTGAATTTGCCGGAATTCAGACTATTGCTTGATGAGAACGTACAGTCATCATTCAAAGTGATTGAGTTAAGTGACGAGACATAAACCGTGGCTTCAAGTACAGGACCATCCGAATTCTTACCTTTGAAGGATTTCTTGACTTCTTTCGGAATTGATTTATCATCAAGTCCTATGTAAAGAGTGCCGCCTTTAACGTAGCATTCAAGACAACTCTCAAGGGCATCGCTTACTTTGAATTTGGCATTATAGCCATCCTTTTCAACCAAGGTGACCTTGAAGCCGTCCAACACTGAGATGGCATCAAACTCTGAATATTCATGTTCGATGGTCCTGGTCTGCGCGACGGAAACCGCAGATGTTAAAGCAATGGCGGAAATCGCCATAAATAAAGATTTGATATTCATAACCTTTATAAATTAAATTTTCCTATTCTTCAATTTTTTCCATCAAGGATTCCCACTCCGCTGTCTTGTGGTCAAGCTCGCGTTTGTCCTCAAGGTAGGTTCTGGTGAGCTCCATTATGTCATCACCAGGCCCGGGATTGGAGAGAATCTTCTCGATGTCCTTCATCCTCGCCTCGACCTTGCCGATTTCTGACTCAAGGAATTCGACCCTGTGCCGAATCCTGCGGATTTCCTTGGAATCACTTCGCCTTTGCTCGAACTCTTTCTGAGCCTGTTCCTTTCTGACAGAATCAACCTCATTCTTTGCATCGGGTACCGCAGACACTTTGGGAGAGAAACGCCTCTCCAATTCCTGAAGATTCTCTATCTTCCTCTCTTCCAAGAACTCATGGACACTTCCAAGATGCTCCTTGACCTTTCCGTCACGGAACTCATACATCTTGTCAACCAAGCCTTCAAGGAAATCACGGTCGTGTGAGACGACAATCAGCGTGCCATCGTACGCCTTCAGAGCCTGTTTGAGAATATCCTTGGACTTGATGTCCATATGGTTGGTCGGCTCGTCAAGCGCCAACACATTGTATGGCTGGAGCATAAACTTTGCCATTCCAAGCCTTGCGCGCTCGCCGCCTGACAGGACACTTACCTTCTTGTCGATGTCCTCACCACGAAACAGGAACTGAGCCAGAATGTCACGAAGCTTGTTCCTTACATCTCCGACCGCTATGTTGTCAAGGGTCTCCCACACGGTAAGATTACGGTCAAGGATGTCCTCCTGATTCTGAGCGTAATACCCGATGGAGACATTGTAGCCGGTCTTGGCCTCACCGCTGATAGGCTGCAACTCCCCCATTATCACACGCATAAGGGTAGTCTTACCCTCACCGTTGCGTCCGATCAAGGCGACCTTCTCTCCCCTTCTGACCTCTATCTCAGCGTTCCTGAAGACGACCTTCTCCGGATAGCCGACTGTCAGATCCTTGCCTTTGAAGACTATGTCTCCGGAACGCGGAGCCGGCGGGAACTTAACCGTCAGCGTGACGTTGTCAGTCTCGTCAATCTCCACTCTGTCAAGCTTTTCGAGCTGCTTGATGCGGGACTGTACCTGATTTGACTTCGTAGGCTTGTAGCGGAAACGGTTGATGAAATCCTCCGTCTTCTCGATCATCTTCTGCTGGTTCTCATAGGCCGCCATCTGCTGCGCGAGCCTTTCCTTGCGCAACTCGACATACTTGCTGTACGGAACCTTGTAGTCATGAATATGACCGAGCATGATCTCGACCGTGCGGTTTGTCACGGTGTCAAGGAACCGCCTGTCATGCGAAACGAGGAGCAACGATCCCCGATGACTTTTAAGATAATCCTCCAGCCATTCGATTGATTCTATGTCAAGATGGTTCGTAGGCTCGTCCAGAAGCAGGACATCCGGCTCGGACAGCAGGATCTTCGCCAGCTCTATGCGCATATTCCACCCTTGGCTGAACGTCTCGGTCTTTCGCCCGAAATCCTCATCCTTAAAGCCAAGGCCTAAAAGCGTCTTCTGGGCAAGAACCTCCGGAGGCTCCGACTGACTCATAGCCATAGCGTCTGTCAAGTCATTCAGTCGGTTGATCAAAGAAAGGTATTCATCTGACTCATAGTCAGTTCTCTCAGCCAGTTGGGCGTTCACGCTGTCAAGTTCGGCTTGAATCTCTGTGATGTGGTCAAAAGCGGTCAATGTCTCCTCCATCACGGTTCTCCCCTTGTGGTGTTCCATGATCTGAGGCAGGTAGCCGATACGCAGATCGTTCGGCTTGTCGATGCTTCCAGATGTCGGAGACTGAAGCCCGCAGATCAGTTTCATGATCGTGGACTTCCCCGCTCCGTTTTTGCCGACAAGACCGATCTTGTCCTTCTCACTGATGTGGAAATCTATACTGTCCAAAAGTGTGTAGCCACCGTAGGCCACAGTCAATCCATTAATTGAAATCATTTACGCCTCCTCCTTAATCTCTTCAAGCGCATCTTCCGGCCGTGCCGGTTTACAGCACATCACGCAAACCTCGTACAAAATCAGCAAAGGAGCGGCGGCGATCAACATCGACATCGGATCCGCGGGTGTTATGATGGCAGCGATGCATAGTATAACCACTATCGCATGCCTGCGATATTTAATCAGAGTGTTTCTGGTGACAATCCCGAGTTTAGACAAGATCACGACAACGATAGGAAATTCAAACACAATGCCGAACGCCAGCACAGTTGAAGTGAACATCGAGATGTACGAAGTCAGCGAGATCGTGTTCATCACATCATTGCTGATCTTGTAGCCCATGAAAAAGTTAAGCGAGATCGGAACGATAAGATAATAACCGATTACAAGTCCAAGATAGAACAGGAACGATGCGGAAAGGAATGCCCCTCTTACCGCACGCTTTTCATTCCTGTAAAGAGCCGGGGCTATGAATTTCCAGATCTCGAAACAGACATACGGGAAAGACAGGATGAAGCCCAACTCGAACGCGACCTGAAGATGCACGAAGAACTGGGCGGATATGTCCAGATTCACCAGCGACATCTGCATATTCCCCATTCTCAGACATTTATAGATGAAGAAGTCGCTTTTTGTCGGAGCCAGGATGATGTCGTCAAAGACCAACGACTTGAAGCAAAAGACCACGACACTGACAAGCGTAATGACAAGCACTGAGCGGAACAATGTTCCCCTCAGCACCTCCAGATGGTCCCAGAAGGACATCTCAGCTTCTCCAGCCGCCATTATTTCTTCTCGATCTTCTCGATTTTGTCCGGAGTCTTGGCTGTGGAGTTGAGATCCTTGTCAATGTCACTGATCTGGCTCTCAACCTCGTTCATGCCGTCCTTGAAGCTTTTGACACCTTTTCCAAGGCCTTTCATGAGCTCAGGAATCTTCTTTCCACCGAAAAGGAGAATGATGACAAGGGCGATAATCACCACCTGCCACGGGCCAACAACACCCAAAGGAACAATAAAAAACATAGTCTTAACTATTTAAGCGTTAAAATAATCTTTACAAATATCATCTGTCATTGATATGAGCCTCTATCGCTTCCACAAGCTTCTCCGGACAACGTGTCGGCCGACCGGTAGCCTTGTTGAGAAAGCCAAGGGTCACCTGGCCTTCAACGCAAAGCGTGCCGTCCTGATTGTAAACCGCCTGCCTTACACGGAGTTTCGCCATAGGCACCTCATCGATCATTGCGACAGCCCTGACCACATCTCCCATCTTAGCCGGGAACCTGTAACGGCATTCCACGGTGACTATCGGAATGGTCACACCGTCCTCCTCACATTTCTCTATCGGGTAACCGCACTCGACCATCAGGTTGTTCCTCGCACACTCGAAGTACCGGATGTAATTCGAGTGATGGACGATGCCCATCTGGTCAGTTTCGTAGTATCTGACAGGAAAAGATGTCTCAGAATGTACCATAACAAAATTGTTAGCACCTAAAACAAAAATGTTTTACTATTTGTTTCTCAAAGCGGCAAGAGCCTTTTCGTAACTTTCGATCTTGGAAAGGCTGTCAGCCTCCTTCTTGCGCTCCAAAGCGACAACCTTCTCCGGAGCGTGAGCCACAAAGCTCTCGTTGGACAGCTTTTTCCTCACTGACTCAAGGAATCCGCGCTGATGCTCAAGCTCGGTCTCGATCTTTTTGATCTCCTCCTCGACATCCACAAGTCCCTCAAGCGGAACGAAGAGTTCAACCGTGCGGACAAGCAGCGAGACTCCGGCGGCGTCACCGAAATCAGCCACACTCTCGACCGAGGAAATGTTGGCAAGCTTGGTGACCACAGGGAGCATATTCATAGGGAAATCTCCCTTCACCTTCAAGGCAAGGCTTTCCTTAGGAGAGATGTTCTTCTGCTGACGGATTCCGCGGATCCCGTTCACCGCCTCCTGGGCTATGCCGAATTCCTCGATGATCTTTTCATCGACAACTCCAGCCTTAGGAGTAGGCTGGTACATAATGGTCTCCCCTTCCTTGCGCTCCGCCATAGACTGCCAAAGCTCTTCCGTGATGAAAGGCATCACAGGATGAATCATCTTCAGCAATTTCTCAAAGAATATGATTGTGGCGTCATACGTCGCCTTGTCGATGCTCTCACCATAAGCTGGCTTCACGGCCTCAAGGTACCAGGCGCAATATTCATCCCAGAAGAGTTTGTAGATGCTCATAAGGGCATCTGAGATCCTGAACTTGGAATAATGGTCTTCGACCGCGGTAATGGTCTGGCCAAGTTTATTCTCAAACCAACTTACAGCCAATTTGTTGACCTCACTCTGCTGAAGCTTTTCATCAATCGTCCAACCTTGAACGAGACGGAAAGAATTCCAGATCTTATTGCAGAAATTCCTGCCCTGCTCGACCTGTGACTCATCATAGAATATGTCGTTGCCGGCTGACGAGCAAAGCAGCATACCGATCCTCACGGCATCGGCTCCGTACTTGGCGATGAGGTCAAGCGGGTCTGGAGAGTTGCCAAGAGTCTTGGACATCTTCCTGCCGAGCTTGTCGCGGACAATTCCCGTGAAATAAACGTTGCTGAACGGAATGTCGTTCATAAACTCGTCACCTGCCATAATCATTCTGGCTACCCAGAAGAAGATGATGTCAGGACCTGTAACCAGGTCATTTGTAGGATAATAGTAAGCAAGATCCTTGTTTGGCTGATGGTCAGGATGTCCAGGCTTCTGAGGGTCGAACACTGAAATAGGCCAGAGCCAGCTTGAGAACCAGGTGTCGAGCACATCGTCATCCTGCCTGAGATCAGCGGCTGTCAAAGCCGGATTGATCTTCTGGGCCGCGGCGAGAGCCTTCTCTGGAGTCTCTTCCACAACTATCTGCCCGTCTGGAAGATAGTAAGCCGGGATTCTCTGTCCCCACCAAAGCTGACGGGAAATGCACCAGTCGTGGGCGTTCTCCATCCAGTGACGGTACGTGTTACGGTACTTGTCCGGAATAAGTTTGATCTTGCCGGATTCGACGCTCTCAAGAGCCTTTGCGGCAAGGTCTTCCATCTTGAGGAACCACTGCGCCGAGAGCTTCGGCTCGATGACCGCGTTGGTCCTTTCCGAATATCCCACCGGAGATGTATATTCCTCCACCTTGACAAGGTTGCCGGACTCCTCCAACATCTTGACAATCTTCTTTCTGGCCTCGAAACGATCCTCGCCCACCAGAATCTGAGCCTTCTCGTTCAGGCGGCCGTGGTCATCGATGATGTCAATAACCGGCAGATTGTGGCGAAGTCCGATCTCATAGTCATGAGCGTCGTGAGCCGGGGTGACCTTCAGGCATCCAGTTCCGAAATCCATCTCCACATAACTGTCCTCGATGACAGGGATCTCCCTGTTGATCAACGGGATGAGCACCTTCTTGCCTTTCAGCCAATGATGTCTCTCATCGGCCGGATTGACACAGATGGCGGCATCGGCCATAATCGTCTCAGGACGGGTCGTGGCGATCACGAGATACTTGTCCGTAGGATTGCCGTTGCCATCGGAGATATAATATTTAAGGTGATAGAAATGGCTCTTGGTGTCCCTGTGGATGACCTCGTCGTCACTGATGGCGGTCAATGCCACTGGATCCCAGTTGACCATACGCACACCTCTATATATCATACCTTTCTTATAGAAATAGCAGAATGTGGCGATCACGGCGTCGGAAAGATCAGGCTCCATCGTGAACCTTGTGCGGTCCCAGTCACAGGAAGCGCCAAGCTTGCGGAGCTGCTTGAGAATGATTCCCCCGTGCTCCTCCTTCCACTCCCAGGCATATTTCATAAACTCCTCACGGGTAAGGTCTTCCTTGGATATTCCCATACCCTTGAGCTTGGCCACAACCTTGCTTTCCGTTGCGATGGATGCATGGTCCGTACCAGGTACCCAGCAGGCATTCTTGCCGTCCATTCTGGCCTTGCGGATCAACACATCGTTAAGCGTGTTGTTCAGCACGTGACCCATATGCAGGATTCCCGTCACGTTAGGAGGCGGGATTACTATCGTATAAGGCTCTTTCTCATTCGGCTCAGAGTGGAAGCACTTGTGCTCGGTCCACCAGGCGTACCATTTGTCTTCTACTTCCGCCGGATTGTACTTTGCGGAAAGTTCTTTTTTCTCGCTCATATTACTGCTTATAATATACAAAGTTTACAAATATAGCACATTTTTCACTAAATTTGCTTCAAAAATACGCACATACTATGGAAGAAAAGAAAGAAATCAGTCTGGAAATCCGTCCGGAAGTAGCAAAGGGCACATATTCAAACCTTGCGATCATCACCCATTCGCACAGCGAGTTCATCATCGACTTCGCGACAATCCTTCCCGGCCTGCCTAAGCCGGACATCAGCAACCGCATCGTGATGACTCCAGAGCACGCCAAAAGGCTTCTCAACGCTCTGATGGACAATGTCACAAAGTACGAATCACAGTTCGGACTCATCAACCTTGGCGGCGGACAGGCTCAGCAGGGTGGCACGTTCAATCTCGGAGACCTTCCTCAGTTCGGTCCTAACGGAGCCAAATCATAACTTGAAATGACAGATTTCAAGAATATCAAAGCGTTCACGTTCGACATCGACGGCGTGATGACTGACGGTGGCATCCTCGCCGATCTGGAAGGCCAGCTTTACAGGACTTTCGACGCTAAGGACGGATTCGCTGTCAGAATGGCGTGCCTTAACGGATTCCCGGTCGGTGTGATCACCGGCGGCCGGTCACAAAGTATACGGGCCAGGTTCAGCAGCAACGGAATCAATCCCGAGGACATCTATCTGGGCTCCAGAAACAAGATTGAGGACTTCGAGGATTTCTGCAGGAGGCATAACCTAAAGCCCGAAGAGGTAATGTATTTCGGAGACGACATCCCGGACATAGAGGTCATCCGGGCAGCCGGAATTGGAGTCTGCCCCAACGATGCAGTCGAGGAGGTCAAGGAAGCTGCGGACATCATCTCCGACCGTCCGGGCGGAAAGGCCTGCGTGCGCGAGTATATGGAGAAGGCGATGAAAGCACAGGGACGCTGGGTCTTCGACGCGATCGCCTACAAGAAAAAATTCTAAAGGTTTTCTGAATATGGACACTCACGGAAAGAGGATCATCCTGGCTTCAAACTCACCTCGCCGCCGCGAGCTGCTCGCCGGCCTTGACATCAAGTTCACAGTTGACACGGGCACATCGTTCGTGGAGCAATACTCTCCTGACACTCCGCACGTTAAAGTGCCGGAATTGATGTCGGAAGGTAAGTCATCAGGCTTTCACAGAAAGCTTGAGGCGGATGAGATTCTCGTCACCTCCGACACTATGGTACTGTGTGGAACAGAGATCCTCGGCAAGCCCCACGACAGGGCGGACGCCGTAAGGATGCTCAAGCTGCTTTCCGGACGTGAGCATCAGGTCATCACAGCCGTGACAATCCGTGACTGTCATAGGACAAAGACCTTCTCCGTCACTTCCGATGTCTATTTCAAGAATCTGTCAGACAGCGAGATAGACTACTACATCGACAACTTCAAGCCTTTCGACAAGGCCGGGGCCTACGGAATCCAGGAATGGATCGGCTACGTTGGCATCACCAGATTGGACGGCTCGTTCTACAACGTGATGGGCTTCCCTACCCAGAGATTCTACGAGGAACTCCAAGACTTCTTGAATGGAAGATGAAAGCGTTTTTTCAAAGAATCGGCGGCGCGTACGGAGGAATATTCATTATATTCCTCTTATTCATTGCATGCGGGTGCAATCCGGAGGCTTTCGTGAAACCGATTAACCCTTCATCGCGCCATTTTACTGTCCACGAAGACGGTGACACCATAAAGGTACGGTTCGGAACCGATGACTGGAGCGTGGCGTCCGTTATCCTGGACGGAAAAACCATCGAATGGATCGGAGGTTCATCCGCCTTGGAGAGTATCGATGGGAAAAGGAAAATCACAAGCGACGGATTCATTATGTATTACAAAAAATCCGGCGAGCGTGAGCTTGAACTTTTTTTCCTGCCGAACTTTTCAGACAGCGAAATGAACATTAGCGTGGAAGTCTCGAACTCCTTCGAGTGTGACACATTGACATTCAAGCAATCACGCTGTTCGGGTTATGAGTTTGAAAGCATCATCTGGGGAGATGTGAAAAGGCTCCTTCCTGAATATGAGAAAGGATGTGGTCCGCTTTCTTTCAAGAACGACGGGACGGACACATTGCGAATCTCACGACGAGTTTTCTTCGGTGCCTCCAGGCAGGTCTCTTTCTCAGATGAGAATGGCTTGGCGCGGCATCGGAAAGACCTTATGGTACAGGTTCCCGACGGGGCTCTTGATAATGAAAGTTTAAGTTTCAATGACCATTGCAGTGTCCTGTACAGTTATGATACGATTGAATATCCACTCAAAGACGAAACGGAAGTCGTCATGAGGTTTCCGCCTACCGGAAAGTTTTCATGGTACTACAATATGCTGTGGTATATCGACACCTACTCTGCCGATTATTCAATGTCACTCCGCAACGTCGCCACCGGACGTATCATTCAGGTAAAGGGGATTCTCACCAGCAAGTCACCTAACGGACACTTTACTTTCTATTATGAAAAACGATCTATTATGAAAAACGATGAGCGATAGAATATTCATAAAGACTGTTTTGGGGATGTTCCTCGCCACGGCGCTTGCTCTGCCGGCCGCCGGGCATACGAAAGCGGATTCATCGAAGGTCACACATAGGATAGGTATCAATGTCCGACCTTCGTACATACTGCCCTCCCACAAATTCTTCAGAGGCGAAAACGCACTTGGCAAGCGCCTGGACAAAAGCGGATCCGCACACCTGCAATATTCATTCGCCTTTCCCGCGGACAGCCGCTTAGGCAAGATATACCCGACAGCCTACCAAGGAATTGGTTTGGCATGGAACACATTCTTCGACCAGGACGAGATTGGATCGCCTGCCGCTGTTTATGCATTCCAAGGCGCAAGGCTGGCGCAGCTTTCCCAAAAGTTGTCTTTCGACTATGAATGGAATTTCGGTCTTTCATTCGGCTGGCATCCTTACGACCCATACGGGGACTTGAACCCGAATTTCACAAACGACAAGAATCTGGTGGTCGGATCAAGACTCAACGCATACATCAATGTCGGCTTCTTGCTGACATGGCAACCCGCTCCGCAATGGTTGATCTCGGCAGGAATCGACATGACACATTTCTCAAACGGCAACACGAGCTATCCTAACGCAGGTGTGAACACCATAGGTGGAAGAATCGGGGCGGCAAGGCTGTTCGGGGCGACCCAAATCCGCAAAATCCCCACGGGCGGAACCATTTTTGAATATGACAGTGACGCCTCCGGGCTGAAAAGGATCGCGCAAAGGATGACTTACGATGTGGTTCTCTACGGCGCCGGAAGAGCCAAAGGGCTCATCTGGAACGATGTGCCACACATCTCAGAGGGCAAATTCGGAATCATCGGCTTGAACATAAACCCTTTGTACAGAGTGAACAAATTTTTCAGGACAGGCCTGTCCATCGACATCCAATACGATGAAAGCGCTAATGTCAGTGAGCATGTAGCCGGTGTAGGAGACGATGGCAACATAAAATTCTATCGTCCACCTCTTGCGGAGCAGTTGGGAGCCGGACTTTCCCTAAGAGCCGAATTTGTCATGCCGATTTTCTCCATCAACATAGGCTTTGGACGCAACGTCATCTATAAAGGCAAAGAGTTGAAAGGATTCTATCAGACTTTGGCGCTGAAATCCGACATATACAAAGACCTTTTCATCCACATAGGTTACAAACTGCACGACTTTCACGATCCAAACAATCTGATGCTGGGACTTGGATGGCGTTTCGGGAACGGCAGACAACACTAAAATCTTTGGAGATATGATACCAGACTGGGCAAAAGAGTTGAATTGTTCGATAACCGTCTGCGACAAGGACGGAGTCATCGTCTATCAGAATGACCGTGCGGTCGAACAGTATAGGAAACGCGGCGATCTCATCGGCAGGAATCTGTTCGACTGCCACAATGAAAAATCCGCCGCCATCATCCGTAATCTCCTGGCGACAGGTGGAACGAACTCGTACACAATCGAAAAGAACGGGGTGCACAAGATGATATTCCAAAGCGCGTGGAAAGAGAACGGTTTTGTCGCCGGACTATGTGAGATCTCGATGATCATCCCTGCCGAACTTCCGCATCATGTAAGATAAAACCAGCATGAAAGGACACGTGATTATAAAAGTCCTTGCCGCGTTCTGGTCGGTCGCGGCCATGGGGCTCATACAGCAAAGTTGCGCCAAGACAGAAGGCGGAGACAACAAAAGGATGCTTGAAGCCCTTGACAGAACAATAGCCGAAAGGGACATCTATGAAAGGATCAAACGGGAACGTATAGATTCGATAAAAGCGGGAATCCGGTCGGACACCACAGACAGTCTGAAATATGAAATCTATGACAGATTGTTCGATGAATATTACCAATATGACATCGATTCGGCCATATTCTACGCCCGAAAGAAACTCTCCGTGGCTCAAAGGGCAGGAGCGGAGCGGACCCGCAACGAAAGGATAATCGATGCGGAGATGGACATCGCGGACAGGTACGCTCTTTCCGGAATGTATCTTGAGGCTTCGGAGATTATGAATGAAATGGATCCGGAATCCATGCCGAGGCAGCTGATGTTGAGATATTTACAAATCAGCAACAATTTGTATGGAAACATGGCGAGAATGTCCGATGACCCTCTCGTCAAGGCGGACTACATCCGGAAGCGGGACTCTTTCAGGAATGAGCTGTACAGGAACCTGAGCGATGACGACCTTTTCAAACTCTACGTCTGGTCCGACATTGAGATCGACAACGGCAACGCGACGATGATCCTGGACTCGCTGCTCGCGGTCCGGTCTTCCGGCAGGCTTGATGTACACGAAAGAGCGATAGTCAGTTACATCGCATCCATCGCATCACGAATGTGCGGAAGAAACTCCGAGGCCATCGCTCTCCTCGCTGAAAGTGCCGCCAATGACCTCCAGACTCCGGTCAACGAGTACAAGTCACTCTACGAGCTTGCTGAGCTTCTGTACCGCGAAGGTGACATCAACAGAGCCTACCGTTATGTGAACCAGTCGATAAAGGACGCCGTGGCCGCTAACGCCAGCATAAACGCCCAGGCCATAAACTCGATGCTGCCTCTGATCACCGAGACCTACGACATAAGGATGCACAGCAGGCGCACACAACTCTACATCATACTGTTTGTCATAAGCGCCCTGCTCCTCTCTCTCGTCGTCGCGGTGCAATACATGATCAGAAGCCACCGGAAAGTGGCGGTCGCCAATGCGAGGCTCAAGGAGTATGTGAGCCTTCTCCAGGAATCCAATGACATCAAAGAGCAATATTTGGGAATATATCTGGACATGTGCTCGGACTACATAGCCGGTCTGGAGAGATACCGTTCCAAACTACGCAGGGCAGCGAAGGAAGGCGGCTTCGGTGAAGTGATGGAGAACCTGAAGTCCACCGAGTTCATCGACAAGGAACTGGAGGGCTTCTATGTACGCTTCGATGAATCTTTTCTGGCACTGTTTCCCGACTTCGTGGAACGGCTGAACGCCCTTCTTCAGGAAGACAAGAGATTTGATGCGAGAGGTAAGAACGGAATCCTCACAACAGAGCTCCGGGTGGCCGCGCTGATACGTCTTGGTGTCACCGATTCCACGAGAATCGCACACTTCCTAAGAAGGTCCGTCTCCACGATCTACAACTACCGTGTCAAGATGAGAAACTCCGCTGTTTCCGGCCGCGAGGACTTCGAAAAACAAATCATGAGCATCGGAAGGCTGTCTTGACACGGCTACTATTTTCGGCTGAATCATATAGTTCAATTGACGATGTGTCAATAAATTATAATTTTATCCAACTACTAAAACAGTACCATCGCTTTGTCTTGATGATGTTATTGGTTTTCTTTGCCGAAGAATAACCAATGCAATGTTCTCGTTTATTTATTAAAACTTTTTAAGGATATGAGCAAATCACACTTCCTTTTGTGTTCGATTGCCGTTTTGCTGTTTCTGACAGGACTCAGCGCATCAGCGCAGGTACTGTCGTTCAACGGAAAGGTGATCGACAAGACAGGGCAGCCGGTAATAGGAGCCGCTGTCGTGAACACAAGCGATCGTTCGGTCGGGACAATAACCGATGTGGACGGAACGTTCACTTTGGCAGCCGCCAAAGGTGACATACTGGAGATTTCGTCACTGGGTTACACGACAACCAAGGTGACCGTGGGTGAAAGTGGCGACATCACTGTCATACTTCAGGAAGACTCTGAATTTCTGAGCGAAGCAGTTGTCGTGGGCTACGGAACAATCAAAAAGAAAGATCTGACAGGAGCGGTCGCGTCCGTTTCGGACAAGGATCTCAAGGACACCCCTGTCGCCAATGTCGGACAGGCACTTCAAGGCAAGGTCTCCGGTGTGTATATTCTTGACTCCGGAAAACCTGGGGACAATGTCACGATGAAGATCAGAGGTCTGGGCACAATCAATGACAGTGATCCGCTTGTGGTCATCGACGGAGTCCCGACAGATTTGGGACTGACTTCGCTCAACACAGCGGACATCGACAGGATCGATGTCCTGAAAGATGCGTCCGCCACGGCCATCTACGGATCACGCGGTGCCAACGGTGTCGTGATGGTGACCACCAAAAGAGGCTCCAACGGTGACGGCAAAGTCAGCGTCAACGCCAACTGGGCGATCCAGAATGTAACATATATTCCTGAAATGCTTGACGCCGCAGGCTTCGCAGCCTATTCCAACGACATGTTGAGCAACGCGGGACTGGCCACAAATCCGGCATGGAGCAATCCTGAGACTCTCGGCAAGGGTACGGACTGGATCAACGAGATCCTTCACACGGGCAAGATGCAAAACTACACTGTAAGTTATTCCGGTGGTAACGAGAAAGCCCGCTACTACATCTCAGGAGGATTCCTTGACCAGAAAGGAATCGTCAAGACAGTCGGCTACAGAAGGTTCACATTCCAGAACAACAACGACGCTCAAGTCCTGAAATGGCTGAAGTTCTCCAACAACATCACATTCTCGGCAGACGTTAAGGAGAGCGGTTCATATTCAATATCCAGTGCGATGAACGCCCTGCCTACCCAGGAAGTCAAGAATGCCGACGGCAGCTGGAGCGGTCCGGAGGGGACATCCTACTGGTATGGTGATGTCAGGAATCCTGTCGGTCCCCTCTACACCAACTCGAACAAGACCAACGGCTACAACTTCCTTGGAAACATCTCAGCGGAGATAACATTCGCGAAGTGGTTGAGATTCAAAAGCACTTTCGGCTACGACGCCAAGATGTGGTTCAACGACAACATCTCGTACGCCTATGACTACAAGCCTTCCGCCGTGGAGGAGACAACACGTTACCAGGACTCGAACAAAGCCTTCACATACTTGTGGGACAATTACTTCACCTTCGACCACACGTTCAAAGGAAAGCACAGTCTCAATGTGATGGCCGGTACTTCCGCACAATGGAACGACGCTTCGGGGATCAACGCCACCAAGGCCGGATTCCTTTTCTCCAATGTCCACGAGTTCGACAACGGAACCGTCAACAAATCAATCGGCGGAGCGTCAAGCGACTGGGCGATGATGTCCTTTATGGCCAGACTCAATTACTCTTACGACGACAGATACCTTCTCACAGCCACGATGCGCCGCGACGGTTCCTCAAGATTCGGTCCAAGCCACAGATGGGGTAACTTTCCGTCAGCCTCGGCGGCCTGGAGACTGTCCAAGGAGAATTGGTTCCCTAAGAATATTCTTGTCAACGACATAAAACTGCGCGCCGGCTACGGCGTGACCGGAAACGACAAGATCGGCTCATACGCCTACATCCAGACCTACAACACAGGCACTTACATTTTCGGCGACGACATCGTCACCACCCTCATGGCCAAGTCCATGGCTAATCCGTCAATCCACTGGGAGGAAGTGCGTCAGGCCAATATCGGTCTCGACCTGTCCATGTGGCAGTCACGTGTCAACCTGTCGGTCGATGCATATCTGAAGAACACCGCCGACATGCTTGTCAAGGCGGCGATTCCTATCACTTCCGGCTACGAGGACACAACCACGACCTACACGAACGCGGGCAAAGTCCGCAACAGCGGCTTCGAGTTCACCCTCAACACGATCAACTTCGACAGCACAGGAGACGGGTTCAGATGGGAGACATCACTGACAGCCACATGGAACAGAAACAAGATCGTAAGCCTCAACAGTGACACACCGCTTTACCAGAACGAGACTGGCGGTGCCTACATCACGATGCAGAAGAACGGCAAACCGATCAATGTGTTTTATGGCTATGTGGCCGACGGGATATTCCAGACACAGGAAGAAGTTGACAATCATGCTTTTCAGGAGAACTCCACAGCACCTGGCGACATCCGCTTCAAAGATCTCAACAACGATGGCGTGATCAACGAGGAAGACAGGACAATCATCGGCAACCCTAATCCCGATTGGCTGTTCTCAATGACGAACAATTTCTATTTCAAGGGATTCGACCTTACTGTTTTCCTTCAGGGCGTAACCGGCAACGAGATATTCAACGCTGTGGGCATCGGCAACGAAGGAATGGCCAGCGCGCACAATCAGACGGCATCCGTAAAGTACCGCTGGACCGGCTACGGGACCAGCACCAGCATGCCGCGGGCTGTCTATGGCGACCCGAACCACAACGCCAGAATCTCCGACAGATTCGTGGAAAACGGCTCTTACCTCAGGGTAAAGAACATCACTTTAGGCTACACATTCCCTAAGACTCTTCTGAAAAAAGCGAACATTGACAGTGCGAGGATATTCCTCTCCTGCGAGAACGCTCTGACCCTGACGAATTATTCCGGCTTCGATCCGGAGGTCGGCATCAACGGGATTGATTGGAACATCTACCCGCTGTCACGTACTTTCAGCCTCGGTCTCAACTTTAATTTCTAATGAATATGAACAACTTAAAGATCACAATACTTGGTTTGGCAGGCTTGGCGATGACTTCCTGCTCCGGATTTCTTGACAGTTTTCCGTCATACGCCGTGGACCCATCCGTCTCAGTCACTGACTCCGTCGCCATCGCCTTGACAAACGGATGCTACGTGCCGCTGCAATCCTCAAACCTTTACAATCAAAGAATATGGTCACTCGACATCATCGCCGGAAACTCCGAGGTTGGAGCCGGTGGGGGTGACGATGGAATCGAGACCGTCCAATGCGCTAATTTCGCAGCTGACGCGTCCAACGGATTCGCGCTTTACATCTGGAGATCTCCTTGGGTAGGAATAGGACAGTGCAACACCGCGATAGAATCCATTCTTGGAGAAGGAAACCAGACCAGCGATGCCATCAAGAACCGTTCGCTCGGCGAGGCTTATTTCCTCAGGGCACACTATTACTACATTCTCACACGTCTGTTCGGAGGTGTCCCACTTGTGCTCACCCCGCACAAGGCCAACGAATCCACAGATGCGGCAAGAGCCTCTCTTGACGACTGTTACGATCAGATCATCAGCGACTGCAAGGCCGCCATTGATCTCCTGCCCGAGAAAAGGACATATTCAGGAGCGGACTACAACCGGGCCAGCAAGGACGCGGCATTGGCCATGCTGGCAGACATCTACCTGACATACAATCCGTCCGAGCACTACGGCGAGGTTCAGAACCTCTGCTCACAGGTGGAGGCTTTGGGCTATGACCTGAGCAAGTATGATTTCGCGGACAATTTCGGAGCGAAGGCCGAGACCAGCCAAGAGGCCTTATTCACGGTAGGATATTCAGGAAGCACCCAGTACGACTTCTGGGGTGGCAGCAACCAAAGTTCATGGCTATCCACCTTCATGGGTCCGAGAAACTCGGGAATGGTCGCAGGATCATACGGATGGAACCAGCCTACCGCAGAGTTCATGAGCCAATGGGAAGAGGGTGACCTCAGGAAGGACGTGACCGTCTTCTACAACGGATGTCCGGCCTTCGACGGAATCGAGTACAAGTCATCTTGGTCCAACACAGGTTATAATGTGCGTAAGTTTCTGGTCACCAAGTCATACTCTCCGGAATACAACACGAATGCGGCGGATTTTGTCGTGTACCGTTTCGCGGATGTCCTACTTATGAAAGCCGAGGCTCTGAACGAGCAGGGCAAGACGGACGAGGCCGCGGAACCTTTGAACATCGTAAGAAAACGTGCCGGGCTCAACCCGATTCCTTCAGGAAAGACAAAGGAGGAAATGAGGGAGATCATCATCCACGAGCGCAGGATGGAACTAGCTTTCGAGGGTCACAGATGGTTTGACATCATCCGGCTCGACAAGGGACAGTACGCCCTCGATTTCTTTGCCGGAATCGGCAAGAAAGCCACCAAGGACAGGCTGCTTCTGCCTATCCCTCTGACGGAGATGGACTCCAACAACCTGATGGAGCAAAACCCTGGATATTAATAAATAAACTGGATTATACAATGAAAAAATCGATAATGACCGCCGCCGCGGCACTCTGTCTGGGCATTGCATGCTCCTGCTCGGAAGAGGATTACAAGACTGTCGATCCATCCGCCGGGAATATTCTTGAAATGACCGCTTCCGGAACGGAGATCAAGCTCGACGAGAAAAAAGCCGACAGCGAAGCTTTGGCGTTGAATTGGACGACAGGCACCAACAAAGGCACAGGCAACGCCATCACCTACACTTTCGAGATGGCTCTGAAAGACTCCGACTACTCCTCCGGCTACAAGGAGGAACTCGGAAGGAAAGCATATTCAAAGACTTGGACAGCAAAGGCGTTGAATGACTTCCTAAAGTCGAACTTCGGTGCCCAAAGCGGTGTCAAGGCATCTTACAAGGCCAGGGTGACCGCTTCCGTGGCTGAATATGACGATTTAGCCCAAGAGTCGTCAGTGGAGTTCACAGTGACTCCTTACGAGCCTGTCAGCACGACACTTTACATGATCGGAGGAGCGGCACCCAACGGTTGGTCCGCAGACAACGCCACCGAGCTGACACGCACGTCCACCGGCGTGTTCTCTTGGACAGGAACGCTGAACGAGGGAGAACTTAAGTTCATCACCACCTCGGGACAGTTCTGGCCGGCATACGTCAGGGAAGGCTCGGACGCTTCGGGAAAGACACTTAGGTACTTCTCAGAACAGCCGTCAGATGACCTTGACCTCAAGTTCAATATCCCGGAGGCACGAGGCTACAAGATCACCGCCGACATACTCAACCTGACATTCACACTTGAAGAGGCGGATGTCAACAAACCGCCATACGACGCAATCTACTTTGTCGGCGATCCGACCGGCTGGTCATTCGTCAGGATGACGCAGGATCCTGTCAATCCTTTCGTGTTCCGTTATGGAACAGAGTTCACCAGCGGCGGAGAGTTCAAGTTCGGCACATCCGACGGCTCATGGGAAAACATGTACAAGGCCTCTGAAGAGAGTGCCTCCATCAAGAACACCGGCGTGCAGTTCGTGAAAGGCTTTGATCCGGATCCTAAATGGAAGATAAATGACGAGGAGACCGGAAAGGCCTACAAGATCGCCTTTGACATCACTCCTGGAAAAGAGAGCATGAACTGCGTTGAGTTCGTCCCTTACGAATCGCTCTGGCTCATCGGTTCCGCCGCTCCTCACGGATGGTCGCTGGACGACGCCGCATCCGATGACAAATGCAGGCTCAAGGCAGGTGATGACAAATATATTCTTACATGGACAGGAGATCTCTCCGCAGGCGAGATGAAGATCAGCTGCGAGCTCAAGAGAGAGTGGGACGGATGCTGGTTCATGCCGACGTCAGCCAACAAGCCATTCAACACTGTCTCCGATGAGGTCATCTCGTTCGTGGACAGCAATAAGGATTCCGGAGTGGACCGTAAATGGATTGTTGAGAACGCCGGCAACTACACAATTACTGTAAACCAGCTGGCGGAGACCATCACCATCGTGAAAAACTAACGTAAGAAACCATGCGTTACAGAATGTTTACAGAATTGATCTTGACAGGCACCATGCTTCTCACGGGTGCCTGTCAGAAAGAGAAAGGCTACACTGGATTCATGAAGCCGTCCGCCGGGGAGGAGACCGTGATTTCAGTCAGGACTGACAAAGCTGCTTACAAGCCAGGCGAGACTATCAGATTCACCGCCTCCGCGACTCCCGGAGCTGACGTGTATGTCAGATACATGCATCTGGGCAAAGTCGTCAGTGAACAACCACTCAATTCATCGGAATGGAGCTGGACCGCACCGTCCGGGAACTACAAAGGGTACATGGCCGAGGTTTACAAAACCACATCGGCCGGCGAGAAAATCCTTGGAACTGTAGGAATCGACGTGTCCAGCGACTGGGCCAGATTTCCTCGTTACGGATTCCTTTCCAGTTTCGATGTCATGAGTGAAACCGCCGTCAACAACATCATCGGCAACCTTAACCGCTATCACATCAACGGAGTACAATTTCAGGACTGGCATTGGAAGCACCATTGGCCGTTGGGCGGGACACGTGACAACCCTCTTGAGACCTACAAGGACATCGCAAGCAGGAACACGTCCCTGACAACACTCAAGAACTACATCTCTGCCATCCACAGCCACGGAATGAAAGCCATCTTTTACAACCTTTGCTTCGGCGCTCTTGACGACGCGGCACAGGATGGAGTGAAGGAGAGCTGGTACATATTCAACGACAATGGCAGAAACAACAAGGATATGCACGCCCTGTCCGCTCCTTTCAAAAGTTCAATCTTCCTTGTCAACCCTGACAATCCACAGTGGCAGGAATATATAGGCGAAAAGACCGACGATGTCTATTCCGTGCTTGATTTCGATGGTTATCAGATTGACCAGCTGGGGTATAGAGGCACGAGGTACGACTATGACGGCAACACCGTTGACCTGCCGGCCGGCTATGCTTCCTTCATCAATGCGATGAAATCAAGGCAACCAGCCAAGGATCTTATAATGAACGCCGTTTCCGGCTATGGAGCCGAACGGATCTTAGGAACAGGCAAAATGGCCTTCGCCTACGATGAGATGTGGGGGGACGAAGCCGACTTCACTGACCTCAAGACCCACATCGAAGACAACAACCGGTTCAGCGGGAACGGCATAAGCACAGTCTTCGCCGCCTACATGAACTACGGTAAGGCTGGAAGTCTCGGATCGTTCAACGCCCCTGGTGTCATCCTCACAGACGCGGTGATGTTCGCCCTTGGAGGCTCACATCTGGAGTTAGGCGAGCACATGCTTTGCAATGAATATTTCCCCAACAGCAGCCTCGGCATGACAACCGAGCTTCAGAACGCAATGGTAGCCTACTATGATTTCATGACGGCCTACGAAAACCTGCTCCGCGACGGAGGAGAGTTCAATGACGTGGAAGTCACTTCGGCTGACGGCAAGCTTGGCATCAAGCCCTGGGCTCCTGAAAGGGGAAAAGCGATAACCCTATGCAGAAAAGTAGGCGATCGTCAGGTAGTCCACATCCTAAACTTCACTCAGGCCAACTCTTTGAGCTGGAGGGATATGGATGGCACAATGCCGGAGCCTGCACAGATCAGCGAAGCATCGGTCGACATCAATGTGACAGGCAATATCTCCTCAGTCTGGATGGCCTCGCCCGACATTGACGGAGGCGCGTGCAAGAAACTGGATTTCAAGCAGAACAGTGGCAAGGTCCGCATCACGATGCCTTCTTTGAAATATTGGAATATGATTGTTTTGGAATATGAATAGAAAAACTTTGATTCGCGCCCTCGCGGTGGTTTTCGCGACAGCGCTGACTTTTGGAGGCACGGCATACGCCGGAAACGCCAATGACGGTCGTCCGACCGTGGAGAAATCCGAATCCCTGATTTCTCCGAACGGCAACCTCAAACTTGAGTTCAGACTTCAAGACGGAGACAAGCCACGTTACAAACTGTCCTACAAAGACAAGGTTGTGGTTGATTGGAGCCGCATGGGATTCCAGCTTAATGACAGTGGACTCTTCGACTGGTTCGAGCTTGCGGATGTCTCCAGAAGTACCACAGATGAGACCTGGAATCCTGTCTGGGGTGAGGAAAGCACGATAAGAAACCACTATAACGAACTGGCCGTCACCTTGAGGCAGACTTCAAGCGACAGACGTATGGTAGTCAGATTCAGGTTGTTTGACGACGGTCTCGGATTCAGGTACGAGTTCCCTGACCAAAACAATCTGGTGTATTTCGTGATAAGTGATGAACTGACCGACTTCTCCATGACATGCGACCACACGGCATGGTGGATTCCCGGAGACTACGACACTCAGGAATATGACTACACCAGATCCCGCCTGTCCGAAATCCGCAGGTTGATGGAAGCCTCCATCACAGACAACCTCTCACAGACCTCCTTCTCCCCTACCGGAGTGCAGACATCACTTCAACTCAAGACTGACGACGGGATCTACATGAATATTCATGAGGCGGCTCTTGTGAACTATCCAGCCATGCATCTGGATCTGGATGACAAGAACATGGTGTTCCACGCGCATCTGACGCCATCCCCAACCGGAGAGAAAGCCTACATGCAGACTCCATGCACGACACCGTGGAGGACAATCATTGTCTCTGACGATGCCCGTGACATCCTCGCGTCACGCATCACCTTAAATCTCAACGAGCCTTGCAAGATCGAGGACACATCGTGGATCCATCCTTGCAAGTATGTCGGTGTCTGGTGGGAGATGATCACCGGCAAGAGTTCTTGGGCCTACACGGATGACCTCCGCAGCGTACACCTTACGACCGATGACCTGACAAAGGTGAAGCCTAACGGAAAGCATGGAGCGAACACGGCCAATGTCAAGAGATACATCGACTTCGCCGCCGAAAACGGATTCGACGGCGTGCTTGTGGAAGGCTGGAACATCGGATGGGAGGACTGGTACGGACACATGAAGGAAGACGTGTTCGATTTCGTGACCCCATACCCTGATTTCGATGTGGAAGGCATCGAAAGATACGCAAAGGAGAAAGGCGTGAAGATGATCATGCACCATGAGACCTCGGCTTCGCCACGCAACTACGAGCGTCAGCTTGACACCGCCTACAAGTTCATGAGGGAGCATGGCTACGACGCCGTCAAATCAGGTTACGTCGGAGACATGATCCAGAAAGGGAACAATCACTACAACCAGTGGATGGTCAACCATTACCTGTATGCAGTGCGGAAGGCCGCTGACTACCACATCATGGTCAACGCCCACGAGGCTGTCCGTCCTACCGGTCTTTGCCGCACGTACCCGAACCTTATCGGCAACGAGTCCGCGAGAGGCACAGAGTACCAGGCGTTCGGTGGCTCCAAGCCGTTCCACGTCTCAGTCCTTCCTTTCACCAGACTCATCGGCGGTCCTATGGATTATACCCCGGGAATCTTCGAGATGAACATCTCCAAGATCAATCCAGAGAACAACTCGCACGCTAACTGCACGATAGCCAACCAGCTCGGCATCTATGTGGTGATGAGTTCCCCGCTCCAGATGGCCGCTGACCTTCCCGAGAACTACGAGCGGTTCCCTGACGCGTTCAAATTCATCAAGGATGTGGCCATCGACTGGTCTGAAAGCCGCTATCTGGAGGCTGAGCCAGGGGAATATATCACCGTGGCCCGCAAGGCCAAAGACACAGGCAAGTGGTTCGTCGGCAACGTGACCGGCGAGAAGGCGCACGAGTCCGTGATCAGATTCGATTTCCTCGATCCAGGCAAGACCTACATCGCCACTATCTACGCAGACGCCCCAGATGCGGACTACAAGACCAACCCACAGGCCTATACCATCCGCACGATGAAATGCAAGAGCAAGACCATCCTCAAGCAGAAGGCTGTCGAAGGTGGCGGGTTCGCGATTTCCTTTGAAGAAGTCGGTGGGAAATAACCAGCTGATTGTCAAGCCGAAAAGAAACCGTCTTTGGTCCATTCAGACCAAAGACGGTTTCTTATTTCTCTGATATTAAACTTATTACCAATCACACTGCATGCCAAAAGCAGACTCGTGACAGATTCTACGCTTTTGTGAAATTATAAGCGATCTCGAATTCAGTTGTGGCCTTCCAGACAAGGTCAAGGTCAGACGGCTTCTGAAGTCCGATCTGATTCATTATCTTCTTAATGGTCTGAAGGGTCTTGATGTCCTCTGGATCATGAGACTGCGCGAGTTGCTCAAGCACAGCGTCAAGGGTCGGAAGAACCGGAAGAAGAGCGTCAATCACAGGAGCGCAAAGTTCCTTGTCAACATAGATTTTCAGGTTCTGGCCGTTAACTGTATATTTATATTCAATGCCTCTGGTAAGCACTTTCTGAAGTTCCGTGTTCAATGCATCGACATCAACACCGAGCGCTTTGAGTGTGGCAAGGATTTCAATGACTGAGGACATGTCGATTCCATCAATGTCAGTTCTGGTCTCCTCCGCGTCAGCGGCGTCAATGATGGCACTCACATTCGGCACGATGAACAACGCGTTGTCCATAGCGTACCAGAACACCAGATTAGCCTTAGGAGAGGTCTCCCAATCCGTGTGATGGGCGGAAAATGTGACATTGCCGTCCGCGTCAGGCTTGATCATCTTGGCCAATTGCTTCAAAGTAGCCATAGGATCGTCACCAAGATCCGGTTCTGCCCAATATCGTGCGGTGATGTTGCCGGTCTCGTCAAAAGTCACCTGATCCATTAACTCAGCCGCAAAAAGGCAACCGAATATATTAGCGTAGGCAGAGACCTTGGCTACCGCCGGAGCAGCCGCGCCTGCGGCCTTCCATGTCACCTGCACCGGTCCGCCGACAGGAGTACCGGTCTGATCCACCTTACATTTGCGGGTGACATTCCAACTTCCCGTCAAAGAAGCCGCATAGGAACCTTGAACCTGAGTGGTGACTGCCATACTGATTGTTCCATCAAGTTTCACCGTTCCTTCCACTCTGAACGCATAGCATGGATTGTCATCTGTGCTTCGTAAGGTGGCGGCGACTGATGGAGGAGTCGATACTATCGTCGATCCTTGAAACGAGAAAGAGTCATCGGATTTCTTACGAAGATCCACTTTCATTTTCACTTCTGGATAACCAGGCACGATTCCGGTCAAAGTAAGTGTTCCGGCATCCTTGCTGTCAGCAACCAACAGCACTTCGCCATAAGAACATGTGACATCATTGACAGTTACCGCGGCATTACCGCTTTCCACCGAGATTTGTTCGACAGGAATCTGTCTCCAAGCGTCGTCAGCATTGTCCTTCTGACAAGCTGTAGTGGCAAGAATGGACGCTACCAGCGCCATCAAGCCAAAGAATTTAGTTTTCATAATTATAAAGTTATACTCACTTTTCCTCTTCCTTAGGTAAAACTATGGTTCTGAAGCGCTTCTGACGGCGTTCCCAACGCTCGCGGGCAAACTGCTGCATATCAGTGGCCTGGTCGTTCTCGTCGATGATCTCAAGACCGAGAATCGTCTCGATGATGTCCTCAAGGGTGATGATGCCTTGGAAACAGCCATATTCATCAATAATCAGGCCGATCTGCTCGTGCTTTTTGAGCAGTTCCTCCCAGATGTGGCCGCAGGAATCCTCCTCCGTGAAGAAGGAGATCGGGCGTTTCAGTTCCACAAGACGTTTGTCGAACTCATCGTCAGCAAGCCCCTCAAGCGCATCACTCAGAAGGATATATCCGGTGATATATTCAGGAGAGTCCCCATAGACCGGAATCCTTGAGAAATGGAGGTAGGTCTCGTTCTTGTAGAAATTCTTCAGGGACATGTTCTCCTGCGCCGTCATCGCAACGATCCTTGGGGTCATCACGTCGCAGGCCTTGACGTTGTCAAGTTTCATAATGTTCTGGATGACCTTGTTCTCGTCGGAGTCGATCACTCCTTCCTCAGCACCGATATTGGCCATCGCCGTCACCTCTTCCCTGCTGACTGTAGCCTCGTCCTCGTCCTTGGTCATCAGATTGGTGATCAAGCGGATCATGATCACAAGCGGCCACATAAGAACCGACAGGAACGAGATGGCCGATGTCACAAAGCCCATTAGGTTCTTCCAATAGGATGTTCCGATGGTCTTAGGAACAATCTCGGAGAACACCAAAACCAGCAAGGTTGTCAGCGCTGAGATGATACCGAACCAAGTGCTTCCGAACAAGATGGTAGCCTGCCGTCCAACCGCAGCCGCACCCAACGTGTTTGCGATTGTGTTCAAGGACAGAATAGCCGCCAGAGGCCTGTCAGGATCCGATTTGAACTTAAGGAACTTCTCCGCAGGCCTGTACCCTTGCTCCTTCCTCATCGTGATGTAAGAGATCGGTGTCGACATCAACACCGACTCCAGAAGCGAACAAAGGAACGACACTCCCAGCGTCCCCAGCATATAAACTATAAGCAGAGCCATATAGGTTTTCAGTTAATTCTTACAAATATAGCATAAATTTCCTCTTTCTGCCTAAATTACCTATGTTTACACGCAAAAAATCCCTTCCATACAAATTGAAAGATTCTCAAAAGACTGGGCACATACTTAACAGCAGCCGCATACGCAAGCAAGAGACTTATCATATACGCGCAAGATTGCGCGCAAGATAGAACCTTTTGCGCACAATCTCGCGCGTATGAAACTATTTTCTCTCGAATGTAAGAGTACTTGTGTTAATTGCCAAAGCTTAATGTCGTGCGACATCTGACAGGAACAACCTTCCCTCGATTTTTTCCTGGTGCCCAGTTTGGTGAAAACCTTACTATGTTCATAATTTTGTCATTAGTTTTCTTCCCGGCACCTTTGACAACAACATTTCTCACTCCTCCATAGACATTGACTGTGAACTCAATAATCACATTCCCAGAAACGTTCGACCCCTCCATCATATCTTCAACCCACTGCGCAAATTTCGTTATCGTACCACCTTTAAACGTGGGTTTGACTTGAACACTCTCATAAGACAGGATCGAAGGTGTTGATAAGATAGTTTTCTCATTATCAGGTTTTGATTGAGAGGTATTGTACCCATTTTCCTTGGCACCGCCCGCGATGGTGTACACAATCCTCAAAAGTGTATAGGCCATGTTCAGTCTTGGAGACGGAGCGAAGTTCTGGCTTTACACGAAGCCGACGGACATGCGCAAGAACTTCAACATGCTGAGCGGGATAGTGAACAACGACATGCGTCAGAACCTGTACAGCGGGGATGTCTTCGTGTTCGTAAACGCTTCCAACAACATGATGAAGCTGCTGCGCCATGAGCCGGGCGGACTTGTGATCTATAACAAACGCCTTGACCACGGAAGGATGCATCTGGTAGAGCGGATACAGGAGGGTGACCCGACGATAACACCCTTTGAGTGGCGCCGTCTTGTGGACACCATTCAGGGAATAGTCGATGATCCAAGACGCCGGCTGCAACGTCGCCTGCGACTATGTTCAAGTGGACGAGAGCACATTGCCGGTAATAGACAATGAAAAGCACCGCGCGGTGAAGGGATATGTATGGAGTGTGGTGAACGTGATGACGGGAGACAGGTTCTTCTTCTATGAACATGGCTCCAGGAGCACCCGCGTGGCCATGGGTCTGCTGAAGGACTTCACCGGAGCCATCCAGAGCGACGGTTACATCGTGTACGAACACTTCGAGGGGATGGAAGGGAAGAAGCTCCTGGGCTGCTGGGCCCACGCAAGGCGCAGGTTCTTCGAGGCCAAGGCGGAGAATGAGAAGCTGGCGCTTGAAGCCCTGTCCTACATCCGGCGGCTCTATGATGTGGAAGCGGAAGCGGATGCTCTTGACGCGGCAGACAACAAACCCGACCATGAGCGCAGGAAGGCCCTGCGGCAGGAAAAGGCTTATCCGGAAATCAAGAAGTTCGAGACGTGGATGGAGGCAAGCATCCTCAAGTGCCCTCCGAAGTCTCTGATGGAGGAGGCCATCTCCTACACCTATAAGATCCTTAAAAAACTGTCGCTCTACGTCACCGACGGCCGTTACAAGATAGACGACAATATGGTGGAGAACAGCATCAGGCCTCTGGCCGTCGGGCGTCAGCAAGAATCTCCGTGCAAAGGTTCACCCATATTATACTGAGTATCGCCCACTCCAGACGCTCTGCCTCCAGATTCTCAGAATGGAAGAGGTTAAATATGGTGACAGCAGCGACGAAATCTGCGGAATCCTCTTTGATGGAGCGTGGCTTTGGGAAGAATATGTCAAAACCATCTTGAGTAATCATGGTTTCAAGCACCCCGAGAATAAGTTGCATAAGGGAGGAATATACCTGTTCGATGACAATAGTGGCATACGTTATCCTGACTTCTACAAGGACGATATGGTGCTCGATGCCAAATATAAGCGGCTTGGCAGTTACGACAAGGTCTCAAAGTTGGATCGCAATGACGTCCATCAGGTCATGGCATATATGACGACTCTTAAAGTGAATCGAGGCGGCTTCGTTGCACCATTGGAGCAGAAACAGTCGAAAGTGCCCACCTCTCATCTTAAAGGGAGCGCGGCTACCCTATCAATTTTCGGCATTGAAATATGCAAGTCTGCCACTTCCTATGCGGAATTCTGCGAGAAGATGGGTGAAATGGAGGCAGAATTTGTGGACTCTTTGAAACAGTTCTGAGTGGATAAATGATAATTTA
>UMHM01086948.1_pt1 | contig 97019 bp, 88 predicted proteins | sample 1965501 | NCBI WGS metagenome assembly UMHM01 (sample SAMEA4836095, study PRJEB28245) | human gut metagenome | biome: gut microbiome; material: fecal sample | place: Denmark | collected 2008
CTCAGTAGGGAATCCTCGTCCTTCAGGGCGAGGAGGAAGTCAATCGGTTATTTGCGTTAAAAAGAAAATGAGTTTGTCGTTTGCCTCAAAGTCCTTTTCCCCGTGCTGAATCTAAAGCATCCACTCTATGCAGACTGACACGCGTCAGGACTTCTTAGTTAAATATTCCCTCTTTGAGGGTTTGATTCTTGCAAGGGCTACAATCCCTTGTCACGTAGTTTTAAGTGCCTATCATGGAAGATAGGAAGGAGTCAAATATTATGGCATTACCGCTGCGGATTAAATTCAGAGATTGGGACTTTTGGACACCGCTTCTTTTGGGCGATGTGAAAAGCGAAAAACTCGATATCAAGGCCGCGCGTGTGGCCTCCCTTATTGACAATGTTGCCGATGACCCCGAGTGCGATGCCGCCGAGATGAGCTTTTCGCGCTATAACCTACGCGTCGATCAAGGAAAGGCCGAGGGAATCGTTGCCGTGCCGTTTTTCATCATGCGCGGATTTCGCACGCGCAACATCGTCACGACCGACGAGAGTCCGTTAGAGAGCCTTTCGGACTTGGCCGGAAAACGCATCGGTCTTTCGGGTTGGCAGGATTCAGGCAACACCTGGACGCGGGCGCTCTTGCGCCGCATCGGTGTCGATTGCGATGCAATTGACTGGGTTCTTTCGCGTTGCACGGAAAAAGATCCCGTGGAACCGAATCGCGGGAGGGCATTCTGGAACGGAACGACCGTTGTGCATGAGCCGGAAGAAAAGCCGCTTGTCGAACTGCTTCATGAAGGGAAAATCGATGCGATGTTCCAGGCCTTTATGCCCTACGGGTACTGCTCGGGAGACTTGGGTTTGAGACCGGTTGTCCGCGACTTTAAAGCCGATGAAATCAACTACTACAACGCCGTCGGCTACGTGCCGGGAATTCATATTTTGGCCCTCAAAGAAGCCTATGTGCGTGCCAATCCCTGGGCGGTTCGGGAGCTTTGTGTGACGCTTGATGCCTCAAGGAAGCTTTGGCGTGAAAAGCGCCGTCGCTATGCGGAAACAACGCCCTGGATCTTGCAGGATTTAATCGATGAAGGGCAACGCCTTGCTCCCGATTACGATGCCTGGGATCTGGAAAGTAACCGCACGATGATTGACGACTTCGGACGGGAAGCCTACGAGCAGCACTTAACGGTGCATCGCAATACGGCCGACATCCTTTTTCCGGAGCGCTTTTAAATGAATAACTCCGTTTTACGTGTTGCACTCGGGCAGTTTTTCGTGCAGCCTGAAAGCGGCACGAATCTTACGATTGTCAGCGAGTTGATTGACCGAGCCGATCAGGGCGGTGCCGGGTTGCTTCTTCTTCCCGAAGGCATCATTGCCCGAAAGCCCGGGGATAACACTTGGCCCGTGACGCATCGCGAACCGCTCGACGGCCCCTTTGTGTCCGGTCTACTGAAGGCATCCGTCGGGAAAACCGTCACGGTCGTGTGCACTGTGCAGATTGCCTTGCCGAACGAAAAGCGGTACGCCAACGATCTTCTGGTGGTCCGGGACGGCAAGATTCTCCTTTGCTACCGGAAACTCCATTTGTACGATGCCTTCAACGCCCGGGAAAGCGACAATGCCGTTGCCGGCAATGCCGTTCCGGCTCTTGTGGATGTCGGACCTTTCCGGTGCGGCTTTATGACGTGCTACGACATTCGGTTCCCGGAACTGGCGCGCTCACTGGCTCTTTCCGGGGCAACGCTTCTTGTGGTTCCGGCTGCTTGGGTGCGCGGTCCCTTAAAGGAAATGCATTGGGACATCAATATTCGCGCGCGTGCCCTGGAAAACACCTGTTATCTTGCGGCGGTCAGCGAATGCGGTCCCGTGAACGTGGGTCAATCGAAAATCGCCGATCCGTACGGCGTTGTCGTTGCTCAGTGCGGCACGGCAAATCAATTGCTTTTTGCCGATATCGACGCGAAGACCGTTGAGGCTTGCCGAGGGAGTCTTCCGGTTTTAAAAAACCGCCGTTTTGCGTCACCGCACTTAAAAGTGCTCGGTGAAAACTAAGTTCTTTTGTCTTGTCAGGAATATCAACATGAAAATCTTTCGCAATAAAACCCTTTTAACCTTTGTCGGTGTCTGCTTTGCGGCGATGAGTGCGACGGCTATGGATTTGCCGAGTGAGGCCATTGAGGCTCAGCCTTTTGACAAGGAGTTGGCCTCGCAAGTGCCCGAGGCGATTCGCACCTCCGGGCGCATTCGCAATGCCGTCACGGGATCTTTCTCTCCGTATTCGATTACGCTACCTGACAGAAGCATTGTCGGTGCGGCAAACGATCTTTCGACGGCAATCGGTCAGATGTTAGGTCTTAAGATTGAGTACATTAAGAACCCGTCTTTTTCCGGAACGCTCATGGGCATTAAGGCCGGACGGTACGATGCGAATTTGGAGCCTTCCGGTGACTACCCCGATCGCGAAAAGCTCTACGACTTTGTCGATTATGCTCGTGAATATGTGATTTTTGCCGTCAAGGCCGGAAATCCCAAGAAGGTCAACGACCTTGCCGATACCTGCGGCCTTAAGGTCTCGGTGATGGCAGGCGGCAGTGCCGAGCGCGTCATCAAGACCCAGTCCGAGCGGTGCGTGAAAGAAGGCAAAGCTCCCGTGGAGGTGCTTGCCTTTGAGGGACAGGCCGCGCCTGCCATGGCGCTTTCTTCAGGCCGGGCCGATGCGTTCTTTTCGAGTCAAGCGCCCTTAAGTTACTTTGTCAAACAGAGTAACGGACGTCTGGAATTAGCGGCTGTCGGAAAGAGTAACGGCTTCGGAACGATTTACCAAGGAGCCACCGTTAATAAGGGCGACCCCATGGGCCCTGTGCTTTTAAAGTGCTATCAAAAGCTTTTTGCTAACGGCACGTATGAGAAAATCATGCGCAAATGGGGTCTGGAAAATAATCTTCTGAGTGAGCCGGGAATTAACCTGGGCGGCAAAGCCAAGAAATAAGCGTAGGCTTTAGCTTTCCTAAAGCGGGTTCTTGCAACGCTTTTGTAAGAGCCCGGGTGTATTTGTTGACTCACAAAAATTCGCGTAAAACAATAAAAAAGGAACGCTTCTTATGACTGACTGTACTGACGTCGGCATCGATGTACGACAGGCCGTCAAGCTCGGTCATCCCGTTCGGCAAGTTGTCATCGGCATGATTGCTCTTTTGCTTGCCGCCATTGTGTGGCTCTGTGTCGTCAATCCGAACTTCGGTTGGTCGACGGTCGGGCATTATCTGTTTAACCCGAACATTATGACGGGCATCCGGATGACCATCGTTTTGACAATTGTCGCAATGGTCATCGGGACAGTCCTGGGTCTTGTGTGTGCTCTCGGGAAGATGTGCGGTGTTCCCTTTTTTATGCGTCTGACGGATTTGTATCTATGGTTTTTCCGCAGCACGCCGCTTTTGGTGCAACTGCTGTTTTGGTACAACCTCGCGGCGCTTTTCCCGGTTTTGGGGATTCCGGGCATTTACACGGTTTCGACAAATTCGGTGATAACGCCTTTGACGGCGGCCGTTGTGGGCCTGTCGCTTAACGAAGGGGCGTATATGGGTGAGATTATTCGAGCCGGTCTCGAATCGGTCGATGCTGCACAAAGAGAAACGGCGCAGGCCTTCGGCATGAGCCGCTCGCAGATTCTTTTCCGCGTGATGCTCCCGCAGGCCATGCGTGCGATTGTTCCGCCGACGGGCAATCAAGTGATTTCTATGGTCAAGGCCACGGCCATGGTCAGCGTCATCGCGATGGACGACCTTTTGTACTCCGTGCAGACGATTTACAACCAAACGTTCGAGATTATTCCGCTTCTGATTGTGGCGGTGATTTGGTACCTCGTGATGACATCGGTTTTAACGGTGATACAGGCGAGAATCGAGCAGTACTACAGGCGCTCCGATCGTAACGACATCGGTGCGGCAAGCGGCGCTTCCGGTCTTTAGGAGACACACGCAATGGATATTCAAACCGAAGTGAAAGCCGTCACCGAGGCTGATGCTACGCCCCCGGACGTTGTTGTTTTAGCGCGTAATGTGTGTAAGTCCTTTAACGGGAATCCGGTCCTAAAGGGGATTAACCTTGAAGTACACCGCGGAAAGGTTGTTGCCATTATAGGTCCGTCCGGCTCGGGCAAGTCCACGTTCCTGCGGTGCATTAATCACTTGGAAACGATGGATTCGGGTTCGATTACCGTTGACGGTGTGCAAATCGGCTACGTTCGCAAAGGGGGAAAACTCACGGAAGCCTCGTATGCGGAAACGGCGCGACAACGGCACCGTATCGGCATGGTTTTCCAAAGTTTTAATCTTTTCCCGCACATGACGGTCTTGGAAAACGTTATGGAAGTTCCGGTTCGGGTTCACAAAGAAGATCCGGAGACTGTGCGCGATCGAGCATTAAAGCTTCTTGCTAAAGTGGGGCTTGCGGATAAAGCCGACGAATACCCGCGGCGACTTTCAGGCGGGCAGCAACAGCGCGTTTCGATTGCCCGGGCGCTTTGCATTTCACCCGATTTACTGCTTTTTGACGAACCGACATCGGCACTGGACCCGGAACTTGTGGGCGATGTTCTTGCCACGATTCGCGATTTGGCAGACGGCGGATACACGATGATTATCGTCACGCACGAAATCCCGTTTTCTCGGGACGTGGCCGACTGGGTTGTCTTTATGGACAACGGCATTGTGGTCGAAGAGGGAAAGCCCGAAGATATCCTTGTTCAACCCAAACAAAAGCGCACACAGGACTTTTTAAAGCGGTACTTGGCGCAAACGCAGGAAAAAGCCTCGTAGAGTGACGTCAGCGCAATGGTTTTGAGCGGTTGCCACCGGCGGCAAGGCTTTCTGTTGCGTTTTCCGTGGTACGACAGTCGATTGGCGAAAAAAACCCGGTCAAGCCGATAAGGAAAACGTGACGCGAGTACAATTTCGGGTAACGAAAAACAGGGTTGCCGTTTTCTTTTCTCGCCGTGAGAAAAGTTTCTCCGGGCGCCGCTTAAGAATCAAAATCAATTATGTTGACAAACAAGGGCAAAAGCATCCCGGTTTTAAAGGAGAATTTCACGACGCCAAGTTGTGAAAATTCTCGAATTTTGCCCCCCCCCATCGGTGAAATCAACCCAATAAAGACACGGGCCTCCGAAAGGTACAGTTCTTCGGTTTTAAGAGACCGTTTTTCCGAATTTCTTCGTTACGGCGTTGTCGGCATCGCGAACACCGCCGTTCATGCCGTCGTTTTCTTTTCTCTCGTTACGTTTTTCACGCTTTCCCAAGCCTGGGGAAATAGCATCGCCTTTGTCGTAGCAATCACGGTGAGTTTTTTCCTTAACGCGCACTTTACATTCCGTCAAAGACCGACAGTGTCAAAGTTCGCTCGAATGACGGCTGTAATGGCACTTTTAAGTTACGCATCTGGGCGCGTGGGCGACGTTCTTTCTTTGAATCCTGTTGTGACCTTCCTTCTTTGGTGTGCCGTGAGCTATGTCGCGGGATTTCTTCTGACTCGATATTTTGTTTTCCGCCCATGAAAAAACGACTTCTTTCTTTGGTGGTTCCGGTTTTTAACGAAGAGGCAACGGTCAATATTTTTTATGAGACCGTTCGGCGGGAACTCGTGTTGGACGAATACGACATTGAAATTGTTTTCGTCAATGACGGAAGTCGCGATAAGACCGAAGAGCTGATTGTGACATTGGCAAAGAAAGACCTGCTTGTCAAATCGTTCTCCTTTACACGAAACTTTGGGAAAGAACCGGCGCTTTTTTGCGGACTCGAACATGCCGCAGGTGATGCCGTCATCCCGATTGACGTTGACTTGCAAGATCCCGTGAGTGTTATTCCGAAATTGGTGGCCAAGTGGGAAGAAGGTTTCGACGTCGTTTTGGCTAAGCGCGCAGATCGTTCATCGGACACGTGGCTCAAACGCAAAACAGCTGAATGGTTCTATCGGTTGCATAACGCAATCAGCACAAACCACATAGAGCCGAATGTCGGGGATTTTCGACTTCTTTCCCGTCAAAGCGTTGAGGTTATCACGTCGCTTCCGGAACGTAATCTTTTCATGAAAGGCATTTTGAGCTGGGGCGGCGGCAAGACGGCTATCGTCGAATATGTGCGAGAAAAGCGTGTTGCTGGAACAAGTAAATTCAACGGCTGGAAACTGTGGAATTTAGCCCTGGAAGGTATTACGTCGTTCTCAACGTTTCCGCTTCGTATCTGGACGTATGTGGGAGGGTTGATTTCGTTTGTCGCCTTCTTTTACATCCTCGTCATCATTGCGCAGAAGATTTTCTTCGGGAACCCGGTCGAAGGCTATCCGTCGCTTTTGTGCATCATCCTCTTTTTAGGGGGCGTGCAGTTAATCGGCATCGGTGTCTTAGGCGAATACATCGGCCGAATTTACATGGAAACTAAGCATCGTCCGCGCTATGTTTTAAAAAATAAAGAATGCCACTAAACCTGTAGGTGTCCTCCAAGATTTTGTTAACTAGAGAACATGTCTGATTTAATCAAAACAAAATGCGCGCAGATCAGGCGACCCGATAAGGAAATCAATCGTTTCCGCTTTTTTAATGGATGTTTGTTTTGTATGTTGTGGCGCTGTTCCCGCTGATTTGTGCCGGATTTAATTACAGCGACTACAATGGACGCCTTGTGTACGGGTACCAAGGATGGTCCGAGTTTAGCCGATTCATGTCCGAAATCTTGTCCCGGAGGGTACAGGCAAATAGTGTTTTGTCAGGTATATCCCCTTATGGGAATATCGGTCGGATCCCGGGTCAACGAAACGAGTGTCTCGCGTTATCCAATTTTGGAGCGCCTCGCTCCATCGACTTTTGGAGATGATGCGTGGATATGGAATGTTTCTGCCCTAATGGGGCAGTATGGATTGAAAGGCGTTGTGTACAAGAATCAATTCGGAGAGGGGAGATAACCGATTGTAGACACTATGTACAATAGTATTACAAGAGCGGGAAACCTCTATTTTGTGAAATTAAAGTGGAAATCCGACACACTCCAAGACACAAATAAGTGTTTTGCGTCTCCTCTTTGTAAGGCTTTGCGGACGGAGTGTTGCTTCAGAACGCATATTTCTTTTCTTTGTTAGCGGCTATTCGAACATGAATTCATCGTCTCAAAACCAACTCGATTTCGTACACCTTCTGATTGCGCTGACAATTTGCGCTCTCTGGTTTTATTTTGCACAGCGTTTGAACCTGTTTGGCGATGACCTTGTCTATGGAAAAAGTACGGTTGGTTCAGAGTTTCTTCTTTCGCACTATAGGGGATGGTCTTCCCGCCTTTTTATTGAGACTGTTTTGATTGCTACTTTAGGTGCAAAGTGGATTCTGCAGGTCTTCACGCTACTGGTTCTGTTGGCAACTCCTCTTGGCGTCTATCTTCTGATTAAGCGCTTCGGAGTTGGGTTCGGACAGTGTGTCGTCCTTGCCGGGATTCTTCCTTTGTGGACAATGAACTCGGCGGGATGGGGCGCAACACTGATTAATTACTGGTATCCGTCGACAGCAGCAATCTTTGCCTTGTATTTCGTACTGCGCAAGGAGCGGTTAGGTCCCTTAGCTACTGTTGCCATGGTGGTGTTGCTCTTGTTTGCAGCAAACCAAGAGCTAGTTGCTATCGCACTGCTCGGAATCGTCGGTCTCCTTTTGCTCTATGGGGAACGTACTCCTCGGGTTTGGCTTGCGCTTACGCTGGTGGTCCTTTCCATTTTTTTCGAGCTGACGACGCCGGGGAACCATGCGAGATTCCTTTCGGAGACAAAAACATGGCTTCCGGCTTTTGTTGATTACACATTCCTTTACAAAGCCTACATTGGAACAATGCGAGTCGTACGGTTTCATTTATTTGAGATGAATGCCTGCTTTGTTCTCTTGGCCGCTTCTCTCGTCTACTTTAAATGTCGAAGTACGGAAAAAACGCTTCTTGCCATCGTAATCCTTTTTGCCTTGCAAATGGCCCTGAAGGGGCCACTCGGTGGCATGAACGGCATTGCACCGTTTAACGGTCCGGTTGGTGGGAGACCCATAGTTTCGGCTCTGATTGCCGTGATTGAGTACGGTTTCTTGATTTGGTGCCTTTTTACTGCACCTGTAGCAATCAAAGAGAAAGCTTTTTTGTTCCTCGCCTGCGGCCTTGCCTTTTTCGTTCCCGCTGTGATGGGGTTTTCTCCGACAATTTGGGCTTCGGCAGACAGAACGTTTTTGCCCGGAGAATTCATGCTTGTAACTCTTGGGGCGGCTCTATTCGGATACGCTGGAATCGGACGCAATGATTTTTGGAAAGTGCTTTATTTTTGTCTGCTCGTCGCGGGTCCGAGATTGGTTCGCCTTGTTATAACCATGGTCTGAGAGTTAGCAAGATTCAAAAGGCTAATTTTTTGACAACGATTGATGTAGCGTATTGATACGAAACAAAAGTTGCACTTGCCTATTTTTATTGAAGCTTAAAGAGAGCTTATTCAGTCCGGTTATGCCTTCCTTAGCGATGCGCTTAGCCGGTTCGGATTTGATTCAGGTGGCGTCGGCACTTTTTGTGATTCTGGTTCTCGTTTCCTGTCAGGGGTTTTATTCGTTTTCCGATTAGAGTCATCGAATATTCACTGGGTAAATCAGCTTTCTCCTTTTGTTTATGTACGCCTTAGTCGGTCTGTACTTAGCGGTGGCGCAACATTCAGCCGCTCTTTACAACGGAGACTGGCAGGAGGATTTCTCTGTACTACGTTGTCCTTTAGCTTGGCTGTGCTGTTTTATACGCCTATGCGAAACGCTATTTCGGCATTTCGCTTTATCCCTTCGAGCAGTCTAACCTCCACTACTTTTTCAGATTCATAGGGCTTTTCTTCACGGGCCTTCTGCTTCGCTATGTCCGTGTGTCACTCCCTTGGCGCTGTTTTGGGGCGCTTGTTTGTGTGTTGGCAAGAGTTCGATTTATCGTTTCACGAAAAGTTGGTCGCTTTCTTTGGGGAAACTCAAAAAACTCTTTTTTGAGAGTCTCTCTCCTCTTGTTTTGTAAGCCGTATCCTTTTTCCTTGCCTTAAAATCATGTCATTTTTGCTTTACTTTTTCGGAAAGGCCTCGGTTCGGTGCCTGCACCTTCGATAGCAAAGAGGTATTTGCAATTGTTCCTGCCTAAACCCGCACGTTGCCTGCGACCGAATTCTGCTAGGATGACGAGCATCATTCGGGAATCTTTTCCTTATTGTCGGAATCACAGGCATGCTTCGAGACCGTATTGACGTACTCATCCGAATTGCGTTCGGTGCGATTATTCTTTTAGGGTGCTTCATGGTGCTCCAGCCGTTTTTAACGGCAATTCTTTTTTCGGCTGTCCTTACAGTGGTTTCCTGGCCCTTTTACATGCGGGCAAGAAGTAGTTTTGTCGGGCACAAAACGCTTTCGGCAAGTCTGATGATCGGCATCATGATTATCACAATTCTCATCCCGATTTACATCCTTTGCGCCGTTCTGGCGCAGCAAATTCCGGTTGTCATTCGTTGGGTGAGAAACTGGATTGTCTCGGGCATGCCTATTCCCGATTGGCTGGCCTCACTGCCGTACGTGGGCGAAAGCCTGATGCACCTACATTCCGAAGGATTTATCAGTGCCGAAACTGTGAACTCGGTTTTCCAGACAGCTGTCGATCCCGTGACGTCCTGGCTTGTTTCCGTCTCTCTCGGTGTCGGAAACGGCCTCTTGCAGATTTTGCTTGTCGCATTTATTTCCTTTTTCTTTTACCGAGACGGTGAGTTCTTAGCGGTCAACATCAAACGCATGCTCGATAAGGTTTCCGGGGGGCTTGCTGACGAATTCAGCTCGATTCTCCTTAATACCACGCGCTCGGTTGTTTTCGGCGTTATCGGTACGGCAATCGGGCAGGGTCTAGTGGCGGCAATCGGCTTTATCATCGTCGATGCGCCGGGTATCGTCCTACTTTCCTTTGCCGTGTGCGTCTTGTCGCTTGTTCCCATGGGGCCGCCCTTAGTGTGGTTTCCCGTCGCACTTTGGCTTTTTGCAACGGGTTCGCCCGGACTGGCCATTTTCCTATGCCTGTGGGGGGTACTGGCCGTTTCCTCGGTCGACAATTTCTTAAAGCCCTTGCTCATTAGTCGAGGAACGAGTCTGCCGCTCGCGCTCGTGTTTTTGGGCGTCTTCGGCGGCTTGCTTTCCTTCGGTTTCTTGGGGCTTGTGCTCGGGCCTGTGTTCCTGGCGGCCAGTATCGCCATGTGCCAAGCGTGGCTCAGACCCGTGGCGCGGCGCGTCCGAAAGTCTCCCAAGGACACAGCCTCGAGTGCTCCGAATCCTTAACGGGGCCCGTAAAGAGCGGGCACCTATTCGATTCGGGAAAACCCCGGACATCGGTACAATGTGGTGGCCGATCGGAGGGACTGTCTATGAAACGGATTTTGATCACAAATGACGACGGAGCGATGGCTCCCGGGCTCAGCCGTTTACTTAAGGTGCTTTGCCCGTTAGCCCGTGTGACCGTTGTCGCTCCTGCGCATAACCAAAGTGCGGCGTCTTCGGCCCTTACGCTCGATCGAGCGCTTTGCGTGTCGCGGGAAGGGACGGACTTTTACACGGTTGACGGAACCCCGGCCGACTGCGTCCATGTAGCACTTACAGGCCTTTTGGCGGAAAAGCCCGACCTGATCGTTGCCGGAATTAATCGCGGAAAAAACCTCGGGGAGGATATCGTGTACTCCGGTACCCTCGGTGCGGCAAGGGCAGGGTACTTGTTCGGTGTTCCCTCCCTGGCCGTCAGTCTTGTCTCCGATACGTGGGATAACCTTCCGACAGCCGCCTTTGTGAGCGAGCGCTTGGTATTTGCGCTCCTTCATGTGCCGGCGCTTCCCGTTGTACTATTTAATGTCAATGTCCCGGATGTCCCTATCCAAGAACTCCGCGGCATTAAAGAAACGCGTCCGGGCTTGCGAGATATTCCGAGGAGAGCCACCGTACAACCGACCGTGGACGGAAAGCTTCTTATTCACCTCGGGCGCCAAGGGCAGCCCGTCGATTGTCGAGCCGGGACCGACTTTGAAGCGATTGCATCGGGCTATGTTTCCGTTTCACCCCTTAAAATGAGCCCCGTCAATGCAGACATCGGGATAGACTTTTCCGTCCTGATGAGTAGGAGTAAAGAGAAGTGAAATCGACATTTTGGATTGCGGCCTCGTGTGCCGCTTTGATTCTTTCGGGATGTTCATCCGTTAAAACCCCGGCACCGATCGAAGATCGCACCGGGACGTACGATGCGGCCTCAAAAGCCGCTCACGTTCATGCCGAATCCATTCCTGTGGATTCTTCCGGTGTCGTTGAAGTGGCTCCGAGGCACCTGGCAACGGATACAACGCCCGTCGATAGCGGTCGCGTGCACGTCGTCAGTGCCGGTGACACCTTGTATAACATCGGAGTGCGCTACGGCGTCAATCCTCGGGAGCTTCAAAAGTTAAACGACATTACCGATCCGACAACGCTTTCAATCGGACAGGAACTGCGCATTCCGGGAGGCGCTCAAAATCAATCCGAGGAGGCTGCTCCTTCTGCATCAAGCGAGTCGGGCGTAACAGCATCGCCGACCGACTCGGCGCCTCTTGTTCAAGAGGCCGTTCGTCCGGCGACGGCCGAAGAAGTGGCCCGTAAAAAAATTGCCGAGCAGGAAGCCATCCGCAAAGCCGCAGCACAAGGCGACATGCACTTTATCTGGCCGGCTAAGGGCGACGTCATTTCCACCTTTAAAGAAAACAAGATGGGAATTGATATCGCAGGGACCCTCGGCGACCCCGTCTACGTGGTCTTAGACGGTACGGTGCAGTACGTGGGCTCTAATGCTCCGGGATACGGAAAGTTTCTCATCGTGCGGCACAACATTCGGCTCCCCGGCAAAGGCAACACGCCGCTTATTACCGTCTACGGTAACACCTCCAAGATTTTGGTGCGTGTCAACGAGCGTGTGCGCGCCGGTCAGCAAATTGCCGAAATGGGCAAAACCGATGCCGACCGCGTCAAACTGCGTTTTGAAGTGCGTCAAGGCAAACCCCTTGACCCGATTCCGTATTTAAGTGAATAAGCGGCCTTAAGTGACGTTGTATGGCAAGAACTCCTAAAGAGCGGTTTACGGCCTCTTTGACCGTCGAACGGTTAGATAACGAGGGGCGCGGCGTCGGACATCGTGATGGGAAAGTGGTTTTCGTCGAAGGGGCTCTTCCCGGCGAAGTCGTGACCTACGAGCGGTTGCGCAACAAGCCGTCTTTTGAAGTCGGACGTGTTCTTGAGATTTCCCGTGAGTCTTTCATGCGCTCTGTCCCGAAGTGCCCGAATTTCGGGATGGGACCGGGCTCGTGCGGGGGATGTGCCGTGCAGCACATCGATCATGCAGCGCAGGTGGCCTTCAAAGAGCGAGTACTCCTTGATGCCCTTTGGCACATCGGAAAGGTAAAGCCCGAAAATCTTCTAGCGCCCATCGAGGGCCCGAGTTGGGGCTATCGGCACCGTGCGCGCCTGACGGTTCGGTATGTGGAAAAAAAGGGCGGAGTTTTAGTCGGTTTTCATGAAAAGCATTCCAGTTTTGTTGCCGACATGCACGTTTGCCCGATTTTGCCGACAAACGTTTCCGGGATGCTTCCTGCTCTGCGCGAATTAGTTGCGTCGCTTTCGCGACCGGACCGCGTGCCGCAGATTGAACTGGCCGTAGCTCAGGACGGGCGAACCGCCTTGGTTTTCCGACATTTGGAACCCTTGACGGATGAGGACTTATTAAAACTTAAAGCTGCCTCTGAGGTTCTTCACTTCGATCTTTGGTTGCAGCCGAAGGGGCCTGACTCAGCGTACCCCGTGATTCCCGAAAACCGCGAGGCCTTAAAACTTACCCATCGCGAGTTCGGTGTTCAAATCGCCTTTACGCCGACGGACTTTACGCAAGTCAATCCTGCGATGAACGAAGCCATGGTCTCGCGAGCCGTACGGCTTTTGGCTCCGATGCCTGAGAGTCGGGTTGCTGATTTTTTCTGCGGCCTCGGGAACTTTACCTTAGCCCTCGCCCGCCGCTCAGGACGTGTTGTCGGATTGGAAGGAAGCGAAGCCCTCGTGGCACGCGCCCGTGCCGGAGCTAAGGAAAATGCTTTGTCGGAAAAGACAACGTTCATCGCGCGCAATCTATTTACATGGGCGCTTTCCGATTGGGACGAGCTCAATGACGCGTTCGGTCCAATCGACCGTGTTTTAATTGATCCGCCGCGGGAAGGTGCCGAAGCTTTAGCGCACGTGCTTTCTCAGACGGAGAAAAAACCGGAGCGTATCGTTTATGTGTCGTGTAATCCGGCGACACTTGCGCGCGATTTGGCGATCCTCGTGCATACGGGCACGTGGCGCGTGCGTCAGGCCGGCATCATGAATATGTTCCCGCACACCTCGCACGTTGAAAGCGTTGCCGTTTTGGAACCGGGAACACATTAAAACGGTTTCTTGCGCACCCGGATTAAAGCCGTATCTGTTGTACCTCTCCTTCATGCGAATCAGGACTTCGTTCGGAGTTTTTCCGTATGGCTTTAAGTCAACGATTTGAGGAATCAGGCTACGGAGTTCTTGTTCCGTAAACTCAAACATGGTCGTGAAACCGGCAAGGAAGATGCAAAGGGTGATTTCCCGGAATCTGAATCCCGAAAAAGCCCTGCCGCATCGGATAATCGCTTCTTTTTCGCTTTCACTTTTTGAAAGAAGAGCTTCGGTCTTTTTCGGCGTTGCCACTGTTGCAACATGCTAAAATCGCGCACGATTTCCGGGCCCGAAGGTCGTTCGGGGTCGGTCTGTTGTGTTTGTATTTCTTAGTCTCCGGATTGTCCGAGGTTAAGACGTGTTTTTCATGCGCTGTTGTCCAGCGTTTTTTCAATAAAAGAGAGTCAAAATGGCTGTTGAACGTACCCTTTCGATCATTAAACCCGATGCCGTGGCCAAGAATGTCATCGGCAAGATTTATTCGCGTTTTGAAGACGCGGGCCTGAAAATTGTTGCGGCCCAGATGCGCCTTTTATCCAAGAGCGAAGCCGAAGGCTTTTATGCCGTACACCGCGAGCGTCCTTTCTTTGCCGACCTTGTTAAATTCATGACTTCGGGCCCGGTGATGATTCAGGTGCTCGAAGGTGAAAACGCCATTGCCAAGAATCGCGAACTTATGGGTGCGACCGACCCGAAGAAGGCTAACCCGGGCACGATTCGCGCGGATTTTGCATCCTCGATTGACGCTAACGCCGTTCACGGATCGGATGCTCCGGCCACGGCTGCCGTGGAAATTGCCTACTTCTTCCCGACACTTGCCGTTCATTCCCGCTAATCGGTCCGAAGGTTTGACTGTTTCGTCTGTGCCCGAAGTCGATTCGCCTGTCAATCTCCTGGGACTTGACCCGGAAGGCGTCAAGTCCTGGTGCGCCGCGATGGGAGAAAAACCCTATCGCGCCGTTCAGCTCGTGCGCTGGATTCACAGGTTTTGCGAAGACGATTTCGAGCAAATGACGAATCTTGCCAAGTCCTTTCGCGCCAAACTGGCCGAAACGGCGCAAATTCGGGCACCGGCTGTTTTGGATTGTCGGTACGCCGCCGACGGTACCCGTAAGTGGCTCTTTGACGTCGGGAACGGCAACGCTGTCGAAACCGTTTTTATCCCCTCGGAAAACCGCGGAACACTCTGTATTTCCTCGCAGGCCGGCTGCGCAATGGGGTGCCTTTTTTGCTCAACGGGCAAGCAAGGGTTTAATCGCAATCTCTCAACAGCGGAAATCGTCGGTCAGGTTTGGACGGCAGAGCGAACACTTCGGCGTGAAGCCGGGATAACCGACCCCAACGACCGCGTCATCAGTAACGTCGTGTTAATGGGCATGGGCGAGCCCCTGCAAAACCTCGATGCCGTTTTGCCGGCCTTGCGTCTGTTTTTAGACGATAACGCCTACGGCCTTTCGCGCCGTCGCGTGACGGTATCTACATGCGGACTCGTGCGACAAATCGACAAACTGGCCGCCTCGGTTCCCGTGGCCTTGGCCGTGAGTTTACATGCGCCCGACGATGCGCTGCGCGACAAAATCATGCCCGTTAACAAAAAGCATCCGCTTGCCGACCTCATGGCTGCATGCCGACGCTATTTGGCCGTCGCGCCCCGGGACTTTATTACCTTTGAGTATTTGCTCCTGGGCGGTGTGAACGACGCCGATGCGATGGCGTATCGATTGATTGACCTGGTACGGGACGTCCCTTGTAAGTTCAATCTCATTCCCTTTAATGCTTTTCCCGATTCGGGTCTTAAGGCGCCCGATGAGGACCGCATCACGGCGTTCGCGCAGATTCTGAACGGCGCGGGCATTGTAACGACCGTGCGGCGTCGCCGGGGCGATGACATTGCCGCGGCGTGCGGGCAGCTCGCCGGGGAAGTCAAAGATAGAACACGCCGGGCCGAGCGCTTGGTGATTCAAAAAGAAGAGGCGGCTGACCTATTTGCCGCGACGAAAAAAGGGAGTCGGCAATGAGGGCAATCTTTTTGCCGCGCCGCAAAACCGCTCTTGTTCGTGTCGGCGACGGGGACAAAGCGGTTCGAATCGGCGGTCTCTCACCGATTCTGTTGCAGTCGATGACAAACACACCCACTGAGGATGTTTCCGAGACGGTAAGGCAAGTCACGGAGCTTGCTCGTGCCGGAAGTGAGCTTGTGCGCATGACGGTCAATACGCCGGCTGCCGCGCGCGCCGTTCCGTTGATTCGTGAGGCGCTTGAAAAAGCCGGGTGCTTCGTGCCTTTAGTGGGCGACTTTCACTATAACGGGCATAAGCTACTTAGAGCAGAGCCCGCGTGTGCGCAGGCCCTGAGTAAATACCGCATCAATCCGGGTAACGTCGGTAAAGGTGCCTTACACGAAGAAAACTTTGCAACGATGATCGAGACGGCCTGCCGGTATGGGAAAGCCGTGCGCATCGGCGTTAACGGCGGGTCGCTTGATAAGGAACTTTTGGAAAAGCGCATTGCCGAGGGACGTGAAACCGGGAAAGAGGCCCGAGATGTTTTCCTCGATTGCGTTGTCGAAAGCACTTTGGCAAGTGCCCGCGAGGCGCTTTCGCTCGGACTCAAAGAAAGCCAACTTGTGCTTTCGGCTAAGGTAAGCGACGTTCCCGATTTGCTTTACGTGTACCGAAAGCTTGCTAATGCTTCGACCGTTCCCTTACATGTGGGCCTTACGGAAGCGGGAATCGGCACCAAAGGGTTAGTCGCAAGTACGGCAGCGCTTTCAATCCTTCTTTCTGAAGGAATCGGCGATACGATTCGTGTGTCGATTACGCCGGAACCCGGAAAATCGCGCACCGAAGAGGTACTCGTCGCGCGTGAAGTCTTACAAAGCCTCGGGATGCGGCGCTTTTGTCCGCTTGTCACTTCGTGCCCGGGATGCGGAAGAACCAATAATGCGCTCTTTGAGCGTTTGGCTCAGGCAACGCAAGAGTTTGTCGCGCGCCGGGGACCGGCGTGGAAAGAGCCGGCTCCCGGGGCCGAGACCATGCGTATTGCCGTCATGGGCTGCGTCGTTAACGGCCCGGGGGAGGCGAGTAACGCCGATATGGGCCTTAGCCTCCCGGGACGCGGCGAAGCGCCCGTGGCGCCCGTTTTTGCCGACGGGAAAAAGATTGCTGCATTAAAAGGCGAGAATATAGAGGCCGATTTTCAAGCGCTTATCGAGCAGTACGTCGCGAAACGCTGGTCCAAGAAAGCTTAAATAAGTGGTGGTAAACGATGGGAAACGCCAAAATTACCGGTATCAAGGGCATGAACGACATGCTCCCCGATCAGACTCCCGTTTGGGAGTGCTTTGAAGCGGCGGCGCGCCAAGCGGCCGCAAGCTACGGGTACCGACAGATTCGCACGCCGATTTTGGAGTCGACGGCGCTTTTTTGCCGCGGCATCGGAGAGGTGACCGATATTGTCGAAAAGGAGATGTACTCTTTTGAAGATAGTTTGAACGGGGAAAAGCTCACGCTTCGGCCCGAAGGGACGAGTGCCGTCGTGCGCTCGGCCATCGAGCACAACTTAACCTATAACGCTCCGCAACGCCTGTGGTACTTCGGACCGATGTTCCGGCACGAGCGTCCGCAGCGCGGCAGGTACCGTCAGTTCTACCAATTCGGGTGCGAGGCCTTGGGGTTTGCAGGGCCCGATATCGACATAGAGCTCCTTGCGATGACGCATCGCTTGTGGAAGATGCTCGGCATTGACGCCGCACTTGAACTCAATAGCCTCGGAGCCGCTCCCGAGCGCGCCGAGCATCGAAAGGCTTTGATTGCCTATTTAACAGAGCACATCGACCTTTTAGACGAAGAGGCGAAGCGGCGCTTGACGACTAACCCCCTTCGCATTCTCGATACGAAAAATCCGGCGATGCAGGACCTGGTGGCGCAGGCTCCGAAACTCATTGACTTTTTGGGTCCGGACTCCTTGGCGTTTTTAAAAAATCTGGAAAAAGGGCTTTCGTCTTTAGGGATTGACTACACAATCAATCCCCGCCTTGTACGCGGTCTTGATTACTACAACCACACGGTTTTCGAATGGACAACCGATAAGCTCGGAGCCCAAGGGACGATTTGCGGGGGCGGGCGGTATGACCCCTTAATCGGAATCCTCGGCGGGCGCGAGACGCCTGCGGCCGGTTTTGCCATGGGAGCCGAGCGCGTCATTGAACTCATGCAAGAGGGTGGAAAAACCTATGAGACGCCCTTGTGTCGCGTGTACATCGCACACCAGGGAGGGGAAACGGAACTTGTTGCTCGCGCAATCGGCGAGCGCTTGCGCGATGCCGGAATTTCGACCGTCGTGCACGCGGGAAGTACGTCCTTTAAGTCGCAGATCAAGCGCGCCGATGCGTCGATGGCCACCTGGGTTGTCATCGCCGGACAAGAGGAACTGGCGAGTCACGCCGTTTCCGTCAAACGCTTGCGTGATGAGGTCGGAGGGCAGGTTTTCGATGAACAAAAACGCATTTTGATTGACGAAATTGAAACAATTGTGCGTTCGGATACCTTCTAGAGCGCTTTCCTACGGTAGGATACGTTCGTTTTAGGAAAAGACACTATGGCATACGATTTAGAAGAACAAGAGTCACTGGACCAACTTAAGGCGTGGTGGGAAAAATGGGGCACACCCATTACGGCGATCATCACCGTGGCCTGCCTGGCATTTGCCGGCTACAACGGCTATCGGTACTATGAAAAAAATCAGGGCGCCAAAGCAACGGCTGCCTACGTGCAACTGCAAAACGCCGTTGTCATGGACGAAAAGAAAAACATCAAGTCCTTGTCCGAGGGCCTGATGAAAGAGTACCCCAAGCACGTGTTTGCCTCGCTTGCGGCGTTTTCTCGCGCGGCAGCAGCGGTCAATGAGGGGGACTTGGAAGGGGCTAAAAAAGCCTTAACCTGGGTCATCGAAACCGGGAAACGCCCCGAATACGCGACGCTCGCGCGGGTGCGGTTGGCCGGGGTTGAGTTAGATCTCGGTAAGCCCGAAGAGGCTCTTTCCGTCTTAAAGGGCATTGAGCCCCCCGAAGGCGATGTTGTGATCTATCAGGACCGCCTCGGAGACGTTTACTACGCGTTGGGCGACATGGAAAACGCCCGCAAGGCTTGGAAGGCCTCCATTGAAGCCGATAAACGCGTCAATATCCTCACGCCTTTCGTGACGATTAAACTCGAGTCCTTGCCCGCCGAATAACGGGGGCAAAGACTCATCGGGAGATGGGTATGACAACACTGCGACACGGTCTCGGACCGGTTCTTTGCGCGGCAGCTGCATTTGTCCTGACGGCGTGCTCCTCGACAAGTACGAGAGAGCCCGTGGAACTGACGAAAGTGACGCCTCAATTTCAAGTAGAGAAGGTTTGGAGCGTTTCTCTCGGAGATAATCGTGCGGGGTTGCTCACACCGTCTTTAACGTCGACGGGAATTTACGCAGCCGGCGCCTCGTCGCTTTACAGGATTGATCCGGTCACCGGAAAAACCCTCTGGGAAGTTCCCGTTCACTCAACCGTGACGGCCGGGGTCGGGAGCGACGGCCACACGGTGGCGCTCGGAACGGCCTCGGGCCTGCTTGCGGTTTACGATGAAACCGGTAACGCCTTGTGGTCGGCCAAATTAAGTGCCGAGATGGTCACGCCCCCACTCGTCGGTGCCGGGGTTGTTCTCGTGCGCACGTCCGATACGCGCATCTCGTGCTATGACGCCGTCTCGGGCGAGCGTCGCTGGCGTTATCAGACGCAGTCGCCGGCTTTGTCGCTTCGCGTGGCCCGCGAGATGCGGTTTTCGCCCGCCGGGGTCCTTGTCGGAGAAAATTCCGGGCGCCTACTAGCTTTAGATGCGACCGGGAAACCTGTTTTTGAAATCCCTGTCTCGGAACCTAAAGGGACAACGGAAGTCGATCGCCTCTCGGATGTTGTCGGAGCTCCGATGGTCGATGCTACGCTCATGTGCGCGGCCTCCTACCAAGGGCGCGTCTTGTGCGTCAGCGCCGAAGACGGACATATGGTCTGGACGCGGCCTGTGGATGCCGTTTCAGGACCTGTGACCGACGGCTCTTACGTGTATGTGACGGCGTCTGACGGTGCGCTTTACGCCTTCGATCACGATACGGGAACGCCTGCTTGGACCAATTCCGAGTATCGATGGCGGTCCGTGAGTGCCCCGGTTGTCACAAGCGGGGGCCTGGCGTTCGGCGACTACGACGGAATCGTCAGTTTCCTTGACCCGACAACCGGCCGAACCGTCGCACGCTCGCAGATTCCCGGCGCCTGTGTCAGTGCGCCGGTTCCTTACGACGGCGGTGCGCTTTTTCAAACCGATGAGGGCAAACTCGTGTTCCTGCGGCCTGCGTTGCCGCAAAATGCTTTGAAGTAAAACGGTACGGTATGCTTCCGGTCATTGCTCTTGTCGGCCGACCCAATGTCGGCAAGTCGACGCTTTTTAATCGCTTAACGCGCACGCGCGATGCCATCGTGGCAGACTTCTCCGGTCTGACGCGCGACCGCCAATACGGGGAAGGTCGCGTGGGTCCTTGCCCGTACATTGTCATCGACACAGGGGGCTTTGAACCCGTAAAGGGCGAGGGGATTGTGCGCGAGATGGCCCGGCAGGCCGAAGCGGCCATTGCCGAGGCCGATATCGTCCTTTTTCTCTGCGATGCCCGGGCGGGCTTAACGCCCCAAGACGAGCGCATCGCACGGCGCTTGAGAACGACCGGGCGAGAAATTCACCTTGTTGTCAACAAAGCCGAAGGCCTTGATGAGCGCCATACGGCTGAATTTCATGAATTGGGCCTTTCAGATCCCGTCCGAATTTCCGCGAGTCACGGGGGAGGCGTTGCCGCCCTCATGAATGCGGTATTAACGCCCTTTGTCAGTCGCGAGCCTGAACAGGAGGCCGAGGAGGACGGCCGCATTAAGGTCGCCGTGGCCGGGCGTCCCAATGTCGGAAAATCCACGCTCATTAATGCCCTGATCGGTGAGGAGCGCCTGATTGCCTACGACATGCCCGGCACCACGCGCGATGCCGTTCGGGTGGATTTTGAATCGGGAGAGAACCGATTTACTCTCATTGATACGGCGGGCTTAAGAAAGAAAAACAAGGTCTTTGAGACGGTCGAAAAGTTTTCGGTCGTCAAAACCCTTCAGGCCATCGCCGAGGCCAACGTCGTGATTTTGGTTCTCGATGCCGTCGACGGCATTACGGCTCACGATGCGCACATCGCCGCCTATGCCTTAGATTCCGGGCGGGCTCTTGTGGTGGCTGTCAATAAGTGGGACGGCCTCGATTCGTACGAGCGATCGCGAGCCGATATCGACATTGAGCGCAAGTTCCGTTTCTTAAGTTGGGCGCGCTTTGTCCATATTTCGGCCAAAAAGAAAAACGGATTAAATCACCTGATGCGCGCTGTGCGCGAGGCGTACGATGCAAGCTTTGCTAAGCTGCCGACTCCCAAGCTCACACGGGCGCTTTTGGAGGCAACGGCCCAGCAACTGCCGGCCCGTGCCGGTCGTGTGAGACCGAAACTCCGATATGCCCATCAGGGCGGACAAAATCCACCGGTGATTGTCATTCACGGGAACAGTCTGGAAGCGGTATCTGAAAGCTACAAGCGGTACTTGGAAGGGTTTTTCCGTGATAAGTTCAATTTGGCGGGAACGCCCTTAAGGCTTGAGATGAAAACCTCCAAGAACCCGTATGCTAAGAAGGTTAGTTAATCGGGTTCCGGACGTTTTCTTTCAGGTAACTGAAGACCGCCTCCTCAAAACGCTTCGGGGTCGTGCCGTTATCTAAGCTCAATCCCTTTTTACCGTTCGAATCGGTGAAAGTTTCGAACGCCGCTTCGGACACAAAGAATCCCGAGAATGAGTAAACCTTGCGCCGACGGGACCGATAGACCCAGGGGAAGAGTAAGCGTCGTTGCAAAGGCCGCCGAGAGAAAAATCGCAAGCCTTACGGCAATCGAATAGCGATTGGGGGAATACGCTTCGTAGCGATCAATGGCTTCGCAGCGCGCGAGCAACCCGTCGGCAAGGACCGCGGCAAACGCTAAGGCATAAAAGCACCAAAGACTTTCATAGACCGTCAGGCGCGCAAGAAATAGGCGGTAGGAAAGCGTGAGCTTTAAGAAAACGTCATCGAAGGGAAGTGTATTCAAAAGACTTTTGACAAGGCGTGCGAGTTCGGCCTGACCGAGCCAGGCGGCCAGGGCCTCCGAGGGCAGAACGCTTTGTAATGGCCCCATACTCCGAAGGGCTGCAAGCGAGGCCCTGTAGGCGCCTACCTCGAAGGTGCACGCGGCGGCAAGAACGCATCCGGTAAGAAAAAGGACACTGACCGTTACAACGCGAGCGATGCTCATGGGGACCTCCTTAAATCGGGAATCAATCCTCACCCGTTAGAACCGGAACGCGCCCCTTGACGATCGTTGCTCCGGCAAGCGAAGCAAAGTACTCGGCATTGGGAAGGCGTCCGAGCCAAGAGGCCTCCAAAAGGGGTTCACGCTCGCTCGTTTCGCGACGCGTAAAGCCGGAAGAAAACCGCCCGGGGGCATCTGAGGCACTTTGGCTCACGAGCCCTGTTGTCGTTGAAGCAATCTTCGTGCGCCCGAAGGTTTCGATGGCAAAGCGCGCCGTCTCAAGGTCCTTCGTGCGAAGCGCAATGAGATTATTGAAGTTTCCGAGGGCCATGCGTGCGGCGGCCTCGCTTTTAAGACGCGCCGTCAGGTCGCTCACGGTTTGCATCGCACAGGTCGTGCGAATGCCCGCTTCCGCGCCTTTATTGAGGATTTCGATTAACGCCTCGCTCATGGCGTTCGAGGCCTCATCGATAAATAGGTGAATGCGCGTGGGCGTTTCGCGCGTGTTGTAGCGGGCGGCGGCAAGACCTGCGAGGTCGGCCAAAAGAAGCGTTGCGACGGAGCTTGCCGTAAAGGAATCAGCCAAGGCGTCGGTCGCAACATACAAAACACCCCGGGTCTTAATCAGGTGATTTAAGCTTGTGATCGGTCGCAAGGGGTCATCGGCGGTCGGGGAAAGGCTTTCTCCTAAGGGACCTGCCGTCAGGCTCGTTAAAAGCGGCAGGAGACCTGCAATTAATTTGGCTTCATGGTCAGGGTCGGCCGCCAAAAGCGAGAGCGCCTCTTTGAAGGGAAAAGCAGAAGCTTTATCCTCCGTCAGGAGCGACTCAAGAACGCTTTGAAGTTGTTCGCGTTCACTGCGTTTCCCGGTCAGGGTCATTTGTTCGAGTAAGTAACTTCGGCCGAAGTGGTAAGAAGCCGTTCGGAAAACCAGGTCTTGCGGGCCGCCCGCAAGGGCCTCGGATAGGGTCACTAAGGTAATGGGTTTCCCGGAAACGCGTAGTAGGGACGATGCCGTATAGACGGCCTTCCACGCAAAGGCAACGAAGGGCCCGGTTTCGTTCAGGCACCACGTGATGCGGCTCGCAATTTCCGAAAGGCGCCCGTAGTTGGCTAAAAGATTCATGCGCACTCCCACGTCGGACGCCGGGTGAAAGACCAGGGGTGGCGCGCGCCCTGCAAGGTCCGTCGCTCTTTGCAGGGCAGCGAGTGTTCGGGGACTATTTTTCGGATCGATAATAAGAACCGTCTCGCCCCGAAAAATCGCTTCGCTGATAAGAAGCGTTAATAAGACCCCTTTGCCTGATTGCGTGGTCCCGACAATGAGTGTGCCGCCGTCGGCCGCTTTCTCCGTTAATAGGACGGGCGTCTCGCTCGGGCCGATGCCGTGCAACCACCCTTGACCGATGGCGTTCGCTTTTTGCCGCGGGTGCCGGTCAAAAGGGCACGCAAAAAGGTAGGAATCTTGTAAGGGTCCAAGGGTGCGTCCATGAGGCGATAGGCGGTGTTGGCAAGTTCCGGGGTCCAGACAAAGCCGCGCCCGAGATAAACAGAGCCGGCCGGGATGTGCTTGACAAGCCTAAAAAGACGCACGGAGCTTAAAAACTGCACGGGAAAACCGGCAAGGGCGGCCCGTGCACGAAGCCGCGAGAGTGCCTGAGTTGCACGAATCAAAGCGAGAAGAAAAAGAAGGAGGACGGCAATTACCACGGGAAGCGCCTCCTCAGGCGGTACGGGAAGAGCAAGAAAAGAGGAATAATCAAGTGCCGGAAGATTCTCTTGCAAGGCAAAGGCGACCGGAATCGTCAAAAATAAGGCCGCTAAGAGGGGTCCGGTCGGGCTTAAGAAAAGGGAATTATCCGAGGGCTTTTTCATCGGTAGTCCTTAAGGGAGGTTTTTCTCTTGTTGCGTCAGTACCGCGTCTAAGGCGCGTTTGGCTTCGTGGATTCGGCCTTTGGGGGCATCGGGAGTAAGGATGCCGTCTTTCATGAGTTTTCTTCGCTCCATGGTAAGAAGGCGCGTAATGTCGCCTGTTGCACAATCGCGGCGTCCTCGGGCTTGATTGATAAAAAGGATGCCGCTTACGGGTGCCGCTTCATAGGGCAGAGCGCGACCCTCGGTTTTCGGGCCGATTCGGTAACGCACGACAACGCCTTCGGACGAGGCTTCGGACCCCGAGTAGATGCAATAATTTTCTGCAAGTTCCCGTAAGAGGGCATCGTCTGTCAAAGACACATCCGCGAGGGTCTTTAACGGAACAAAAAGGGCTACGGGACCTGTGTGCGGCGTGCTGTCGGGGCGATTGATGCGCCGTGTGTCGACAAAGTAAAAGGCCTTCTCGCGCGAAGAGGATCCGGCAAGTGTCAGTGTCTTAGCAAGAATCTCGGCAAAGGCGCTCGATTGCGATGCGGCCAAGGTTGCGGGAAGTCGAAACACGCAAGCACCGATTTTTAGGTTGACTTTGGCCCGTAGCGCCCCGTCGTCTTGTAGGTAGAGCTTTTCGCGGTGCAAAAGATCGGCATTTCGACCGGCAAAAAGAGTCAGAATCGAGGACTTAATCGGCGCAAAGATTTCAAACATTGGCTCGTAGGGAACGCCGGTTTTGCTGCATTTGACGCGCTTGACGACAGATACAAGAGAAACTGACGTGAGTTTCTTAATCGCCTGATCAAACAGGGGGTCCGTTACGACGCGCGTTCTTAAAAAGAGGCGTTCGCGCGCATACGTAAACTCGGTCGGTGCGACGCGTGATGCGGATAGAAGAAACGTTGCCTGAGCGCGCCAGAGGGACGAAGGGGAAAGGGAAAGGAAGGCCTTAAGAAGCGCGAAAAAGTCCTTTTCCTCAAGGACTTGATCAAAGCTCAGGAGTTTTATGGTCGAAAGACGCCGCACCGTGAGTAAAAAGTCGGATCTTGACAGGTGGTCCTTAAGAGACAAAAACGCTTTCGGACCCTCCAAAAGAGCCAACGCAGCGCCGTAGGCTGTTAAAAAGACGGCCAGGGTTTTGGTTTCCAAAAAAACGCGCAGAGCCACTTGCGTGCTTTTCTCGGAGACAAAGGGAAGCACTCGGCAGAGCGCTGCAACGCGCGAGACTTCGTCTGCCTCGGGCGCCGGGAGTGTGCCGATCAGGCGCTCTAAAAGAGCCCCGAGGCGTTGTCCTGCCACAGGAGCATCAAATAGGACGCGATGCCGTTTTTTTCGAAAAAAGAACATTAAGAGTCCTTCGGAAATCTTCACAGCAAAAGAAAAAAGTGTCTTTTCCTGTCAGGGTTCCCCGACTGAAAACCCCGAGCAAACGGCGCAACGCCGGTCGGACAAGTCCGTGGGCGTGCGACGTTTGTGTGCGGGGAACCTGATTTCAAAACAAACTCTTAGAACCCGCCGACCGAAGACAAAAAGTCTTAATCAACGAGCAAAAAAAAGAATCGGGAAAGGAAAGGGCTGGGAATCAGGCGGGGCGTTACGGGCAAAGAGCGGCAAACTCAAAATGCGCGAGTTGCTGCAAATAGGCCGTATCGTCTTGACTGAGCCCGGCTGTAAGAGCCAAGGAAAGCGCCTTTTCCAAAACGTCCGAGGACGGGTTCGCTGTTGTTGTTTTCATCCGGAAAAGAATCCCTAAAAAGCGCTCGAGAACCCGGCAGGAAACCGGGTGCGAGCACTTTAGGGACGCGCTTTCTCGGGACTTACGGGCAAAGCGCACGGCAGCACGAACGGCCTTGGCCTCAAACGGACCGAACGAATCGGTGTACGGTCGAAGTTTGGCTTCGAGCATGGCTGCCTCGGCGGCGGCATCCGGGTAGTTAAGCCGAATGTGCCAGCATCGGTCGATCACGCTTGCATCCTGGTCGTTACGCGCAAGGTAGTCCGTCGCATCGCCCCCGGGGGCCGTGTTATCGGTGATGATGACACGGGTATTGGGGTGACGCGCCAGGACTTCGCCCGTGCGGTCGTTGACAAGGGCATCGCCTTCGAGAATGTCGTTGGCCGAGACCCAAACTTCCGGGGGCGCCAACGTGAACTCGTTAATGACAAGCACCAAGCCGTGCTGCCAAGCCGCCGATGCCGGACCGTCTTGCCAGATAAAACCGCCTTGCTCACAGACCGTGTACGATCCGATCAAGTCGTTTTTATCCATGCGAGCGCGGCAGGTAACGGTGCTTGCGCGTGCGCCGACACGTGCGAGAAACTGCATGACACCGCTCGTCTTTCCGCATCCTGTGGGACCGGAAATATAAAGCGGAGCGCGCGTGTCGTTCCATTCCCACCAAAGCCGCAAGGCTTCGAAAAAAACCGGGTCAAAGCTATGGGCCGGGTCGATGGGAACGATTCTCCCGATTCGGGAGGAGTCTGATTTGAAACCGAGGACCGTTTTGTCCGAATCCAATCCGAACGCTCGGGCCGAAATACAATCGGTAAATTGCATCATGGTCATGCTCCTAATCAATACGGGGAAAAAGAAAACCCCGCACGAAGAAAAGCGCAACCCCCGATGCAGTACCGATGCATATCCGCGGGGCAACGCCCGCGAGGGGTCAGGTTGTGTCTTTTTCGGGTATCCGGCGAAAAGAATAAAACCGGTGAAACTGACAGGAGTATGCCTCGCGTTCTCGGAATTTTCAAGAAAAACGCGGATTGATCGGGCGCAGGCGACCGATACTTGCCAAGCCGTTGACACAATCGTCGCGCCGGGTGATAAAAGGTTCGGTTTTAAGGTTTCGGTGCCGCTTTATTGCGCCAGATGAAGGACTACCGGAGTACTGATCGCCTGACGCTCTCGGCATGCCAAGGTGCGTTGTTAGCGGACATAGAGCTACCCTCGGACGCCCGCCTGTGTGCCGGTCAGTGTGAGGCGATGCGGTTGTCGAGAAAGAGCTTTTTACCAACTGAGTTAAAGCCTTTTCCCTATTGCCAAGGGCAAACAAATGCCTAAAATGCCACCCCTTTGAGGGGGGAGGGAACGTTTTTTGCGGGGTCGTTTATGACACGCACCATAGAGAAAACACCACTGATTCAGTCGTGGCTACCGATTATCGGTCTGGCGTTTGCGGCTTTTGTTTTCAATACGTCGGAATTCTTACCGGTGGGTCTGCTTCCAGAAATTGCAGAATGTCTGAATGAATCGGTTTCGTTTACCGGCCTAATCATTACGGGATATGCTTGGGTTGTCGCCTTGATGTCCCTTCCGCTCACATTGGCAACCGCCTCGCTTGAGCGAAAAAAGCTCTTGTTGTTTCTAATCGCCTGCTTTGCCGCTTCGCACATTGCCGTGCTGTGGGCAACCACGTTCGAGTATCTTCTCGTGGCGCGTGTTGCCGTCGCCCTGACGCACTCGGTCTTTTGGTCGATTATGACGCCTCTTGCCGCCCGTATGGCACCCGAAGGGCGTTACGGCTTGGGTCTTGCCGTCGTCATGTGCGGGACGGTCGTTGCAACGGTCATGGGCTTGCCGATCGGCACGAAACTCGGCCATTTGTTCGGCTGGCAAGAGGCTTTTGCCGTCATCGGACTTGCCGCTGTGCTGTTGATGGGATTTATTGCCCTCTTTTTGCCGCCTTGCCCTGCAACGTCGGCGGGCTCGGTTAAGAGCCTCCCTGTGATTCTCAAGCGTCCGCCCCTGTTGCAACTTTATGGGTTAACGGCAGTTGCCGTGCTCGGGAACTACACGGTTTATAGTTTTATTGCCCCGATTTTGCAGACGGTCGGAAGCTTTACTGCGTCCGATACGGTGGTTTTCCTGTTTGTCTTCGGGGCCTCGGGCATCATCGGCACAACGATTGCGACAAAGTCCGCCGGCCATCACGTATCGTCATCTTTAGTCGTCCCGCTCGGCGTTTTAGCGGCATGCCTGGTTTTGATTGTTCCCGCTTGCGGCTCGTATGCCTCGGTTATGTTTCTTTTTGTTGTTTGGGGAGCAGCTATCACGGCTCTGATGATTGGGTTTCAGACTGTTCTTTTGTCGGTAGCCTCCGATGCGGCAGATGTGGCAACGTCCCTTTACTCCGGCATTTTTAATGTCGGAATCGGAGGAGGGGCATTTTTAGGGAGCCTGATTTCCGAGCATGCCGGTTTTGTTCCGCTTTCGTTTGCCGGAGCCTCTTTGGTCGGGGTGGCGACACTCTTTTGCATCGTCGTGTGGATTAAAACAGGGTGTGCCGTGCTTGCAGGAGCCAAAGGCGCCTCACGTTCGTCCGTTTGAACGTAAGCACTTGATTTACCGAAGCCTGAGAATCGCTACAAGCAAAGCATTAATTGTCAAAATAGTTTTCCGCTCCCTTGAAGCAAGGAGAAACGGAAAATGCAACCCTATCCAAGTGAATTGAAGGAAGTCGTTCTTGAGCGTGTTTTATCAGGAGAAATCTCAGTGAACGCAGCGCCTCAGACGGACAAGTCGGGCTTCACCGCGGTCAGGAAATGGCGCGACAATGCCCTGACCTTTAGCATGCCGGCATCTTTAGCCCCGTATTACGGTCTTGGGAAGGGGACACTGCAAACTCAAAAAGTTGACTGTCGCTGCGCTCTAATACTCGGAGGTTTAACAGAGACGTTTTCCGCTCTGTCAAGCGAAGACATTTATCCCCAGAGAAAACGACAAAATGCCCCATCCTGTTCCCGATTCTTCACGCAAGTTCATGTGCTGCCTGATGCGAGCCAAATGCGTGTTGCGTGGTTTAGTCGGAAAATCAACGATTCGATTCCGTTTCATCAGGAGTGTTCAGGGATTTATGACTTCGACGCGGTTGTCGAAGATTTCAAACAGAGCGGAAGTTCCTGAACTCGGGGTATTCAAAAGGCAAAAGGTGCGCATTTTCCAATTAACGGCCCTTGTACTTGCCGGAAGAAGAAAAGGAGATTCACTCATGGATTCAAGGTCAGCGAAACGGTTTTCTCCCGAAATTGTCGAAAGAGTCAATCGATTGTTTGACGATGAGAGGGTGGTATAGGTGCTTCTCAATAGCCTCGAAGGCTTGTGGAAACGGAAAAAACTGAAACAATAAATTCAGCTTCTTTCACATAAGAGCGAGGCATTGTCTTTAAAGCCGAGGTGCCTGTCGGCTGCAATCTATCGCCAGCGCTTTCCCGACTCGTAGGTATCGAAAGCCTCACTTGCCAGGATGCGCCCCAGCTTTAAGTCGTAGACAACAATGTTAAAACCACGCCTTTTTTTGGCGCGTTCGTATTCGTCAATTAGAACGCTTGTCTCGCCGGCGCCATAGCCGGCACTACGGATTTCAAGGCGTGTTTTTCCAACGGTAAGAGATGTTTGAATTGAGCCGGGATTGACCTGCTCAAAAAGACGTTTGTCCGTAAATGCACCGATGAAAGCATGGCGGAATTTTCCTCGTAAGTCGACGGTCACACCTAACTCATTTAGGTGCCGAAGATTGCTTTCAGTGAGCGCTACGGTTCCCTCGTCTTGAATCGCAAAAACAATTAAAGTATCTTTGCCCTTAACCTTTTTAACGGATTCCAGGAAGCAATCAAAGTTGCGGATGCAAAAGCGAGCTAAGTCCGTTTTTCCTGCATTCGAGTCGATTTGCGCAAGGTTTTCCATGAAGATCGAACCTTGGGATAGCTCGTGATTGAGTGCCGGTTCTCCGAGCTGTTCTACGAGAGTTTCTTGCTCGGAATACAGATTCACGCCCAACCCGAGCCTATTGCCGTCTATCGACGCGCCTAAAGCAGCCAATATTGTCGGGAATAAGTCCAAAGTGCTGTACCGACGCTCAACGTTACGGCTCGGATGTACGGGACTATTGATAATAGTCGTGAAGACACGACGCGAGTATGAGGCGGGAACAGTCTGAGTAAAATCCGTTGTCATCGTCGGATGGTCGCCGTGGATGATAACCGTCGTATTAACTCCGAACGGTTGCTTTTCAATCCATCGAACGAAGTCGGCCACTTGCCGGCTCGAGCAACGAAAAGCTTTGGAATATGAGGCAGCCTCATCGGTCGGGCAACTTTCGCAGACGTACCCCTTCGGGAAATGGGTGTCAACTGTTACAAGTGTCAGAGCAAAGGGATCTTTTCCCTGAGCTAAATCTGTCAGTTTTTTTCGGGCTATCGCAAAAAGACGCTTGTCTTCAAATCCCCAAAAGACATGGTAGCCCTTCGGAATGAGATGGTTATTTGCCGCGTAGTTGTAATCGAGGACATCACTCCATCCGTGGTCTCGGTAATAAAGCCGAGCACCGGCAAAGGTGACGTCACTGCCTCGGATGACGGCAGTTTTGTAGCCGTTTTCTTTGAGGATATCTCCGAGGGCGGTAACGCCGGGAAAGAAACCGTTTTGTGTTGACATCTCGTTGCCGCCGATGGAAATTTTCAGCGGCAATCCTGTCTCCGTTGCGAAAATGGCTCCCATGGTCCAGGTAGCCCCCGAAAGAGCAAGAGCCCCGGTCGGAGCTTCGGCACTGCCTCGAAAGTCTTCGCCGTGTTTTGCCAGTTCCGTCAATTCCGGTATGAGATTGCGGTTAAAGGCTCCGCCCGAGGTCTTGTCCGCAAATGTTGTTTCCACAGATTCCAAATAGATGTGAACGAGGTTTCGCTTCTTGCTGGGGAAATGGACGTTTTGTGGTGTCGGTGCTCTGTAATGCGTTTGAATAAAGAATGTCTTGTTTTGCGGCTTAAGGCTTTCAAGATACTCGGGCAAATCCAAACTCTGGGCTTCGTAACGAGCGAAGAAAAAGGCACTGAGACAGATAATAATGGTGTAGAAAAGCAGTCGGAATCCGGCCAGGAAGCGAAATGCAAGAAGCGAAAGGATGATAAGCAATGCAAGGGGAGTTAACCCGAAAGTTAAAACGGGTTCAATGTGTGCAAATGCCAAGCTTCCGGTCGGGGCGTTCAGAGCAAAGAGAACTTCGTCGATTGAAGCTCGCGGGAAGGTAAAGCATAGGTAGGCACAAAATGCAATGACCATGCAGGCCACGCTGACAAGTACGACATAAAGACCGCCGAGCCAGGACGGATGATTACGTGTTGAGTCGAAAGCTCTGATAATCCCGAAGCGGTTCATGAACGAAAACGAGCGAGGAAAAAACCATTCTAACACCTCGGTTCTTCCTGTCCTGTTGCTCTCCAGACTTTGACAGAAGAAGTCTGACAAAAGCCAGTCGATACAAGGTTTATCGGCTGATTTTCTTCGCTACACCAGTTATAAAGACTTGAGCTAAGTGCAGATTCGACCTGTGTAACTTTGTCCACCCTCGGAAGAATCCTGAGTCCGACGGCTGTGGCGACGACTTCGATTTTGAGCAACAAGACTGACGCCCATGTCAATATCCTCAAGGCTCTGCGCGAAGAGACCACAGCGAAGTGATAACAATCCGAGATGAAAGTTATCGACGAGTAGAGAAACGAAGGAGCGGGCTACTAAGATAAAAAAAGACTGAGGCAGTTCGAGCGAGGGCACAGGCACGCCCACTATCTTCCTTGCTACGTTCGTCAGACAATGGTCGTGCCCAAAAAAATGAATTTAACACTAACCGGTATGGGATTAGAAAGCGCGCGTTGTATGCTGTAATCTGGCGTTTGACAGATTTAACGACGGGCGACAGAGACTAGGGCTACTCAAGGAAGCCGTTCAGATTGCGGATTAGCGGACGCTCGTCTGAGATTTGCCGTCCGGATTATTGGGGCTATGTAGAAGAGTCCTTGCTCCTAAACAAGTGAGATAAAGCTCGAAGTATCCTTCGTAATAGTCTTAACCTTGGGACCGTGCTCTTCTGCTTGCGGCGATTTTTTCTTAGCACTCGATGCAGATCCGGCATCGGAGACGACGGATGCTATCCTATGTAAGTGTTGAGTCTGTTTTGCCAGAAGTAGGATAATTCTTGTCGATGTAAAGGGCCGTATCTTTGAGCACGAGAAAGCGAGCCGCTTGTGCCAGCAAAACGATTAATAGGGGTGCGGAAAGGCTCAAGGCATAACCGTATCGCTCCCAATACTGTATCGGCGTTGCTAAGAAAAGGCTGAGTAAAAGAGCCAGAAGAGGAAGCGTTGCCATCTGAGCCGGAGCGTTTTTACGCATAAGTGCCAAGAGCGTAATCAGAATGACAAGCCACGTCAAAAAACCTAAGGGAATCGTGGCGTCGTATTGATTGAAGACCGCACGCGAATCGAAAAAGCGGTTTTCCAGAAAGTTTTTTGTCTTGATGCCGTGGTCTTTGGTCCACCACTTAAAGCACCATAAGCACCCCTTCGAAATGTTTCCCGTGTCGAACGTAAAGTGAGTCACCGACCAGTAACCGACCGTTAAAAGCTCCCATCCTTCGAAGGCAAGGCGAGGATTTTTCATCATCATCGACGCATAGTTTTTAAAGAAAGAATTCCGATGTGAGCCGAGGTATCCGGCATTAAATCCGGCGGCCCCTTTGAAGCGATCGACAATGCCCGGGGCGTACACGTCCTTGTACTTTTCAATCGGATAAAGGTTGTCCATGAAGGCTTTGTTCTCTTCGCTCATGGCGCCCTTGTAGACGACAACACGCGCCATCTGGTTTAAAGGCAGCCCGACCGTTTCCGCATACGATTGGTTAATGTGGAGTTTGTTAAAGAGCGGTCCTTGTACGGCAATGGTCAAGGCGGCAAGAACAAACATCGCCCCCGACAAATATTTGGCTTTCTTTTTAAATTCCGGCGTGCGATACCGTAACAGTAAAGCTACGCAAGCCAGAGCTGTAAGCAAGATGACATAGGCTCCGTTGTTTCGCAAGGCACAGACAAAACAGGAAAAGAGACCAACCCAAAAGACCGTTTGGGCATCGATTTGTCCGTCGTGAGAAAAAAAGTCATATAGACGCAAACACAAAACGAAAATAGCACAGGAAAAGAGCGGATCTTTCCACATCGAAATGTTGTTTTGGGCGAAAAACGGTGTCAGGGCAAAGTAGGCAAGCGTCAGAACACACCAGGCGGCGTTAACGCCCTTACTGTGCATCCAGCGTGCGCTCCAAACCATGGTCCAGGCCACAAGGACCATTTGCGAAAGGCTGTAAAGGAAAATGCCGAACGAGACATCGTGAATTGCCATCCCGAGAGCAATCCAAATCTTGACCCAAAGCGTGTAGCAAACGGGGTGGTGGTTGTTAAAGCCCCAAAGCCCTTGCGCTTGCATAATCGAAGAAATCGAGTCACCGTAAATAAATCCTGGATACCAAGCAAAAAGCCAGGGGAGCCAACAGAAAACAAGCGATGCAGTCAAAAGCCAAGTCGGTTTTGCCAAAATGATTCCGTAAACCGAGTCGTCATTGGGTGTGAAAAGCGTGGCATATGCGAAAGATCCGACCCAGATGAGAAGGCGGGCAAGTCCCTGGTAAATCACAATTACAAGGACGGCTAGCGCCACAAGGTCTTTAGCCGAATACGCCGTAATGTAGTTTGTGTCGCTCAGTGCCGCAACACTGCCGCCGAGAATGATGTGTTTGGCAAGCACGAGACTTAAAGCAAAAAGGAAACTAAAAGCCCAAAGGCTCGTGCAGCGAACCGAAAGCGGATGCCGTAAAAGGAAAAACACCCCGAGACCGAGCAAAAAACTCATTGCCCCGTGAATTGGAAATCTCAGATACTCCCAAATGAGGTGGCCGGAGAGAACAGAGAAAAAGACTAAGAGTAAAAGAGCAAGAGGCTTTTTTTTCATACTTTAAACCCTTTTCGTTCGAAAGAGCACGCGACTTGTCAGATAGTTCACAATGAGTCCTGCAATCGACCCTAAGGCGATACCGGCAACCGGGTAGGTCTTAACAAAAGGAGAGAGCACGAAGGCGACATAGAAAACGCCGATATTGACAGCGCCGCCCAAAACCATATTGGCGTAATACCGACAAAACTCGGATGCGTGCGCTCGATCGGTAACGTGAAATGTTAATCGGCGGTTCAAAACATAGGTAAAGAGCACGGCTGCGGAAAACGAGAGAAAACGGCTTAAAAGCGTCGGAAAAAGCGTTGCTGCAGCAATAAAAACGCCCGAGTCAACAAGAAACCCTCCGGTCCCGACCGCACAAAACAGGAAAAAGCGCATCATGGACGGCGCTCAAGAAGGTTTAAGAGCAGTTCGAACTGTTTGCGAGCCGTTCGAGCTTGCCCGTCCAAAACAAGGCCGCACACAAAGAGCATCAGGGACACAACGAAGGCAATCCCTGAGGCAATGAACGTCGGGAGGCGATCGACAAGACCCGTTTGCAGATACTCGAAGAAAACCGGGCAAAAAAGCGTAAGCGCCGCAAGGAAAAAGAGACCGGCCCAGGCAACCGAAAAAAACTGCAATGGTTTGTATTCGCGAAACAGATTAAAGATGGTCAAAAGAACGCGTATGCCGTCTTTGACGGTACTTAACTTGGAAAAAGATCCGTCGGGTCTGTCGCGATACGAAATCGGGAGGCTCGTTAAAAGCAGGTTCTTGTCGAGTGCGTGAATCGTCATCTCGGTTTCGATTTCAAACCCCTGTGAGATGACAGGAAAGGATTTAACAAAACGCCGGGAAAAGGCTCTGTAGCCTGTCATGACGTCGACAATCGGATCGTCTTTACGTGGCCAGAATGAATTAATAAAAAGGCGGACAAGGCGATTCCCGAAATTGTGCCCGGCGCGCTTATTTTCTTGAAAGTAGGTGGTCGAGAGCCGGTCGCCGATGACCATATCGGCATCGCCCTGAATCACCGGGGCAATCATCTCGGGCGCCGCATCGGCCGGATACGTATCGTCGCCGTCAGCCATAAGGTACACATCCGCCTCGATGTCGCGAAACATGGAGCGAACGACGTTTCCCTTTCCTTGTCGCCGTTCTCGAATAACGTGTGCTCCGGCACGCCGTGCAATGGCCGAAGTATCGTCCTTTGAGTTGTTGTCGTACACGAAAATCTCGGCCGTCGGAAGTGCATGCCGAAAATCCGTGACGACTTTTTCAATGGTTATCGCCTCGTTGTAGCAGGGGATAAGGACAGCGATTTTTGACGGCTTAAGGGACGCGTCTTTTTGGGCAGTTTTTGAGAGCTGCCCATATGATTTTAAATCAGAATCCGAATTTTTCGTGGGGGGGGGTAATGGAGCCATTTTCGTTATCCGAGAAGGGGTTTTCGACATTATAAGCCGAGGGGATTTCCCGGTGCGGGGTTGATGGCTTTCGGAAAGAACGCCTTCCGAAAACAGCGTGTATGCGCCGGCTCGTTCGGAGGCGACGATTTCCGACGTCTTTTTCCGTTCCCAGAACTAATGCGTCGTTTTTTGCCAAAGGACACTCAACCTTTTTGTTGCATCGATGCAACAAAAAAACACGTAATTTTTCTCATGTTTTTAGCTCAAAAAGGCCTTGTTCCTTACGCGAAATAAATGTCCTTAAATGACTTTACGTGTCATCATCAATAATATTTATAATATAGAAAAATATAGGAAATATTGCAGATTATAAAAACAGTTAAAATCAAAAGGTTAAGTATATTCTGATTTTAACTTCTTTTTTGGTAATTATTATTATTTCGTTATAAATATTATTACATTGCTACACCGATATAAATATCCTTTTAAAACAAAGATATTAAGTTTTTGAATTGTCCGATAGGTGCCGGGTTGGGATCCGTATTCGGGAAATCCCTCGTATAAAAAAGTAGAGAAAGTTTGCGTTCTATGGGAAAGTGAGCCTTGCGCAATGAATGGGTTGTTGCGCATTGATTTTCCAATTAAAGGAGATTTTTTATGGAAGCTATGCCTTTCTACGGTGCTCGATATGAGCGTTTTCTTTGGGTTCCGATTGCAGCCCTGGCTGTTTTAGTTCTCGCAGATCCTGCCCTTGCGGCCGAAACCGGAAGCGAGTTTTCCGAGCTCTGGACACTTTTGAGCGGCTGGTGTTCGGGCTTCCTCGGAAAGTCTTTGGCGATTGCCTTCTTGCTCGTGGGGCTCGCGATGGGGGTTGTGCGCGGTTCGATTGTGGCCGCCGCTGCCTGTGTCGGCGCTGCCGTGTGCCTGTTGATGGCGCCGGGCATTATCGACTCGATGTTTGCCACGGGAGGTTAGAGCCGTGAAACCCGTACCCGTACCGCTCACACTCGATGCCCCGCCGCGTTTTCTTTTCTTTGATATCGACTATGTGCTTGTGGCCTCGGTGGGTCTGACGCTCGGAATCGTTTTGCACGGTGTCGGATTCGGCATAGTTTTGTCCGGTCTTCTTTGCCGGGGCTGGAGCCGAGCCCGGTCGGGTCGGGGAGTGAATCGCGCCTTGGCCTTGTGTTTCTGGCATCTACCGTTCGATGTTTTCAAACGCGTGCCCGCAAGCGCCAGGCGCCACTTTTTAGGATGAAAGCCATGGATGTGTACACACGACTTACCGAGCAAGCGGCCGTTCTTTTGGGAATCAAGCGTTTTCTCCTTTTTGTCTTGCTCGCAAGTGTCCTGACAAATGCCGTCTTAGCGGTTTGGATCGTGATGCGTAGCGACCAAAGCCGCACCGTCATCTTAAGTCCCGGTGCCACGGAAACCTACATGGCAACCGATTCGACTGTAAGCCCCAATCTTTTGGAACGCTTTGCCGTTCAAAGTTTGAACCTCATTCTCAATCTCACACCGGCGACGGCCGCGTACCAAACCGATCTTTTTTTAAAGGAAGTTGCCCCGGAAAGTTACGGCTCCTTGGCCTCGTCCTTGCGCCTTGCCGCACAGGACTTAGAGCGCAATCAGGCGTCAACGGCTTTTTATCCCTTGTCTTCCTCGGTCGAAGCCGATGCACGTCGTGTTTGCGTGCAGGGAACACGAAAAACCCTGATCGGTAAAGCCGTCGCGTCGTCTGAAATCGTAAACGCGTGTCTTACGCTTGCCGTGCGAGGAGGGCGTCTTTGGATTGTCAGCCTTACACAAGGTCAAAAGCGTCCGAACGAGACAAAGAACGAAACCCGAGAGGATCTACCATGAAACGCATGTACTTAGGGGCATTATGGCTCGGTATGTCGCTCACCTCATTTGCGGGTGCTCCGGAAATACCCGAGCCGATTTTGCAAGAAGCTGCCACAGGCGACGTCGCCCGCGTTCGTCCGAGCAAGGCAAGTCTTACCGACATGAGAACAATTTCTTCCGAACACGTCAACCTGGTGCGTGTGGACGGAGAAGCGATTGTTGACGTCGTCTATGACGCCGAGGCACTTGAAATCGAACCCGATAAGAGCCACGGGACGGTCTTTTTGCGTGTAAAACCCACATGGAAAGCTGCCGGCAAACGGGAAACGGCCGTGTACTTTAATACGCCGGAAGAGTCCTACGGCCTCATGCTCAGATCCGAGGACGTTCCTTCGCAGACTCTCGTGATTGCTTCACGTGTTCCACCCTCTTTGCCCGACGCATCCCCACACGCTCCCGATGCATCGCGCATGGGAAAACTTACGGCAACAAGTTACGTCAGTCAACTCAAAGAATGTCTGTTGCGCGCCGTGCGCGAGGAGGCGTTTCCGACTCATCCAGTTGCAACGACGTTTTCTCGCAAAGAGCGCACGGTCGAAGCTCTTGACTTTAAGAGGCGTGAAAAAAGCTGTAACGGCTTTCTTTTAAGTCAAAGCCGCGCCTATGCCACACGCGACTACGCCGTCGATGTGATTTCCGTGCGCAATCTCATGCTCGGCGCAAGACCTGTTCCTATCGGCCGCTTTGCTCGCGAAACCGAAGGAATCTTGGCGCTGGCCCGCGAAGAGAGCCGATTAAAACCCGGGGCCGTCACGGATCTGATTTTCATCAGCCGCCGGGTCCTGCGGGAAAAGGACGGACAAATCACCTTAGCCATTGATTCGATTTGTCGGAAAAAAGACCATGTCGGAGCGCCGTGATGAAAGAGAATTCTTCAAATAACCCCGAACCCGAGACGGGGATCGGCGACCTCTCGACGGCATCGCATGGCTCCGAGAATAAGGAAGAGTACGCCGCGCGTGAGCGCCTGAAAGCACTTTACCGTAAGGAGCAAGAAGAGAAAGAGCGCGCCAAAGTCGATTATGAACGACGACTGAATCGCGTTTACGAAGGACCCGAGAAGGTCGGGCGCCTTGAGGGTTTTAAAAACGCCGTCACAGGTCGCATCGCGCGTTGGCGTCTTTTCCTGGGAGAAAGGTCCCGCAGGCGGGACCTCGCGCAAACCGAAGGACAAGCCGGAGAAAAACGCAGGCAGAAAAAGAATTTATTGCTTTTGACGCTCCTACTTGTGACGGCCTCGTCCTTCATTGTATGGATCGGCACCAAAAGTCGTCCGACAAAAAAGCCAGAATTTAAAGTCGTTAAGAGCGACTTTCGCCTTGCGCCCGCTACCTTAGATAAGCAAAGTTTTCAGCGCCAGTACGAAGAAAAGTTCGAGCGCATGGACGAAGACGTACGAGCGCTGAAAGCGACCATCGAGCAACTTAATACTCGATTAAAGCGCGAGAAGAGCAAAAAAGACATAGCGTCGACACGATTACTTCCCCCGATGTCGGGGATGGGCGCTGAGACAGCCCAAGTCCTCTTAAATGCCGGAAAAGCCAGAGCTCAAGAGGCCGCTCCGTCGCGACTTGCGCGCTTAAAAGTGAGCGAGCCAAAAGCGGTCGAGAAGAAAAGAGGGGTCAAAGCGGTTGTCCGGCAGGCTGTTGCGCCGCGCTTGACGGAAGAGCCTCTGGCGGTGAATCGCGCCTACGGGCAATCCTCGTATCTACCGGCAGGAAGCTTTGCCTCGGCCGTCGTATTAAGCGGTGTGACGGCACCGACTGGGGCTGCGGCCACGTCCAACCCCGTGCCGATGCTTCTTGAGATTACGGACTTGGCAAGGCTGCCGAATGACTTTGCAGCAAGCGTCAATCGGTGCTTTGTAACGGCCGATGCCACGGGGGATCTTTCCAGTGAACGCGTCTGGATTCGCTTAGACCGTCTAAGTTGCATGAAAAATGACGGTCGTGCCGTCGATGTGAAAGTGCGCGGGTATGTGACGGGAGAAGACGGTAAAACAGGCGTTCGGGCTCGCGTCGTCACACGCTCGGGACAAGCGATTGCTAATGCCTTGTTGCTCGGATCGCTTTCGGGCTTCGGGAAGGCTTTGGCGACGTCAGCCTCCGAGACAACCACCTACACGAGCGGAAGCGTCGGAACGGTCGTGAGTAACCCCGTCCGAGCCGGCCTCGGAACGGCGATTTCCGATGCAACCGACCGCATTGTCGATTACTACATACGTCTTGCGGACAAGATCTTTCCCGTTTTGGAACTTGACAGCGGTCGTGCGGTCGACGTGGTGTTAAGTCAGGGCGTGCGTCTCGGCGAAGAGGGGCCGGGACCGGAATCGACCTCCGAAGCTCGCTCCGAAGGGCCCGTTAACAGTGCTCAAGTCTTCGGAAAAACCTTGCAGCAAAAGCGCCTGACGGGCGCCCCGTAACAGGAGAAACCTATGAATGTTCGATTAACGCTTGTGTCTCTTCTTAGTATCGCTTTTACCGGGTGCTCGTCGATTACGGGCCTAGTCGATGCAAGCGACCAATTCGGGTGCCCGGTTGAAAACGGCGTCAGGTGCACCTCGCTCTCGCAAACCCACGAAAGACTTCACGAGGAGCGTCGCGGTAAGGAGCGCATCCGAGTTACGGCAGGTGTAGAGCCCTCTCGGATTGCCCCTTTAGAAAAGAACCCTTCAGACGAAACAAGTAAAGCGGCGACAAATCTCTCCTCGGTAAGCGCCTCCGTGGATAAGACGACGCAGGCTGTAAATCCTTCCAAAGCGGAAATGACAGAAGGCACGCCAAGCACGTTCCACAAAGCTCCGGCGACACGTCACACCTCGCGCGTTGCCGAACGCGTCATGGAGCTTTGGGTTCTTCCGTGGGTTGATGAAGACGGGGATCTTAATAGTGAAATGCGCCTTTGGGTGCGCGTGCGCGATGCGCGTTGGGGAATCGAACGCTTACGCGATGCGGCCATGCGGCACTACTCCGGGAGTGATTCACTGTGAAACACGAAAAATCTCTGATAAACACTCTTTTCGGAAAGGTCTTTCCGATGTTTGAAAACGCCGAGAACCTGACGGACCCCAGAAGAAACGGGCGCCCTGAAATCGATCGCTTTGCCGGTGTGTTAAGTGTGCTTGCCTACGATGCTCACAAGGGAGTATTTCTTTTAAATGCCGGGGGGCAGACGCCGCCTTGTGCCCTCGGGCGCGTGTTGGAAATCAACCCCGTTCTTTGGGCCGACGAGACGCTGACCTCTGTCTTCGAGCGCCTTCTTCGCATTGAGTATCCGGCATCTACCGCCTTGGCGTTTTCGCTTTATGCATCGCCTTGCATCGAAAAGACTCTTGACACGTACGTTGCCGCACGCAATCGGTGTTCAGGGAAAGTCAGCGGTAAAGAGCACGAGCTTTTAGTAACGATGGCCCGGGAACGCAAGGCGCTTTTTGAGGCGATGGCCCGAGGGAAAAACGCGCGCGGGTTTACCGCAAGACATTTTCGGGTTTGGATGAGCCTTGTCTCAACGCTCGGCTCCGATGCGTTAGACCCTGATAGTCGAGGGTTTACTTCCTTTGTCACGGCCGCCGATGCTGCACAGGCTTCGCTTTTATCGAGCGGACTTTTGTCGCACGCGTGGAACGGAGCCGATTATGTCGCCTGTGTTCGGGAACTGGTCAATCCCCAAAGGACTCGGGCAACGCTTCTTGAAAATGCCGCGTACGATGCGGATAAACCCTTACGCGATGTGGTGGTCTCGCATGAAACGGCGATTGATATCGAGCGGGACGGTATTGTCTTTAGCGACACGGGAGAAAACGGTTTTGAGGCGATTTTCGCTCAGGTTCTGGGCGTTGCCTCGTACCCGTCCGCCACTAGCATCAATGCGATGCATGCCCTTTTAGGGGGCGATAAGCGCACGCTTTCTCCGATTGAAGACCCGTATATCGTCACGTGTGCCGTAGAACCCACGTCACGCGTGGAAGATCGAACGACAACGGCCGTGAAACTTGCGCGTGTCAAGCAACTCACGCAAACCGAAATCGGGATGTTTTTAACCGATCTTAAAGAGCGGGCACGCGACTTGGAAATTGCCTCGAACGCCTGCCGAGACGGCGCAGGTCTTGCACGTATTACCCATGAAGTCGTCGTGTTTTCGCACGAAGAGAGTGCCGCGCGAGCTCGGGAAGCGGCCAAGGCGCTTTTGGCCGAAGCGGGCCTTGAGGCCGAAGTTGATTCGGGGCTACAGATGATGGGACTTTTGCTTTCCCTTCCGATGGAAGCCTCGACGGCCCTGATGCAAGACGCACGGGCTGCTCGCCACACCTCGACCAAAACACGGGAAGCGGCCTGTCAGATGCTGCCTCTTTTAGCCGAAGCGCGGGGCGGGGCCGTGCGTCCCGGCGAATCGGTGCCGATTCCGATGACGCTCCTGGCCACACGCGCAGGCGAGCTTGTCACGCTCGACTTATTTGCCAATCGCAACGGCAACAACAATGCCGTTGTCGCTGCCAATTCGGGTGCCGGGAAATCCGTCTTTATCGAAGATGTGGTCCTTGCAATGCTTGCTACAGGCGGTCGCGTGTGGGTCTTTGATATCGGCAAAAGTTACCGGCATTGCGTGGATTTGGTCGCAGGCCAGTGGATCGATTTTGAAAGCGACACGAACCTTTGTATTAATCCGTTGGACGGCTTTACCGACGAAGAGCCCCCGATTGATGAAATTGCCGACATTATCGTTGCCTTGGCGAACGGAAACGCTCCCTTGGAGATGACGGCGCTTGAAAAGCTTAAAGGGATTTTAGAGGCGCTTTTGCGACGGGCGAAAGATCAGGAGCGCCTTATAACGATGACAGACCTTGTGGCTGATTTGATGCTTTCCGAGGATCCGATTCTTCGGGACTTGAGTATTCGCCTGCGCCCCTATGCCGCAGGCGGGCGCTACGCCCGCTGGTTCGAAGGGAAAAATACCGTCAATTTTTTAAGTCCCTTGGTGGTCCTTGAGATGCAGGCCTTAGCCTCTAAACCCGTTTTACAAAACGCCGTCCTTCTCATTTTAATTTTGACGATTGTCTCGCAAATCCGTCACCTGCCGCGTTCGGAAAAAAACTCATTGTCATCGACGAAGCCTGGCGCCTTTTGACGGGAAACGCCGGTGCCTTTATCGAATGGGCCTGTCGAACGCTGCGTAAATACGGAGCGGGACTCGTCTGTATTTCGCAATCCTTGGAGGACTTTGAAGCGGGGTTCGCGGCTCGTGCCGTGCGCGCCAATGCCGATAACGTCTTTTTATTGCGGCAGAAAAAAAGCTCCATCGATTTATTTACCGACGATCCCTATACCCGCGAGCAAATCGCGTCGCTTACGACCGAAGCGGGTGTCATGAGCGAGATGTACATGAAGCTCGGCGACAGGCCGGGCGTCGTCGTTCGGCTTTTCTTAGATCCTTTCTCCATGACGGCTTACTCAACGCGCTCGGATGTGTTTGAAGCCGTCGAAAAGGAAAAGGCCGACGGCAAGTCCGTGGTTGAGGCTATCGGCGCAGTCCTCGCGAAACGCCAAGGAGAAGGACTATGAAAACCGCAATGCTCCTCGTTTTTCTTTCGGTTTTTGCCGCCGGCCCTGCCGCATCGCAATGCACGGAAAGTGCAAGTGCGACTCGAAGGATCGTTACCCCGCCTCAAAAGCCGGTGACTCTATTGACGGAGTCGTTCGGTCCGTCGGTACGAGCCACGGAACTTGATTTATCCGAACTTTTGATGCGGCGCGTTCGCGAGGCCGTGCGCTTAGGGCTCTTTGCGCCGGAAATCAACAAAACCCGTACGCGCATCAGTGAGATCGCCCGAGAGCCGGCCGTCCTCTCGCTCCCGCCGGCTGTGACGGAAAAAACGCATCGCCTGCCCATGATGAGCGACGAAGATCTTAAAGCGCTTGATCCCGGGTTTCGCGAGCATTTATTGCGTGAGTCCCGCTGCTATGTCTTTTTCGATGCCTCGCGGGAGTCTGAGGCTTCCTGGGCAGCTGCCTTGGCGCGTCAAGATAAAAGCGTTCCCGTACGCCTCATTGCCACGCGGGGCGACCGCATAGCCTTTGAAAAGAGCTACGGCCTTCCCCTTTTTGCCGACCAAGGGGGCGTGTATGTGCGCCGCTTTGCCATCCGAGCCTTACCGAGTGTTGTCACGCTCACGGCGCGCGAGGCTCAGGTGACCGCGTATCCGGTGGGAGCTGCACCATGACGCGGTATGTCAATACGTCGTCTCGTCAAACGGCCGAAAGTAAACTTAAAGCCCTCAAAGGCATCGACCCCTTTATTCTTGAAACTTTTGCCCGTGAAGCGCTCTTATTTCCTGATGCCATACCGAGCCGGCGGCATGCGGCCCTTTTGGGGCGTCTCGTGCTCCTTGCGGCCTTGCAGTGGGTGAAAGAGAAAAATATTGCCATCCAGAATGACGCCGCACTTTTAGCCGCCCTGGTCCCGCTTTTAGAAAATCTTCGCGAAACGAATGCCACCTTACGGGCCTTTTCCCGAGCGACAAACGCACTTTTGTCTGACATCGGGAGTCGAGCAAACACCCGCGCGACACGCTTTGAAATCGGTTCGGACGGTCACCCCGTGACACGTGAGGCTTGTGCAAGGCTCAATCTTGCGCGGCACTACGAGCGAGCCTCCGGGGAATTTGCCTCTCTTATTGAGCGTATCGTCAAGGCCCTTGGGATCTATGGACCCGCCTATGTGCTCTGGGAGGCGCGCACACCGCTTCTATTTTGTAATGCCAATTTTTCCTCGCACCGGAGAGCGGCTCGGGAGTTGGCACGTTTGGAAGCGTCAGGTGTAGCACTCGTGACCCCGCCTGTCACGGACAAGGCGCAAAGGGATTTAAACGAAGATGCGGCGCTAAGGACACTTACGGTTCTCATTGACCGCGAGGGCCTTTTGCGCAAGCTTCTCACTCCGGGCAATCCCCCGATTTTCCTTTTGGAGCGGCGCCTTGCCGGTTGGACCCTCACTTACCCTTTAGGCGGCGCCGACCCCAAAGAAACGCACAACCGAAAACTACCTGCTTGGGCCAGAGCCTTGGCGTTTGCCGATGTCGGGGAGAGTCGGGACGAGGAACCTATCCCATGAAGCGATGTCTTTTTCTTTTGCTCGTTCTTTGGGTTGGGTCAGGCGCGGTTCTTGCCGCCTGCTACGGTCGCGTTTTAAATCCCGTGACAGACATTCCCTGGGACGGCATCTTTCCGATTACGGTTGCAGGGGCCCGGATCTCGGAGACAGGAATCAATCACCCGAGAACCGATGCCGCGCCTGTTTGTGCCTGTCAAAAGGGGCTGATCCTTAAAGCGGGCGTTAATCTATCCTTTTTCGAGCCCATTCGCACGGCCGAAGTCGTACGCGAGCCCTTTTGTTTTCCGAGTCTCGGGGGCATTACCCTAGATCCGGGCCTTCGAGCCCCGGCTCACGGCCGTAGTGCCTCGAGGGGAAATGCTCATGAAGCCCAACACACCGCCTTTTACCAAGCGCACTGGTACGTAAGTCCCTGGCTTTTCATTCTTGAGACGGTTTTAGATGCCGAGTGTCTCGAGCAAAGCCCGTGGGACATGGCCTACATGACCGAAGTCGATCCGATGTGGGACGACGCGTGGGCAAGCTTTGTGTTGGCCCCCGAATCGGCGCTTTTTGCGAACCCGGCTGCCGTCGCGGCCTGTGCGGCTGACTGCGCTACCTCGACAACCGGGAGTCCGAGTCCGGAACTCTTTTGGTGTGCGGGCTGTCAGGGAAGTCTTTATCCGCTCTCAGGTTGGATTGCGGCGATGACCAACCCCGTCTCGGCCTGGCATTTAGTCGCCGAGCGCCTTGCCGTGAAATTGGCGCGGGAAGGAGTTTTGTGGGCGGCCTACGGAAAGCGCGGGCAGTGCGGACCGTACTTTGAGCCAATTCCTCGTAAGGATGTGTGGCGTACGAGCCTTATTTACCCGGTAAGCGACCGACGCGTTCGTGCGCTCGGCGCGAGCGTCCTACTCGGGGGTCCGGGTCAAACGTTTCCCGTCAAAGGCGAGGACGGTGCGATTTTGCTGTGGCGCCTCCGGGATTGTTGTGCGGGATACGGCCCGTAAAGGAGATTGAATGATGCAATCGAAGTGGGACCTTATTGCGTTAATTGCTACGGGCTGTGTTTTGGTGACATCGGCATTAGTCGGTGCCGATGAGGCCCGCGCCGAGCCTCTGCGTGTGACAGTGGCTGTCAGTACGGCTCTTACCGGCGAGACGCTCCTTTCGCTTTCTCGGCAAAGTCAGGCGCTATCTGCTCGCCTTGTCGTCAAAGGCCTACCGTTAACGGACGAGGAAAAGGCAACTCTTATCTCGCGCGGCCATTTTGCGTTGCCTCATGAGATTCAAACGGAAAATCGAGCTCTTGTGCGTGCCGGTTTTACCCGGCTTGCTTCGTATGCGCAAAAGGGGATAGTTCTTACCGTCGACCCGGTCTTTTTCCGGGAACGGGCGATTACTTTCGTGCCGACTGTGGTTTTTGCTTTAGAGGGCCGTGAAGTACGCCTTACGGGCTTTACGAATCTTAAGAATGCAGCGCGATACGGGGCGAAGAAAACAGACGACGTAGCGATGAAAAACGCCCTTTTAACCTTTGCAGGAGACGCGCCGTGATGCGCTGGACTGTCCTTGCGGGAATACTGTGTTTCGGGGCCGCAGCGCTGGCGCAAACGATGCCCGATGCGGCAGCGCTCTTTAACAATGCCTCTGTAAAAGAAGCGTTGGAAAAAAATACAGGCACAACCGACGCCTTAAAAGCCCTGCGGCAAACGGGCAGTGAGTTGCTCTTTGAGCCCGGGCGAAGGGGCGTTGACGCGGCTTATGAAAAGTCCGATCCGACATCGGCCGCCGTTGTTATTGTCGACAAAGGCGCAGGGAACCGTCCGACCGTCGATCCGGATCCGACAGGGGAAATCCGTAAGGACCTAGCGCTTCTTAAAGGAAAGTCTCAAGAGCTTCTCCCCGGCCTTGAGAACATTACTGCCGTCGGCGCATGCCGACCCATCACGACGACCGTCTCCGGCGACGTCGTTACACGCACGTGCGATATTCGTTCGTTTGAAAGTGCGGGAACCTATGTCGAAAAGCATTGCTCTATTACACTTGAAAATCTCACACGAGCGCAAAGCCTTTTTCGGTGCACGAACGAGGCGTTTCGAGAACGCATTTTCGAGCTTGCCGTCCCGGTCGTGCCCACCTATACAACGACCACGACGATGACGTGCTTGGAAGGTAAGCGCAACGCCGAAGTAAAGACCTGCACTGTCACGTCGGAAGATACTCTTCAAACACGCGAAGAGGCCCATTGCGTAAGGCCCGTCTACACCACCTCGCGTAAGGTCTGCACGAAGCGCCTTAAGATTAAACCGACGGCCACGTGCGTTCCGGGCACCTTCGTTCGCGCCCGAGCGCACGATGCGGGAAACCTTACCGAGGATTCGGTGCCCGGGGCCGATACTTTGGAAATTGCCTATGAGTGCACAAATGACATTCGTCCTCTCATACGTCTGGGCGTTAACACGCAAACGGGAAAGGATGTCGACTATTTTGTTACGACCGCCGACACGGCTATCGACATCGTGCGCATTGTGGGCGGCAATACCTTGCGCTTTACCGGGTCCATTGCGTGTGATGCCACCTCGTGCTCAGCTCCTGTGACGCTCACGGTCTTTCGCGCTAGCGGCGAAGATCGAGTGATTGCCGGGACCCTTAAAACCACGCTTTTCTTTACCCTGTTTTCCGTCACAAGTGAAACCGAATACTGGGAGGAGTCGTGCAAAGTTCTTTAAGGCACATCCTTCCGCCCCTCCTTTTGCTCGTTTCGGTAACCTCCCAAGCCGGATGCCTTGTTACCAAGAAGACCTGTATCGACCCGGGCGCTACGCGTGTGATTGACAGCATTCCCGTCACGCGCACTTGTTGGGGTTACGAAGAAGAAAAGACGTGTTTGAAACCCGATGGCGGGATAAACGGGTGCGAGACTCTTGCCGATGACGAAGAAACCGGGGGCAAGGGCCGGTGCGAGCGGGTGTCTCTCACGTGTGAGGCAAGCGTCACGGATGTGGACGGGAACTCGGTTTGCTTAAAAGAATCGGCCGTTTACCGATGCGACACGAAAATTCCTCTTCCGCCTGTTAACGCCGCATGGCAGGGCGCTGTTTCGGAAAGCGTCAAACGCGTTAAAGACAACACGTGTACGGCGCTTGAAAGTAACAGTGCCTGCACGAAAACAGGCTCAAAAGACGAGGGCAATACGGTAATTCACACCTATGCGTGTTCTGACGAGACCCTCACGGCTTGCACGGAACTCATCGAAAAAGGCTGTACGCGCCTTAGGAAACCAGCCTGTGATGCGACGGTCGATTCCACCTGTGCCCTCAAGGTCGGGCGCGTGCGCTGCAGTAACGGCGCGCATCTGCCGTATTTAGAAAACGGATCGGTGAGAACCCAAAGCACAACAAAACGTGCCGATTCGGAAGGAAAGAAAGACATAACGCCCCTGCGAAATCTAGAAAACGCCACGACGTCGTGTCGTGTTGTCTCGAGCGTTTGCACCGATACCCAAGCCGGCTGGCGCATTGTTAACGGCGCGCGCATTTACGCGACCTGCTGGGCGTACAAAGATACGGTCATCTGTCGCGACTCTCGAGCCAAATCAACCTGTGAACGTTTGGAAGAAAACGGGAACTGTCGGCTCACAAGCACCGAGTGCGAGGAAACAATCGACGGGGTGTGTGCCAAAGAAACGCGTCACTACACGTGCGAGGGTCCGAGGGACTCGGTTTTAGAAGGCGAGGGTGAGGCGGTCGATGAAATTGAAATTTCCGAAGGCGTTGTTTCTTACTCAACGTGTTTGGAAATCGAGGGCGATGCGGCGTGTCGCAAAGTGTCGGAGACCTGTGAAGAGAATGGCCGCGACGGTTGCAAAAAGCGGATTCTTACTTACGCGTGCGGTAACGCCGGGGAATCGATTCAAACAAACGACTGCACCGAGCTCGAAGGCAACACCGCGTGCCGCCTTGAGGGTACGGAGTGCACGGGCGTTGACGCAAGCGGTGCCTGTACGATGCTTACGCGTCGCTATGTGTGTGAGGAAGGCCGAAAAACCCTCACGTTGGGCGAATCGTGTGACGACACGGTCTGTGTTGCCGGTCACTGTCAAAAGCGGGAAGAAACCGACACGAAGGCCTTTTTACAAAGTGCGGCTCTCCTTGAGATTGCACGCGAAGCGGCTACCTACGCCGATGCGGGGAAAGGAACGATTTTCGAAGGGACGGCCTCGCACTGCTCCGTCAAAGCCGCCGGTTTTTCATGCTGCCGTAGGGCCAATGCGGCCGATGCGGCGCAGTTTTCCAACACCGGTTTTGAAGTGGCCGTGACGGTAGGGGCGGATGCAGGCTTTGAGCTCATTAAAACCGTCGGGAGCCCCTATGTCTACGATCTTTTAAGTTCGCACGAGGCATTAAGTCCCCTGTTAACGCATCTTTATGGTGAGGCGGGAAGCGGGGTTTACCATCCTGACTTTTCGTTTTACGGGGTATCGGTAGGTGCCGACGCCGCCGGGTCTCTTACGCTTAACTTTTCCCCGGCGGGCTTTTTTGCAGCCGTCGCGATGCAGGTGTTAACCGATTATTTTTCCTGCACGCAAGAAGATCAACTGCATGCACTTCGGGAAGCGGCAGGACTATGTCGTTACGTCGGTTCTTTTTGTGCTCAAAAGTCCGGGCTCGGGTGCCTTGAGAAAAAAGAAACTTGGGTGTGCTTTAACTCGCGCTTGGCGCGCCTTGTGCAAGAGGGGGCGAGGCGGGAACTTAATCTCGGGTGGGGCACGCCCGAAGATCCCTTAACGCGCGGCATTACGCTTGAAGAGCTGCAAGGCCTTGATTTTACAAAGATTGACCTTACGGCCGCGGTGGGGGAAGTCGCTCGCGTGAATGAAAAACAACTGACCGGGAAAGCCAGAGATTCCGAAGCAACCACAGCCCGCGCTCAAGCGCGCGTCACTCAATTAACCGGAGCAGAGGAATCCCCTTACGGGACCTACAGCACCGTCACAGGGAAGTGCTACACGGCTCGAGGGACTCCGACGCATTGCGCCTCAATTACGGCGGCGCCTTAAGTTAGGAAAAAAATATGGCCATTTTCCTTTCCTTTCTTTTTAGATGTATTTCGGTGATGCTCTTAACCGTAACGGTGGCTTTAGGGGCCTTGAACAGTTCGACGCCTTACTTTGAGGCCGATGTGTGGGCCGATCCCGCGCGCCCCTTCCTTTTTTATGGTCAGGGTAAGGTTTCAGAGACTCCTTTAAAGAAAAAGGAAGCAACCCGAAAGTCTTCGAGCATCGCAGATCTTAAAAGTGAGGTTCAGGCAAAGCTTGAAGCGGCTGTTATGGACCCGACCGATGAGAATATTGCGGCGTACCTGAAAATGAACGCCCTTTTGTTTGCAAAAGCCGGCCGCTTTGCCGAGCGCTGGCGAGATGTGCTGATTCGCTACCCTGAGTACGACTGGACGTCCGGTCACCCGGTTGTCAATTCCGCATCAACGACGCTATCGCGGGAGCGGGACAAAGCCAGGAGTGCGAAGCTTGCGACCCTGTCAGAGACCTGGGGCTTGGTGTTTTTCGGGGATGCGGGGCGTTTAACCGGTCTGATGCGCCCCCTTGTCGATCGCTTTGCAGGCATCACGGGAATGGAGCTGATTCAGGTTGCCGTCGGTGGTCACTCGCCGTATCTATCCCGTGCGTACCCGGATACCGGAATCAGTCGCCGGGCGTGCGGGGGCATTAAAAAGCTTCCGGCTCTCGTTCTCATGCACAAGGACGATTCGGATATTTCGCACGCGAGACTTGTTGCCACGGGCGTTGTCGATATTGCCGAACTCGGACGGCGCGTCGTGCGGCTTGTCGAAGCGCATGAAAGGCAAACGACCTTTCCCCCGGCGCATGTGAAACACCCCAAAGACCTCGGAGAAATCCCATGATCAAAATTCTTTTTGTTGTTTTCCCGACGTTTTTATGTGTGCAAACGGCCGGGGCAGGCTTTGTCAAAGACTACTTTGATGCCACGCAGGCGATGAGTAACGTTACCGAGGCCGGGGTGCGCGAAGCCGGAGCCGTAAGTACCGTCACGGGCGGGGGTTTTGTGTATCGTACGCCGCGCACGGACTTTGTGCCCTTTTCCGTGACGCCTCCGTCGCTTAAAGCCGGGTGCGGAGGCATTGATCTCTTTTTAGGCGCCTTTTCCATCCCTTCGCGCGAAGAGTTCGTCTCGTTTTTAAAAAGCGTCGGAACGGCGTTGCCCGGGCTTGCATTTCAGCTCGCCTTACAAACTATGGCCCCCGACTTAAACGAACAAGTCGGGCGGTACGCCGATCTTATTCGTTCGTACACCAATCGCTACACCGATAGCTGTGAGGCGGCACGAGCGCTACTTGACAACACGGGAGCTACCGAACACTTAACACGCGTGGTCGAAGGCGCCAAAAACGCCTTGCGAAGCGACGGGTCAGTCGCCGATCAATCGGAAGCTGACCGTCGTGTGCGTGATAACGGAGAAAAAGCGATTGCCGCAAGTCCGATACGTAAGGACTCGGGCGGAAACGTCGTCGATGCCCCGGAAATTAACCTTACGTGGGCGCTGCTTTCAGGCGGAAAACTCGGAGCCGCGGACTTTGATTCCGTGTCGCTCAGGGAAACGATGATGACGCTACTCGGGACGACGGTTTTTACGCAAGAAGGCAAGGGAGAAAACGCTGTCCTTGTCGCCCGCGAAATCGCAGGCGTCGATTTGCTTCCCGTTCTCTTTAACGAAACCGGCAAGGACACCTCCCTTGTGAAACTCACGTGTGATGAAGCCAAGCGCTGTCTTTCTCCCGAAAGAAAGCCCATGTATGACACAGATCTTGTAGCTGAACTGAAAGAAGCGGCAGACCATTACCTTACGGCACTTAAAAGCCGCGATGCCTCTCTTGTGACCGATGATGAGATGCTTTTTTTAGCCTCGGTTTCCTCGGTGCCGCTTTTGAGAATTCTCAATCTTGCTTCAGTTGCACGCTACGAGGGGCTGGCTGCCGACATTGTCAATACGTACGTTGAGGCCGCCGCGTACGAAGCGCTCGTCGGAGCTTTAGAGGCCTTAACGAGTGACATTCGTCGCGTGATGGGGTCGTCCTCGGCGACAACCTTAAGCGCAGAACACGCCAAACACGTCAAAGCCCTTGTGCTACGCATCAGTGACGTGGAAGAGAGCCTTGCCTTACGTCGCGACAAAGTCGTGCAGGCCATGAATCGCGCCGCCGCGTTTGTCACACAACTCGAGCACATTGAAAGGAGTCTGAAAAGTAATGTAGCCCTCGATGAGACGGAGCTTACGCAAGGAGGCCTTCGGTGACAGACGTCTTTTATTACGCCTATTGGAACGGCGAGGCGCTTTCGGATGTTTTTAATGCAACGGCCTCCGTGTTCGCGACGGGAGACTTTTCACGTATCACTTCCGTTGTCGTGTTGGCTTCGCTGTTGTGTGTCATTGCTTTCGGTGCAATCAAAAACGAAGGCAGGGCCGTGATTCGCTTCGTGGCAGCAGCCGTTCTCATTTGGTTTGTCCTTATTGTCCCAAAGGCTTCGGTCGTCATCTACGACGTGCGAGGAGAAACGACGCACGTTGTCGACAATGTTCCGATCGGGATTGCGTTTCCTGCAAGCCTAGTCAATCGCTTAGGGTTCTTTCTTGCGACAACCTATGAGGCAGTCTTTAGCCCCGTTGATGCCGCGCGCTTTACCAGGTTCGGTGCCGTGTATCCTGAGCGTATTCTCGAAGCGCTAGCCGCAACAGGACCCGTGACGCGCAGCACACGCGCGGCCTTAAAGACCGTGATCGAAGGATGTATTTTGCCCGAGGCCCTCACGGATTCGGCGAAAGCAAACGCGCTCGCGCAAAGCCCCTCTTTGTGGGAAACCGTCACTCAAGACGGGTGGGTTAATCCTGCGCGACGCGTGGTTTTAAACGGAAAGGGTGTGCTTTCCTGTCCGAAGGCCGTTGCCGAACTGACAACGCTTTTGGAAACGGAAGAACTCCCGACACTAAAGCGCATTCTCGGCGCGAAACTGATGCCTGAGGCCGCGGACCCCGCGTCGGCCTTAGCTGCTGTTCTCCCGCAAGCCGAAACTCTTCTTTACGGGCTTTCACGCTCAATGGATGAAAGCCTGCGACAAAGCGTTCTTTTGGCGAGCCTTCCGGCTGCGGCATCCTCGTTTACGGCGCGCGCCGATGCCCCGGCCGCATTAGCCGTCGCGCTTTCACGCGCACAGGGAAATCTTGCAAGTGAAATTAACTATCGCACCATGGCCTCGATTGCCCGCGATGCACTTCCGAAGATTCGCAATGCCGTTGAATTCGTGGTCATTGCCCTGTTTCCCGTGTTAGCGCTTTTGTCCCTTGCCTCCGGCGCAGCGGCCGGCGTTCTTTTGCGCGGGTATGTCTCGCTGCTACTTACCGTGCAACTCTGGCCGGCTGTAGCCAGTGTCGTTAATCACCTCATGATTGCGGCCGATACGGGCCCCTTCGGGGCCCTGGCCCGTGAGTTCGGCGGCAATACCCTTGCGTCGCTCGCTTTAATTCGAGAAACCGGGGCCACAAGTCAGGCTATCGCCGGTGCCCTCATGTGCATGGTTCCTGTGATTACCTATGCCCTTGTCCGGGCCGGGGACGTTGCCGTCTCATCGCTTGTTTCGGGGTTAATGGCACCTGCGCAAAGTGCAGCAGCCTCGCAAGGCGCACGCCTAGCTGCCGGAAATCTCGAGCAGGGAAATGTTCGCATGGGTAACCGTACGGTTAATACCGTTTCTGCCAATAAACGGGCTGTGGCTTCGGTGTCCGATTCGCCCGATGCCGTGGTGACGACAAGCGCCTACGGAACCGTCACACGCGACGGAGAGGGGGCTGTAACAGGATTAACACGAACGAAGATCGATTTCGGGGTTCGTCAGGATGCCACACAATCGTTGATGCGAACCTCAGGCTCGACACTCACGCGCAAGGAAGCACTGACGCAAACACGCGCATCGCGCTACATCTATGCCGATGCCCTTGTCAGTAGCGACGCCTCCGAGCGCGGCTTTGCCTCGGCGCTTCGCGATGCGGTGCAGGAGGGTAGGGCAGTGATGCAAGAGGCCAGCGGCGGCAGGTCCTCTGCCACCGGAATCGGGGCTCAAGTGCAGGTCGGAACAAGTCGAGCGGATACAGTTGGAGAATCGGCTACGGTTCGTTCGGAATTCGGTGCTTCATTCAATGTCGGAACGTTCAAGCCTCGACCTTTGTCGGAATCCGGCGGGTTAACCGGTCCGGAACAAAGTCGAGAAGGAACGCAATCGGCCGGAACTCAAAATTTAAGTCTAGCCCCCTTAACTCGCTCCTTAAACGGGGATAGTCCCAGGATAACTTCAACGCTTTTCCCGATGGCGTATTTCGGCTCTCAGTTTAATGCGCAAGATATGCAATCGCTCATTGATACGGCAACCTCGGGTGGGTCGGCCTCTCGGTCCGTTCAAGCCGTTGAGGCACGAGCGGAACTCACGCGAGCGGCTGAGCACGTTTCTCGGACGCATAGCGACGAAGGAGTTCGCAGTGCCGCGCGCCGCTTTATCCGGAACATATCGGCGACCGATGCGCATAGCCTCGAAGAGGGCACGACCCTTTCTCGTGGGACTGACACGGCAGGCACTTTGGCCCAACATCGAACCGGTGCAACGCTTACAACGGTTGATGAGAGCATTCCCGTGATGCAAGGAGCAATTGAAAGTCACGGATCGGCAGAAGGCGTGCTCCGAGGAGCCTATACCGAGGGTTTAACTCAGGTGGCACAAGCTTCTGACAACCGCGCAACCTTAATCGTTGATCGTCCTGAGACCTTCGGAGCAGGAGCCGTTCCGCCGGCCCTTTCGCAAGTAGCCGATGCGTACGAGGCGTCGGAAAAGGCGCTTCAAAAGGCAGCGACCTCACATGCGGGACGGTTGGACGTAGCTAATGAGACGATGTCTTCAACGGTAGAGGCCGGAGAGTTGCGGTATCCCGAGAAGGAAAGCGGTTTTGAACAAACGTTTGGCGAAACGAAGACATCTTTAAACCGAGATTTACGTTCGACCCTTTCCGATGCTCCCTTTGAGCGCGGAATCTTGCTACTGACGCGAGAGTCTTATCGGCGAGAGAACCACGACAAAAACTATGCACTTCGTAATGCCTTTTTCTTCGGGCTCGGGTACTTGGGTCCCTCCGAGATTGCCAGCGGCATTCGAGAAAAGGCCGAGCGCAATCCGGCACTCGCTCGGGGCATTGCCGCATTAGGAAAGAGTTCTCGCGGCGATGTTTCCGGCAAGGACTGGGAAAAACTCCAATCCCTGATTCGTCATAAACCGCAGTGATTTTTTAACGGAAATGATTTGTGAAGAAAAAGTAAATCAGAAATTTCTTTTGTAATGCCGGAGGCAAATCTCCGATATGAGGAATTCGTTCGATGCGTTCAGTGACAAAGAAAATTGGTTTAAAGAGTATTGAGATGACGAAAAAGATGAACTCGACAAAATAAAGAAAGGCAATGAGAAGTTTTTTCAGAATTTTCATAATACCCACTCAGACGCTAAGCAACCAAAAATAAATTTAACTTATAGAGATATTATATATGATTAAGGGAAAAATAAACTCTTTAGAGGAAGAAAACTTAAATTCCTTTGATTTTCATCAAACTACGAATGTCTTTCTTGAGTTTTTGAACGACCAGCATTGTGAATGCATTTTCGACTCGGTCGATATTATGGAGAAAAATCTCTATTTGAAGTATTTCGGACCGGCCGTCTATATTCAATTGCGTACTAACGGTTTTGTTTATGTCGGTGAAACATTTAATCTCTTTGCTCGGACGATGCAGCACATTCGAAACGGCGTCAAGATTGTCTACATGGGAGCCATTTCCGTCTGGCCTCTTACCAATGACGAGAGAAAAGACACCGAGACTTTTATCATGGGCCGGGCTATGGAAGCCGGGTTTCCGCTTGAAAACACCGACAAGCTCGATGATGCAATGGAAAGCGCACGAAAAGTCCGGGAGCTTAAAAAGAAACTTCTTGACTCAATAGAGTGGATTGCAGAGGCGCCAGATTCTCCTGGGTAAAAATGCTTCCTCTCCGCTTGTCCGCAGTAAAACTTAAGCGCAAAGCCCGATTTTCGGCACGGTGTCCGATGGTGCTGGGTAAAGTTCGGTAAGCGGACTTTACGGGAAATCCGAGGAGCTTCAAACCTCTTGGTGCAATAAGGGCAGCTGTATAATTTGCTACACAAAGAAAGAAGTGGGATTCGATTTAGTTTTCGACACTTTAAGTCCATCGAAAAGGCTTTTTTCTTACACGGTTATTGAACTATTTCAATTAATAGCAACACGATGGATTCTTGACAAGCCATGCATAGTGATGCGAAGACGCGGGCACTGATGTCCGGTCTCATTCTCGGGTACTTAGCGGTTACCGGCCTTCTTTTTGTTTTTGCCTGGTTAGCATTTCTCAATAATAACGGGGTTGTTGTTCATGAAAAGTACAACTGGTACGTGACGGCTTTGTATCTTTTTCTGATTATCTTTTTAGATCGGACCTACAGCGCCTTTCGTGTCTCGTACTTAAAACCGAGACACCTGGTTTTCTCGCAGCAGGTTGCGTCTTTCGTAGCGGTTTTCCTCGTTTATGCAATCGTCTCGGCGGTTTGGAAGGTTCTCTTAAGCCCGGTGCCGTTTATTGTGCTCCTTTTAGCCCAAACGCTTGTCAATGTCCTCTGGTCCTATACGGCCGATGCCCTGTGGTTTTACTTTCATTCCCCCCTTAGGAGCTATATTTTTTATGGGAACAAAGACGACCTCGTGCGGCTCTCGGAGGTTTATCACTTCACGCGTAAGTTTCATGTGGTTAAAAAACTTGCCGTAACACCCGATACTGTCGCGCAGGTCTTAAGCGAGACACCAGATGCCCAAGCGCTTTTTGTCGTCGGGGCGTCCGAAGAGATTCGCAATCGCCTGATGATGTATTGCCTGGAGCATTCAATCGAAGGCTTTTTCCAACCGGAGGTTCAAGACATCATTCAAGCGGGCGCCAAGCAAGTTCACTCGTTCGGAATGCCCTTGATGGGAGTCGGTGTCCCGATACCGGACCCCTTTTACATGATTGTCAAGCGCATCCTCGCGTTTTTCTTTGCTCTGATTTTTCTGCTTTTTGTGAGCCCGATATTGATCGGAGCGGCTCTTGCAATTCGTATCTTTGACCCGACGGGCCCGGTAATCTTTACGCAGCAACGCATGGGACGAAATTTAAAGCCCTTTACGTGCTACAAGTTCCGGACGATGTCTGTCAAGGCTCCGCACGACTGCCATCAGCGCGATTTTGATGCCAAAGCCTTTGTGACGCCCTTAGGATCTTTTTTGCGGGAATCGTCCATCGATGAGCTACCGCAGATTTTTAATATCCTCAAAGGAGATATGTGCTTTATCGGTCCGAGACCGATACAGCTTACGGAAAAGGAGCTTATCGCGAATCGAGCCACAATCGGGGTCTATCGGCTTTATCCGGGCATTTCGGGACTCGCTCAAATCTCGGGGCGCAATGCCGTGAACGATGCAGAAAAACTTCTTTTCGATTACGAGTATCTGGAGAAGTTTTCGCTGCTCCTGGACATTAAGATTTTCTTTAAGACCGTGCTTTTCGTGCTGATGCGAAGCGGTGTGTATCCCAAAAAGACAGGACGGCGAAATCAATGAAGGCCATCCTTGTTACAGCTTTTGTCAGTTACGAGCCTCGTCTTCGGCTCGTTAAAAGCGCTCTGGAGTCACTCGGGGTTACGTGTCAGGTGCTGACGACCGATTTTGATCACCGGGCAAAAGCGCATCGCACGACAATTCCTTCGGGGTTTACCGCTTTGGCTACTCGCCCGTATGCAAGCAATATTTCCCTTGCTCGCGTCCTCTCGCATCGGAATTTTGCACGGAAGGTCTTTGGTACCATTGAAAAGGAAAAGCCCGACCTTCTTTACGTTCTCGTGCCTCCGAACTCATTAGCCGATGAGGCGGCACGCTACAAGGCACGTCACCCGTACGTGAAACTTATCTTCGATGTCTGTGACCTGTGGCCCGAAGCCTTGCCGCGTCCGCTTCTTAAAAAAGTCCTTTTCCCGGCGATGGCTTTTTGGCAAGCACTTCGGGATAGGAGCCTTACGAAGGCTGACGGTGTTTTTACCGAATGTGATTTCTTTCGAGAAATGCTTGCCCTCCCGAAGGCTGAAACGGTTTATTGGGCTACGCACGATGCCGGGCGCCCGGGTGCCCCAGATCTTTCGGACAGGCACATGGACCTTGCATATCTGGGATCGATCAATAACATCCTATCGATTGACGCCTGTGTAGCGCTGATTTCCCAACTGACGCCCCGCATTCCCGTGACAGTCCACGTTATCGGTGCCGGGGAAAGAAAAGAGGTCTTTCTTGTGGCATTACAAAAAGCCGGTGCACGTGTCACGGATTACGGTCCCCTTTACGACGAGGGGCAGAAAAACGCTGTTTTTTCACGGTGTCGTTTCGGAATCAATCTTTTGCGTCCGGGCGTTGCCGTCGGTCTTACGATGAAGTCGGTCGATTACTTAAAAGCCGGATTGCCACTCATTAATAACTTACCGGGGGACACGGCGCACTTTGTCAAACTCGAAGGCGTGGGTCTGAACATTCCGCCGGCAACCGCTTGTGACGTTCTTGCGATGACGCGTGCAGAGCTTTTGGAAGCTCGCATTCGATCTCGGGCACTTTTTGAGCGGCTTTTCTCGGAAAACGCCGTCACAGAACGCATCACAAGCCTCCTGACACAAATTTTGAGGGGGGTAAGAGGTCTTTTTCCACGCTGTGTGGATGCTTTTCACGCATGTTTTGCGTTGCCGTAGGGTAGCTTATGCAACGCAAGATTCTCATTCTGACCAACAACGCGCGCATGATGCTCGTCTTTCGGCGCGAGATGCTCGCGGCCTTAAGTCGCACGTACGATATCGTTCTTGCCTGTCCGAAGGACACATCCACGGAAAAGAGCTTTACCGACCTTGGGATTCGCACCCGGGATGTCCCCGTCGACAGGCGTGGGATGAACCCGGTTAAGGACGCGCTTTTATTTGTCCGTTATCTTCGCCTTTTGCGTGAGGAGCGTCCTGATGCCGTCATCACCTTCACAATCAAACCCAATATTTACGGCGCCTGGGCGGCTTACCTTTTGCACATCCCCTGCATTGCTACGGTGGAGGGCTTGGGAAGCGCTTGGAGCGGAAAGGCTGCGTCTTTCGTGCGTCGCCTTTACGCTACAGGCTTAAAGAAAGCCCAATTGATTTTTGTCTTGAATGACGAGATTTACTCGGAGTTAAAGGGTGTCGGTATTGACCCTTGCGCGATGAAGTACCTACCGGGAATGGGCGTGAATCTCACGTACTTTACGCCGACGCCGTACCCGAGCGATAATCCTCCGTCGCTTTTGACCATCGGGCGCGTGATGCACGAAAAGGGGTTCCCGGAGTTAATCCGGGCTGCGCACGTTCTTAAAAAGGAACTCCCGAATCTTGTTTGGCACGTGGTCGGAGCGCCCGAAGAGCGGGAGAGGGCACTTTTATTGCAATTAAAAGAGTGTCCCAATGTCGTTTACCACGGTCCTGCCAAAGATGTCCGTCCTTACTATGCCCTCTGTCACGCTACTATTACTACCACGTACCATGAAGGCATGAGTACGGTGTGCCTTGAGGCCGCTGCAAGTGCGCGTCCGATTTTAGGAAGCCGCGTTCCGGGCGTGGCGGACACCTTTATCGAAGGAAAAACGGGCCTGGGTATGGACGTGGGCGATAGTGCCGATACCGTTCGCGTGATTAAAACCTTTTTTGTGCTTTCCAATCAGAAACGCTCCGAGATGGGAAAAGCCGGTCGTGCGTTTATTGAGAAGCATTTTGACCGCAATAAAGTGACGTGGAGTTACTTTACGGTTCTTGAGTCTGTGTACGCTAAAGACGATCAAGAGGCGCTGGATGCGGCCTTAGAAAGCATCGCACAAAGTACGCGCCTTCCCGAGGCGGTGGTTCTCGTGAAAGACGGAACACTTCCCGTGGCCTTAGAGCACGCTATCGCTAAGTGGCAAGGGGAGCATCCTTAAGCTTCTTGTCGTCGGCTACGCGCAAAATAAGGGGCTTGCTTACGCTCTTTCCTATGCCTTGCAGTTCGTTCGGACCGAACTTGTCGCGAGGATGGATAGCGACAATATCTGCGTGCAAGACCGCTTTGAAAGGCAAGTTGCTTCATGGATAGTCACCCCGAGATTGCAGTTAGCTCAGGGCACAGTGAAGAATTTGAATCCGATCCTCGTCAGCCTGTCTCCACGCGACGTGTTCCCTTAACCAACGACGCGATTCATTGGTACTTAAAGCGGAGCTCGCCCTTTAATCACATGGCCGTGATGTTTTGTAAAAGTGCGCTTCTTGCGGCCGGCAACTATCAGAGCATTCCGTATTTTGAAGATTACGACCTTTGGGTTCGTAATGGATCAAAAGAGGTTTCACGGTGCCAATTTTCCCGTTACGCTCGTGCATGCCCATATCGGAAACGATATGATCGGGTCGTACTGCCGTCACGAACTTTTCTTTTTGCGCAGGGCTCGGGAAAGCGGGTTTTTAAGTTTTTCTGAGTTCCTTATAGTTCTTGCTGTTCGGACTTCCGTGAGGCTCCTGCCCAAACCAGGCCTTGCTCTTGTTTATAAAATCGTCAGAATGCCGCCTATGAGGCTTGTAGAGCGCATTTATAAAGGAGGCTAAAAACAGTGACGAGCTAACTCGGATGAAGTTAGTTCTCAAAGTTGAAACTTGAAAAACTTCGTTTCACTTTTTTCGTCAAGATGCCGACTTCAAGGAAGGTTTTGCTCATCCTTGTTGCGTTGTAGTCGGCTGAGCGAAGGGAACGGGAGGCGCACGAGTTCTTGCTAAATCCGTTCAGGAGTTTTTTTGCTGCGCGTACAATGCTTTGGGTAAACTACCTGCGATTCTGCATTCGCGACAAATCATGAAAACTCTGAGTGTCATCATTCCGTGTTACAACGCCGAAAAAACGGTCGGACGCTTAATTAAATCGTTCGGTTCAGGACTCCCTTAGGTAAAGCTCATTTTTGTCGATGATTGCTCGAAAGACGGAAGTATCGGAACGATTGACAAGTTTGCTCAGGAAAGCGGGTTTGACTACTCCATCCTTGTAAACGAAAAGAATTCCGGCGTAAGTTTTTCCAGAAATCGAGGTCTTTCCGTCGCCCATTCCGAATTTGTTCTTTTTGCAGATAGTGACGATTTTTTTGCTCCTGGCGCCTTTGAGATAATAAACAAGGCGCTTGAAACGGAGGCGGACGTCTATCTTTTTGACACGATGTACGTTCTCGAGAAATTGAAGCGGACGATAAAAGGGTGTGCAGGGGCACTGGTCTGAGGCATCAAGCCCCAGGAGGCCATCCTTTCCATGAATTATGCCGTCTGGTCCAAGGTCTATAACCTCAGGACCATCGCAGAAAATAAAGTTCTCTTTCCTCCCATGAAGATTAAAGAGGATTTTGTGTTTAATGCCGCTCTCCTTTCTTTTTTGTACGAGGATTCGTTACATTTCCGTTTTTTTTACGTCTATGTGAATAACAGCTCTTCGGCGATGAACACAACGCCGATGACCGAAGACATCCAAAGGACGGCTTTTAAAGTTCTCAGAGAGCGGATCCCGGAAAATGCCTTGACACTTTTACCTGTGTTGGCTCTGAAGGATTTTTTGTACGAAGGAGCTAAAAATGCAGCGTTAGCTTCCGAGGGTATCGAAAGGATACGATGCATCGTTTCGGAGTTTGATAGTTTTTTCGGTCGTCTACCTGTCAAACCTTGGAATTTACCTTACGGACACTATTACAAAGCAATGATTGCTTTGCTTCTGGCGCATTCTTTTTGCTTGTTTCGACTGTGTGTTCAAATTCGAGCCTTGCTCATTCGCGGTGTCTGTCAAGGTAGTTTTCCGCAAGTTTCACAAAAATAACTCCTCCGCAGTTTCCCAATCAAGTGGCTCTGTCCCTCCCTTGCTCCGCGCGCTTCCCTCTACGCTTTTCTTTCCCGGAAAAAAGGCTTACTTCTGTTGATCGCAAGGTCACATTTCCCAATATCCTCTGCGCGCACAGGAAGGAGTGGTCCAATTCTGTATCCCGGTAAAGAGGACTCTTCACATCACCGCCTCGTCGGTTGGCTCCGAGAGTCGGTTTCTCTTCCAGGTGCGCGGACGGCTATGGGAGAACTTGACGCCGAGCGCCTGTGTGCTAGCGGCCTTCATTGAGGCGCCGTTATCTGAATGAATAGCGAGCGTTCCGGGACGTACACCGTGACCGACAAAAGGCCCGAGCGCACTCGTCGTTATCCACTTCATAAACGCGAGCGGAGATGATGTAACGGCTGTCAAGTCAATGATGACGTAGACGTAGTAAAAGCGCCCCGTATATTGGCTCGTGCGAAAGTACGTGATGTCCCACGTCCAGACTCGGTTGGGGCCTGTTGTCTGATACGACGTCGGCTTATAGCGCCCCCGCGCATCGGTGCACGTCTCTTGTTCAAGCCTTTTGCCGCGAAGATCCGATATCACGTCGAAAGCGAGCAGTGGTATGCCTGCTTCTCGTCGAGCAATTTGTATAAGGTCTGCGGGAGACTTAAATCGGAAACATCTGCCTTGCACAAGCGCTCTACGATTGCTTTCCCGGTTGCTTCGGCAATTATCCGAACGCTATGGAAAGCCGCTCGCTTCGTGCGCCCATCTTCATCGCCGAGTTTTTCCAATTCCGATAAGTCCTATCCGTTATCCCGACGTCGTCACACACTTCCTGCGCTGTGACGCCCATCGGCGCACCCCTTTTCAATCAGCTTCATGATTTCGCGGCAGTCTTGAGCGCTGATTAATCGTCTTTTTCCTCGAGAATCGCCTGCGCTTTTTTCGGTAACAGCAGCCTAGTTGCCGTTTTCGATAATGCTGTTTTTTTGTTTTTCCGGCTCTCGGCTCATTTGGGCTTTTTCCCGTACCTGCCAACGAATCCGGTCTTTCGTGGCCGTCAATTCCTCGCGATTACAGGCTTCGAGATGTGCCTCAAACCACTGTTGCCCCTGGGTTACCTGCTCCGTTGTAATCCCCGCCTTACGGCAGTGCTAGCCGAACACAACTTCCCCGAGTACGCGCTTTAATATGACAGCTTCATAGGACTTCCGGCAACGGACGCTTTTTAGCAATATCAGTCAGTTCATCCGATTCCTCTGCGTGGTTAAAGCTGCCGGCATGTTATCGGCAAGAGCTCTGTCGCGCCATGTACTGACCGTGACAACGGAAAACTTGTACGTCTGAGCCGCATCGCGCAAACTGATTTCTCCGGACAAGACGCGCTCAAGAGTTGCCTCTTTAAATGTGCTCGATTAGGGTTGCATTTTTCCACTTTTCCTTCCTTCATGAGAGCGGAAAACTATTATGACAATTAATGATTCGCATGGTCTCGGGTTAAACGATGTGAGGGCGGAGATTCCGGAAATGAACACATTGTGATGAGGGTCTGCATTTTTCTCCCATAAATACTCTCGAAATCAATATAGACGTTCTAAAATTCAGGTACGTTTGTCATCCGCTCATATATGTAAAAGCCTTGCTTTGCGAAAGACAAAGGCGTCTTCTTTGAGTGGCAGAACCACAGTTACTTTTTTCCATGGAGTAATAGTCGATTCCATTATGTTTAGTGTCGTCATTCCGGCTTATAACTGCGCAAAAACCATTATTCCAGCTATCGAATCGGTCTTAACTCAAACGCGCTTGGAGTTGATTGACGAAATTCTCGTTATTAACGACGGATCAACGGATGACACGGATACGGTACTTCAAAGATACTTAACGCAGTCGCATGCCGTTCCGATTCGGTATTTCTCACAGACCAATCACGGCGTCTCGGCAACGCGCAATTTCGGCATTCACAGGGCAGTGGCGCCCTGGATTGCCCTTTTAGATGCTGATGACATGTGGCGACCTGAGAAGATTGAGCGACAGTACGAGGCGATACTATCTGAGCCGAAAATTAAGCTCTTGGGGACAAAGTACCCCTTAAAAATCTTTTTGCGCAAAAAAACAGGACTTGTGAAGATTTCTACTGTGGACATGTGTCTGCGGTCGATTTTTATTCCAACGAGCGTTGTCTTTGATAAAGAGTGCGCATTGAAATTAAAGCTATTTAATGAATCGATGCAATATAGTGAGGACTTAAACTTTTTTCTTAAATTTCTTACCCTTGACGGGTGCTATGTTTTAGTTGAGGATTTAATTCGCAATGATTGTTGGAAATCTTTTTCTGGAGAAAACGGGCTTTCTAGTCACTTAAAGGAAATGAACCAAGGCCGAAATGATAGTTTGAAAGAAATTTGCTCGATGGGTTTGATATCTGTTCCATTCCTTCGGTTTCTCTTAGTTTTTAATGAATTAAAGTATTGGAGAAAAAAGTGTATCTGCTTTTTTAACCGGATGCGCAAATCAAGGTAATGTGCTATGAAAGTATCTGTTGTTATGGCTGTCTACAACGGCGAAAAGTATCTTCTCGAGCAATTGGATTCAATCAAGAATCAAACACGAACCCCTGATGAGGTTCTAATTGGCGATGATGGGTCTACTGATTCATCGGTAGCACTAATAAAAGACTATATTAAAAATAACAACCTGTCATGGCAAATTTCAGTTAATTCGGAACGAAAGGGATTTGGTAGAAACTTCTTTTCGCTCATGAATAGGTGCACAGGGGATGCCATTTTTCCTTCCGACCAAGATGATGTCTGGAGACTAGATAAGATTGAAAAAATGGTTGAAATACTCGAAAAAAACGATAATATTGCTCTTTTAATATCAAGATATCAAATGGTTTCCATGGATTTTTCGTGTAGAGATTTCAATAGTCGAAATAATCCTCTGAATCCAGAAAAATGTGGAATTGTAAGATTAAGTTTGCACGACGTGATTTCTCAGAAAGACAAGACTTGTCCGTACGCCGGGATGGCGCAGTGTATTCGTGCAAGTTTTTATTTTAATACATTTCAAAACATGAATCACTTTCCGGTTGTCCATGATCGGATTATGGTTTTATTATCAGCTGATGCAGGGGCGTTTTATAAGCTTAATGATTTTACAGTTTTTCATAGAGTACACGTTAAAAACACAAGCGGTGTAAATAGAAGCGTCTTAGACAAAATCTTCAGAATTTCTGTGTCTGAAAGACTAAAGTTTTTGGAAAATTTTAAAAACGAAGATCAGAGCTATTTGGAGTCTCAAGTTTACATGTCTAATACTCTTAGGGAGTACTTGGTCGCGAGATCGAAGTATCAAACTGAAAGAGTTAGGGCCATACGTTCTGGAGATGCTTCTCGGATTTTTAGAGTTTTTTTGCAAAATCGAAAGAAGGGATACATAAGTGTTCTTTCTCTTTTGAGCGATTGCAAATATATCTTAGCCAAGAACGTTTTTGGTTAGTCAAGTATTAGGACTTATATCCTATGAAAATACTATCATGTGCAAGTTTCTATGGGAGTGGATCTAGTGCGGTCCTGGACTTGCTGTCTGAATACTCTGAAGTCAAGTCAACGAATAATTTTGAGTTTCGTTTGTTGCATGATCCAGATGGCATTTCTGATTTAGAGTTTCATCTGGTGCAATGTCATAATCGACATAATTCGGGATTTGCCTTGAAGCGCTTTTTGAAACTTTCAAAATTTTACAAGGAGGATCCTAAAAATAGATATGAAACTTGCTTTAATGGTAAGTTTTACTCCCTAGTTGAACAATACATAAGTAGAATCACAGATTTTAAGTATCGGGGTTGGTGGTTCTATGATGCTTATGATGGGCGTGGTTTTTTTGAGTATTACTCGCTCATGTTGTTTCGAAAACTCCTCCGTATGATTACCAAAGGAAGATTTGATATATTCCCTTCGGAAGTTACCTATTGCCCTCATCCTTCTGCTGAAAAGTTTCTAAAGGAAACACAGTTTTTTATTCGAGAACTATGTCAGGCAGCAAATCCGGAACATTACCCTTATCTTATCTTTGACCAAGTTGTTCCATCTCAAAATATCTCTCGGATTCTTCGCTATTTTCTTGATGAGGTATTTGTATTTGTTGTCCATCGAGATCCACGGGATGTTTTTCTATGCAACAAGTTTTTTTGGAAAGAGCACTTGTTGCCTGTTAAGAGTCCAGTGGATTTTTGCAAATGGTATCGCTATACACTCGAGAGTGGCTCACCAGAAACGGTGGACTTGTCACATGTAAAGAGCATTCATTTTGAAGACTTAATTTACCGATACGATACCCTAGTCAAGGAAATTGAGAATTTTGTTGGTCTGAAAACGATTAGTCATATAAAGAAATTCAGCTTGTTTAATCCCTTAAGATCTGTCGTCAATACACGTCTTTGGGAAAGGTACGGCACCCCGGAAGAGATGGCGATTATCGAATCAGAACTTTCGGAGTACCTTTACGATTTTGATGCCGTTAAGTCTAACAAGATTTCGGGTATTCCCATGGCAAAGTGTAGCGTGTTCTGACCTTAGTTCGGCAAATCTGTTTTCTTGCTCATGGCTAGCTCTTTCCAATCGGTCGCAGCTAGGACGGTACTCACGATAATGACGAGGCAGTAAACGACTTCGAGAGCCGTCGGAGTTTGGTCGAGTAGTATAAACCCCAGGAAAACGGCCCAGGCCGAATAGGAGATGTTCAGTGCCATTCCTTTGGCTGCTCCAATTTTTGCAATTGCCTTGTAGTAGAACAAATACGATGCCGTTCCTGCCAGGGCCGCACAGGCAAGGGTCGTATTAGCGGATGTCGGAACAACCGAGGTAAGAAAACTGTATGCTCCGAAAGCCGGGAGGACTACAAGGGCATACACAATTCCGGAGGTTGTTTCTCGGATTTGTAAAGCAATCTCATTGTCAATGGCAGCATCTCGCATCCCACAAGCACATAAAACAGCTTCAGATCCCCAGCCGATGACGCACAAAAGCGCACAGAGGACACCAAGTTCTGCATTTCCGGTTCCTCCTTTTATATCAAGCGCATCTAAGCTCATTCCGATGATTGCCAAAAGTGCAACGCCAAGAGAGATAAGCCGAAGAACGGACAACCTTTCTTTGAGCAGGATGACGGCGAGTAGGGTTCCGAACGCCGGATAGAAAGCCGAAATAATCGCGGTGTAAGCCGGTCCGATGTTATTGATTGCAATGACGTATCCAGTCATTCCGATTGGGCCGCCGAGGAGGGCGCCGAGCAAAACGACTTTTCCGCTTTTTGTTCTAACAGCGGAAAGGGTTTCTCTGAGCCTCCCTTTCAATCCCATATAAAGGGCCATCCAAAAAGCACACAAAACATCGTGCAACGCTGAGCTTGTTATTGCCGCAAACGCAATTGTCTGAGCCGTGTTATCCGAAAAAGGAGCCAGAGAGAGGGCAATTGAAGGAATCGTTGTGTCAAGGGCCCAAAGAATTCCGCTGAGGATGCCGAATAGCATCAGTTATCTCCTTTCTCAGTTATCTGAGAGGATGGCGTTAGAGGCATTTTGTATAGATTTAAAGCCTCCTTTAAGTAGCGTTTGGCGTACCGGTAGTAGATATGTAGCCACGGTCCGACGCAGTCGCCTTTCTTTTCTTTAACAAGAGACCAGGCAAACCAGCACCAGCCGGCCATTCCGACTTGCCCGAGGTTATGCCGCAGTTCTTGTTCCGTCGGTTTGCGACCGAAATAGTGTTCAAGAGCTCGTAGCATCTTGCTTCTATCTAATTGTTCACAGACGCTAAAAGTTCCGAAGTCATTGGCGTAATCGCTCATTCCAGCATATTCCCAGTCGATTAAGTCTATGTGACCGTCGGGTGCTATGAGGAAATTCAGTCCGAAAAAATCATTGTGGCAAAGGACGGGAGAGCCCTCATCGCCTAGCAGGAAGGTATTTAATTCCGTTGCTTCGCGTTCCATCTCGGTCCAATCGGGAATATCAATTTCTCCGAAACACGAAAGAAGGGTCTTCTCATATTTTTTTCCTTCCTCGTAGAAACTAAAACAGCGATCGACTTTGGTCGAACATCGGTGGAGACGCCGAGCCATTTGCATGGCTAGTTGGAGTTGGGAGTCGTTGTGCGAGTCAAGGTTTTTGCAATCGCGCACAAATCGTGAGATTTTCCATCCTCGTTTTGGGTCGGCGGCTATAAATGTCGAGTCAAGTTTCAAATTTCGCGCCGCGTTAAGCGCCGCACACTCGGCGTTGCGGTCGATAAGGAGTTCCGATCCGACACCGGGATGCCGATAGACCCATTCGCCTCTGTTGGTCGAAAAATGGCAGGAAAGGTTTGTCAGACCTTGTTTTAAAGGGTAAATATTCCGAATTTCGGTCCTCTTGCACCCAAGAACGGAACAGATGTTGTCAAATATCTCGGAGTCTAGATTTTCGAGGAACTGCGGATCGAAATCTCGAAGGTCATCGAGTGAATCAAATTCCCAAATGAAAGGAGGGTCATACTTTCGGACAAACATTTCGAGCTCTTGAACGTGCTCTAGAAAAAGACTCTCCCAGAGTTTGTTGGCTGTTTGTGGTAGGTCGTATTCGGCTTCTAATATGCGACGAAACGCTTGAGAGAACTTGCGGTCAAAATAGGCATGTCCAATCATGTACCATGCATCATGACCGCCGATTTCGGCGCCTGTGATGCGACCGTCGGCATCTTCTTTCAAGCACCATTCTGTTGTAGGACCTTGCGCGTATTCGGCGGAGTAGTAGGCACGCCGGACATATTTCTCGAACGGGTTTTTCTCAAGGTAGTTGTCGGAAGAGCAAACATAGGTATTTCCTAAGTGTTCCCGAAGCAACATGAGGGAGGCATTGTTGTTGCGAGTGGAATAATCTTTGTTGATAACAAGATGCACTCCGAATTTTTCTTCAAGGTAGTAGAAGGACTCTTGTTTATAGCCGACGACAACAAAGATTTCCTTAATACCTGCCGCTTGTAGTTGTTTTATTTGCCGTTCGATTAAAACCTCCCCTCGAACCTTGAGCAATCCTTTCGGGCGCTCATAAGAAATCGGAACGAAGCGGCTCGACAGACCAGCGGCAAGAATAACAGCGTTATCAACGCGGTAGTTCTCGAGCTCTTCGAGACCTTGGTCTGTGAGTTGTCCATGACAAGTTAGGCCCTTTGCTTCAAGCTCGTCGGAAAGGCTAGGGTCAATATTTTTAGGGGGGCAAGAGTAGAAACTTGATAGCAACTGGAATTCTTGTTTATTTAGCATCTCAGTAGTTTTTAAAATTGCTACATTTTTTGAAACAAGAGAATCTTTTTCAAGTTGACTAGGCCCTTGACTGCCAGAAACCCAAGTCAGATTCGTAGCATTTTAGACCGTTTGACAGGACAATGGGCTCACAATCAAACGGAGGACTCTGCGATTGAACGATTGTTAAAACTCATCAGCGAGTCCGTCCTCTTTGAAAACACAGTCAAGAGTTCTGTGGATGCAAAATCACGGAGTAACCCCTCAAGACTTCAGGATTATCAGTTAAACTTGAAGTTTTTTAAGATTACCCGATTGCCGGTGCCGGAGATACACTGGCTTCTGTTGCACAGATTCGAAAAATGCTCGAAAGCCCGGATACCTTAACCCAAGAAAGCCGCCAACGCATGGCTTATACCTATACAAACGGACTTTTTCAAAGTGGTGTGAACGGATCTTCACTTTCAATATCTGGGGTGCTTGCGTGTCGAGGTTTATTAGGGTTTACCGTGCTTCTTGTTCCGATTCTGCTGTTGGGCTTGTCTTTGTTTATTTGTCTCTTTAAGGTTAAAGAGACTTCTCGAGGAATCGGCATAACGCTTTTTATCTCATGCGCCGGCTCGTTTCTTGCGGCTTTTTCTCAAGGACTGTGGTACTACTACTTTTGGTGTTCTGCCGGGCTGGCTTTAGGGTTTCTTCTTTGGGCACGACATTCGAGTTATTCGGATACGAGTAAATAACATGTAGGAGACAAAGGATGTTAATCGGGTTGTTGTTGATTGCGTTTCTTACGATGTGGGGCATTGCTTTTGTCCTCTTTGAAAGGGACTTGACCTGCCCGACGATGCTCCTTTTATCCGGGTACACGCTCTCGGTTGCTGTGGCTTTTTTTTCAGATTTCATGATTCCGTTTGTCTATCACTCGCAAACGGTTTTCGTGCTTATTGTCGGAACACTTTTATTTTGTATTCCGGCCTATGCCATCAAGACTTGCTATGCCTGCGGTAAAGGCGTGCATCCGGATTTGCCTCGTTCTGTTATCGATATTCGGTCGCTTGCGCTTCTTTTGTACGCAGCGGGTTTGCTCGGAACAATTGCCTTATCGTTCTGGGTTTACCGAGATATTCTCGCGAAGATAAACCCGGTGCTGACTTATGCCGAATCGGTCAACGCTATGCGTAATTACATTATCGCCAATCCCGATGGGGTGAAAATTCCTGAATTTTTCCTACTCAATCAAATAAAAAAAATATTTTACATTGCCGGATATTTTCTTTTGGTTATCTGGGCGCGCAATGCTGTTGTCCGCAGTTCTTTTGTCAAAGACAACCTTCTCTTCTTAAATCTTATCCTGACAGTTATTCTTTTTTGGTCAGATGGAGGACGGGGTGGGGTTGTAGCCTATGTGCTTGCAGGAATTGCTTTGTGCTTCTTTTTTGATCGCCTTTACAACAACACGCGCATCACGATTTCCTGCGCTTTGCTTGCCAAGGCTCTCGGTGTTTTCCTCGTCGCAAGCGTCGCTTTTTACGCCATGCTCTATCTGAGCGGAAGACAGTCGGGCGCTTTAAATGTTGGCTCATTAATACATCATGTACAGTTTTATCTAGGCGGGTCAGTACCTTTGTTAGATAACTTCCTTCTCACGAGTTTAGGAGGGGGGGGGGATATTATTGGAAAAGAGACGTTTTACAGCCTCGTACAACTCATGAGTAGACTCCATATCACCGACATTCCGCTTTATAGCGTTAATCTGGAATTTCGTCCCGGTGTTTACGACGGAAACGTCTACACGGGATTTCGCTCGTATATCCACGATTTCGGATATGTGGGATTGGTGGTATTGCCGCCTCTTTTTTCCGTTTGCGCCAACTGGCTTTATTATGCGGCCATTCAAGCATCTCGAGAAAAGGCCGTTGCCGTCGGACTCGTGCTTTATGCCTCCCTGATGTACCCGATTTTTGCTGATTTCGTGCGGTGTTTCTTTTTCTTATCGTTTTTCAACATCAACACGCTTTGTCTGTGTTTGGGTGTAATCCTCTTGCAACTTTTCCTTTTAAAAACCGGGTGGATGCGTTTTTCTCCAGTCACATCGAAAGCGCTTCCCGCTCGGAGTCGATGATATGGTAGTTGGACTGCTTTTCATTCTTTTCCTGACGCTTTGAGGTATTTCTTTTGTGCTCTTTGACCGGGATATCACATCGCCTGTGATGCTCCTTATTTCCGGCTACACGATTTGTGTCGGAACGGCGGTTGTTTCGTATTTTTCGTTTCCTTTTACATACCACTCGCAAACTCTGTTTGTCACGACTCTCGGACCGTTGCTTTTTCTCGTTCCGGCTTATGCCATTAAAGAAATCGCCGTCGGAAAAGAAGAAAAGGTTATGCCCGCCGTGGCACTTTCCGTCGTTGTTTTTAAGCCCTGGGTTTTGCTGTTGTCGGTTATGCTTTTACTCGCTTTGATTGCATTGACCCTCTTGACATATGTCCGCATTTTGCAACAAGTTGATCCGGCTGTTACTTACGTTTCGGCAATCCCTATGATGCGATATTTCCTTATTGCACATCCGGAGGTAGCGACTCTTAAAGAACTATTCTTTCTCAATCAAGTAAAAATGTCTTTTTAATCGGCGGGTGGTTCCTTCTTTATATCTATGCACGCAATTGTGCCGTTCGCCGGTCTTTTTCGGTTGATAAGGGAGTTTTTGTTAATCTTCTTTTGTTTTGTGCTTGACTGCGACCGACGGCGGACGCGGAGAACTGGTGGCTTTTCTTGTTGGGGGACTCGGACTTTACGGCTTTTTTAATTACCTATATAACGGCGCTCGTATTCGTATCTCCTTGAAATTACTACTAAAAACGACAGGGGGCATCACGGCCACCGTTGTCCGGCGGCGGAGATATCTTTGGGAAAGAACCCTTCTACGTAATCAATTCGCAACTGATAAAACTCGGTTTGCTGGACATCCCGCCATATAGTCTGCATCTTGAGTTTTGTCCAGGGGTGTATTTGGGCGGAAACTGCTACACGGCGTTTCGCTCGTACTTGTATGACTTCGGCTGTGCGGGCCTCGTACTCTGCCTCATGCGCTTTTCCGTTCTGATTAACGGGTTTTATTACGCTTGTTTCCGTTGGGCGAAAAAGGCGGTCTTCGTCTCATCGCTGATTTAAAATGTTGCTTTCATATAATCTGTTTTCTTAGCCTATGTCTTTGCCTTCGAAGAACAATGCGAGTACTTTGGCTCGGAATGTCTCCTATTCCATGGCGGCGAACTTAACGTCGTTTCTTGTCGGCGTTGCCGTCATTTTGCTTGTTCCCAAGGTCATCGGAGTCGAAGAGTACGGCTACTTTCAACTCTTTTTGTTTTTCATCGGGTACGTCGGATTCTTCCACTTCGGCTGGGCCGACGGCATTATCCTCAGGTACGCGGGAAAGACTTGGGAATCCCTTTCTCGTCCGAGGTTTTCGGGACAAATTCATGCTTTTCTTTTCTTTGAGATAGCGCTTTGGGGTCTATTTGCCTTGGCATCTTGGCTGTATTTCGGTCAGGGAGCGCGGCTTTTTGTTTTGCTGTGTACGGCGGTCGGCGCTGTTTTAGTCCTAGCGAACACGTTTTTACGCTTTATCTTGCAAGCAGCCAACCGCATTAAGGTTTATGCCTTCCTCGTTTTGCTCGAGCGTCTGGTTTATCTCGTTTGCGTTCTTTCCGTGCTCTTTTTCGGTGCACGAGACTTTCGCTTTTTCATTGTGGCGTATCTAACGGCGCAGGGCGCAACACTCATCGGTGCTCTTTGGTTCTGCCGAGATTTGGTTTTAGCGCGTCCCGAAACGGCTCGTGCTGTTTTCCGAGAGTCCGCTGAGTGTATTCGTGTCGGCATTAAACTCATGCTTGCCAATGTTGCCTCGATTCTGATTCTCGGCATTATTCGCCTCGGGATTGAGCGTGCGTGGGGCATTGCCGTATTCGGGAAGATTTCTCTTTTGCTTTCCGTGGTCTCGATTCTTTTTGTTTTTGTTAATGCGGCATCCTTGGCGCTTTTGCCGGCTTTACGAAGAGAAGAGCATGAACGCTTTCGGACACTTTATTTTCCGAGCCGCATCACGCTGACGTGGGTTTTGCTTGTTTCTTTTCTCTTTGCCTATCCGGCATCTCGACTTGTGGCGCTTTGGCTTCCGGCTTATGCGGACTCCTTGGGGTATCTGCCGCTTGTCCTTCCCGTGTGTTTGTTTGAAAGTTCAGTGAGTCTCCTGACGGGAACGTATCTGAAGGTTCTGCGCCGGGAAAAAGACTTTTTAATCGGCAATACTGCCGCATTGCTTGTCAGCACGGTGTTTCTCGTGATTTCAATCCCGGTACTTCATAACTTGGCACTTGCCGTGTTGGCGATGCCGGCCTCCCTTGCCGTGCGTTCCTGGTTTTTAGAAAAGCGTCTTGCCGCTCGACTTGATGTGAACGTGATGCCGGTTTTCGCAACCGAAGTGCTCGCTAGCGTTGCCTTTATTGGGCTTTCGCTCGGTGTCGGCGGATTCACGGGATCTATTCTTTACGCTGTGTTTTTGCTGAGTGCTTTTCTTATCAGTCGGAAAACGTTTTGGAAAACGCCCCTTCCTTCCTTGTCTTTCCTCGCTCATAAGCGCTTTAAACGATGAACTCAACGTACCGCCACTCGCTCGCCGGGAGCGTTATTTTGTACAACCCGGATTACGATGTTCCCGACAATGTCGCAAGTTACCTGAATGCAGTCGACCGCCTTTACGTTGTCGACAACCAAAACGGCAAAGCGGTTGCCGAGCGGATTGCTGCGCTAGCTCCCGAGAAAGTTACCGTGATTTCTAATCCGGAAAACGAAGGAATCGCAAAGCCGCTGAATACGGTCTTACGGATTTGCCGCGACAAGTATGATCTTCTGATAACGATGGATCAGGATTCACGTTTTTTGCCCGGGCATATGTCTTTATACCGCACCAGATTTGACTTGCTGAATTGGGAGTCGATTTTCGGCGTGGGCCCTACAGTTGTTCCTAAGACGGCACAATAACAATGCGGTTGAGGACGCACGTGTCCACAAGACCCGAGAGGGGCACTGGAATTCGACCTTTCACATGATAACAAGCGGCAACGTAATTGACGTTTCCAAGGCGCTCTTGCTCGGAGGTTTTGACGAATCGCTTTACAACATGTGTTACAAGGCCGACAAGGCCGGTTTCAAACTCTTTACCACACCGGACATCCTCCTTGCCCACCAAATGGGAAATCCTCTTGCCAAGCGCTTTCTCTGGCGCACCATCCACGCAATGAATCACCCGCCGGTTCGCAACTATTACATTGCTCGAAATCGTTTGCTTGTATGGCGTAAATTTCACATGATGAACGAGGCGTTTTTCTTTAGACACTACATCTACGCTTCCGCCCTTGATATTTTCAAGATTCTTTACATGGAAAGTGATAAGACTCGAAAGATTTGCGCGTCGTTCCGCGGGTTTGCCGATGCGGTTAGCGGACGGACGGGAAAGCGTTTTTAGTTGCGTTGGACAATCGGCTAATTTGGATACACAAGACAAAAATGCAAAAACGGTTATTCCCGGACGCAACAGGGCTAACCCATGTACACAAAACCCATCATTTAAAAAATCCAGAGGCTGAAACGAATCGGACTGAGCCAACGTCAAACGGCAATAGAACGGATTATTCAACATCGAAACCGACATGGTTGCCTTGAACACTATCAAGAAAAGCTTCATGCATGCTTCCGGTAGCACGGCAATGTCGATGTTGTACGGCAAGAATTCAGGAAAGCGTACGCCTGCTACGCGACAGATTAGCATCCAGGAGAAACGACAAAAAGGTTCCTGCCCCTTCGGAGAAGGGAAAAGTGGATGAAAGAACAATGGGCAGGAGGGGACGTCATCAACAAAAAGGACGTCTATCCAAATTGCTTACACCAATAATTATCCGTAAATCTCAATGCCGGTAAGGAATCGAATCCATCTAATTTTGGGCTATGCCTGCAACCATCATTGCCGGTACTGTGTCCAAGAACTTAATGGAAGACCGCCGAACTTCACAAAGCACGTCTCTCCGGTGGTTTTTGACTCTCTTAATGCGATGGCCAAGTCCATCGCGCCTTTAAATTTGCGGATTACGTTCTTCGGAGGAGAACCGCTTTTATACCTTCCGGCCATCAAGGAAGTGTTGTCCAACGTCCGTGAGTCGAATATCGTTTGGAAGATTCACTCCAACGGAGAGTTTCTTAACGAGGAAGTCGTCAATCTTTTTAATGCCCGAGGCATTCGCTTTGGGTTAAGTCACGACGGCCCGAACGCGATTGAAACACGGGGGATTGATTGTTAGACGACACTCTATAGTACCCACCAAACGACACTAAAACGAACCCACCTTTGGCGGGGGCGGAAAGCGCCGAAGGAGGGTGCGATGACCGCAAAAAAGCGGAAGATAGAAGCTTTCTCACAACCTCGAGGAGGCTTCAAAAAAATGTTCAGTGCAGAAGACAAGGCGCTGATTCGAACGCTGTACGCCGAAAAGCATGTATCAATTCGGTGTATCGCGCAGATGGGGCATGTATCACGAAATGCCGTAAGACGGCAGATACGGGAAGAAGGGAAAGCGCGGGCAGCGCGCAGCGCCGCGGGGGCATTTCTTAAGGAACATGCCATCGATGTTCAGGAGCTGTATCTGGCGTGCGAAATGCGGTGCCCGCCGCTACGTCGTCGGCTCAACAAAGACTATCAGCAAGACATTCCGCTGAGGATGCTGCAGCGGTTCTGCAGCCCGATGCGTGCAGAAGCGCGGCGGAAGACGTATTTGGAAGACGAAGAGGGCAAGCCTCTCCGATATGAGACGTTGCCGGGACAGCACATGCAGGTTGATTTTGGAGAAAAGGATGTGCTCGTCAACGGCGCGTGGTTGCACCTGCATTTCTTCGTCTGCAAGTTAGGATACTCCCGACGGGTGTTTGCCAAGGCCTACTACGCGGAGACGCAGGATTCGTGGCTGGATGGCATGGAATCAGCTTTCCGATACTTCGGTGGGATTCCGTACTGTATTGTCTGCGATAACGCTTCCAGTTTGGTTCGAGAGCACTATGCCAACGATGATGCCCTGAAGTTCACCGAACGCTTCTACCACTTTCTGCAGTACTGGGGAATCAAAGGAATCGCAACGGCCGTGCGGCATCCGAGATCCAAGGGCAAGGAGGAAGCAGGCGTCAAGTACCTCAAGGGGAACGCTGTCGTAGGAATCGACAAGAGGGATCTGGAAGCCTGGAACGTGTGGCTTGAGCTCAGGTGTCGCACCGAGTCCGATGAGCGGCGATTGAACACGCTGTTCAGCGGCCCGTTTACACCGCGGGAACGTTGGCTGCTGGAGGCGCCGGCGTTACGTCCGTACAGCAAGCCGGGGATAGCCGGTACGTTCTTTGAGAAACGCAAAGTGGGACGGGACGGCCTTATTCGCGTAGATAACCGCTACTACCGAGTTGATGACGCCTACATTGGACTGGAGGTTCAAGTTCAACACGGTAAAGAGAACATCATTGTTCGCTACGGCACCAAAGAGGTTGCGATGCTGAATAAGGCCAGAGACGCATTTAACCCCGGTTTTCAGGCTGCGTCAACTGAGATGCCGCAGGAAGCCGCGACCAAGAAGCAGTTGGAAAAGCTCAGCAGTGATGCCCAATGGCAACAATTGCGGAACAGCAAAAACGAACTCAACCGTGACGGAGCGGAATATGACGCCGCCGTTAATTGGCCCCAACAGGAGGCGGCATGACGGAAAGAAAGACTGATGAGGCGATCCGCCAAAAAGCATCGCGACTACGCCTGACGTTTGTCCGGGATCACGTGGCGGAAGTGTTGGATATCGCCGATAAAACCAAGATGACGCCGCGGGAAGTAATTGACTATGTCTTCGGCAAGGAGATTGAACAGCGGGACGTCAACCGTTACAAGCAGGCGCTTATGGCAGCGCATTTTCCTGCGGTGAAGACGTTGGAAGATTTTGATTTCTCCAAACAGCCGAGCATTAACCCGGGTGTGATTCGCGAACTGAAGAGCCTTGAATGGTTGGAAGCCGGCGAGAACGTCACCCTGTTTGGACCTCCCGGTGTCGGTAAGACGCATTTGGCGTTGGGGTTGGGACGTTTGGCGGTGGAACACGGATATACCGTCCATTTCTATTCCGCGGCGACTTTATTGGGGCTACTGGCAAAAGCAGTACGAGACGGTACGCTGGAAGCCAAACTCAAAGAACTGTCCAAGCCGCAGTTGCTGATCGTGGACGAAATCGGCTACCTGCCGTATACACCGGAAGCAGCGCGCCTGTTCTTCCTCGTCGTCAGTCGACGCTATGAGAAGAAAAGCCTCATTACGACTAGCAATCGGCCGCCGTCGGAATGGGGGCTGATCTTTGTGGATTCCACGGCCGCCACTGCCATATTGGATAGGCTACTACACCGTGTTGACTATCCGCGGAGAAAGCTACCGGCTGCTGGATCAAAAGAAAGCGGGGTTGCGGTTAAAAGCCGCAACGGTGACTGACAAGGTCGCTACCCCGCCGTCTTCCAACAAAGAAAAGAATCTTTTGTAACGTATCTGATACAGAATATTGTTACATTGTAATAAACGCAAAATTATGACTACTCTAAATAAGACTATCAATAAATCAGTTATCGAAGCCGTATACGAAATACTGGATAAAGCTCAAAATGCCAATGAAAAGATTCCGGCGCTGAGAGTTATCCGTGCCCCGATTGGACGCAGCTCGCTTTCTACTATCTCGGAAGCCGTTAAACAATGGCGTCTTGATCGGCTACAGAGTACCGGCGTTTTGCCGGTGGCTTTTAGCCCCGAAAACGCGAAAGTCGTCTCCGACGCTGTGTGGGCGGTTGTGCAACCCATTCTTGCGACGAAGCTGTCGAAATAATCGGTGTTACAAACCATGTAACTGTAGCTGTTACACGAAAAACTAGGGGGACTCGGGCCGCGAGACGCGGCAGGCAGTAGCCTGAGTCTCGTCGGCCTACGGCCTCCTCGCCTCAGGCTACTGCCTGCCGCCAAAACCCGCGCTTTACCCCTGAAAAGGGTGGGTTCGTTTTAATATCGTTTGGTGGGTTCGTTTCAATGTCGCTTGACAGCCTTCGGAAAGGAGAGTTTTGCAGGTGGAGCCGCACTCTATCGCTACCGACTTATATTGAGGACTTCCCCTTCAGTGTCTTTAACGGGACACAAGAAGGGCGCAAGATCGGTAAAGGGTTCGGCCGTTATCAAACTTTCAAAAACGGAATCCCCGCTTTTCCGAGGATTCCGTGAGAGGAGGGGATATTTCGTACGTGCTAAGAATGATTACACAATAAAGTTCATAATCAGCATGGAAATCAACGCATTAATAATAGAAATGCCCATCAAAACGGGGATGCGTTTAGCGCTTGTTCCGATAACGCCCAAGCACCGTCCCATGTACTGAACCTGAGAGCCCATGAGAACAATGGCAGGGCACAAAATGGCAATATCCCGAACGCCGATTGAACCCTGATCGATGAGTGCGGCCGCTACGCCGACACCGCCGCCGATGGACATCCAGCCGGCAATCAAAACCGTAGCGGCTTCGCCGGGCAGACCGAAGATCATCATGATCGGAGAGAAGACTTTTCCGATGATGGCCAGCAGCCCCGAGATGTTTAAGATCTTGATGATGACAAATGCCATCAAAACATTGGGAATTGTCGAATGGGTAATCAGGTTCCATCCGTTGATGGCACCCTTGACGAAGACGTCGGTAATAAAAACTTTCGAGTTGTTTGTCGCCATATTTCTCTCCTGCTATTGAGCGGATTTTTTGCTACTGAACTTGATGTAGAGCCGGGCAAGGTTTGCGCCGAAGAATTTCATAACGAAAGTCACGACGATACAGGTCCCGAGTGTGACGGGAATGGTTGCTCCATGAGCATCCGTCAGACTTAAGAGAACAAGTCCGGATCCCATGAAATTGGCGAGTGTCGCATCGCCCGAAAGTTGAAGCATGCCGAAGATATCGGCTTCATCTTCCGTAAGCTCTCCGGAATCCTTTAATTGCCGGGCCATCGCAGCACCGCCGTCTGTTGTCTGCAGTGAGGAGATAAACGCCAGGCAGCAGCTTCCCGGAATTCCGACAAGGGGACGCAAAACCGGAGTGAGTAACTGACGCGCTGCACGCAGGGCACCGTAGTGCTCCAGCACGGAGATCGATGCCAGAGCAAACATGACGGTTGGCGCCAGAGTGATTGCAAAAATAAAGCCGTCTAACGCACCGGAGCCGCCCTTGCCGCGAAATGTCGCCATTGTTGTGGAGAGGGTTTCTCCGTTTAAGGAAACGCCGGAGACAACTTTGCCGAACGAACCGTTGATTGTCGCAAAATCAAAAACGCCGTACCAAGCATGCGATCCGGTCAGCGCTCCCGAAAAGAAAACGCAGGCAAAAATTAATGCTATGTATCCGATAACTCCGGCCTTTTCGTTTGAATGTGGGGTATCCATAAAAACCTCTTTTAAAAATTAAATGACAAACGGATCTTTAAAGTGACCGTTACACCAAGTTTTCCTAAACTTCATTTATGACAAAGGAGATGTTTTCTCTTTTAACCAGTTCTTTTCCTCCTCGTTAAGGTACGGGGATAGTTTTTCATACACTTGGGCGTGGTACTGATTGATCCAATCCATCTCGTCTGCCGTGAGTTCACTTAAAAGAATCGCTTGCTTTTCATAGGGGAGGAACGTGACCGTTTCAAACTCCATGAACTGCCCGAATTCATTTTTCCGGCTCTTTTGAACCAGGACGGAATTTTCGATCCGAATACCGTGACGCCCCGGTTTGTAGACACCGGGTTCATCCGAAAAGAGCATTCCTTCTTCCAGAGCAACACCTCGTGCATAAGGAAAGAGCGGGGCGTATTCGATAATGATTTTTCCCGGGCCCTCATGCACGTTCAGCACATAGCCGATGCCGTGTCCCGTTCCGTGCCCGAAATTCATGAAACGATTCCAATGATTGGACTTGACAATGGCATCGAGTAAATTGCCCGTAACGCCGTAGGGGAATTTTTGCCGCGCCAAGGCAATGTGAGCCTTGAGCGTTACGGTGTAGTCATATTTCATTTCGTCCGTGAGCTCTCCGACTGCCACCGTTCGTGTCAAGTCCGTTGTTCCGCACAAATACTGAGCGCACACATCAAAGAGTAGAAAACCTGCCGGTTTTATTTGTGTTGTCATCGTCTTGGAGGGGCGATAGTGCGGTAATGCGGCATTTTCCCCGTAGCCGACAATCGGCAGATTCGCCGGTTGTAGGTAAAGGGGGCTTAATTTGCGAAATTCATTGAGTTTTTGTCCGACCGTATACTCGTCAAGATTGCCGCACGGAACCGTTTCTTCAATCCAACGCATGAGGCGCACGACGGCCACGGCCTCATGCGTATTGGCCGTGCGAATGTTTTCCTGCTCGCCTTTGCTTTTGCAGGCTTTCATCGCCGTCACAATATCGAGCCCCGTTTTGATACAGACATCTCCGGGAATTGCCTCGAAGAGCTTAAACGGCGTTTTTGTCGGATCAACGTAGATAACGGCAGGGGCCTTAATGGATTTGATAACGTCCGAAATGTCTTTGTATTCGTGCAGCGACCAGCCGTCGGCACGAAGTTTTTGGGCAATCGCATCGGAGATTTTGAATAAATCCGTGCACAAATGTGCCTCATCCTGAGACACATACGCATAGGAATGAAAGAACGGGTAGAGCGGATTATCGTTGCCGCGAAGATTCGTGAGCCAAGCGATATCGTCCAATCCGCACAGTAAGGTCGAAGCCGCTTTTCCGTACTTTTGTAAGCGTTTGCGTAAAGCGGAAAGCTTTTGGGTTCGGCTTTCGACGGCGTATTGCGGCTCAAGCTCCCAGACCGGGTCTTCGGGCACAGCAGGCCTGTCTTGCCAAATCTCCCCGACGAGGTTTCGATCGTAAAGGACACGCAACCCCTGAATCGGTAATTTTTCTTTGAAGGACCGAAGCATCGATTCACTGAGAACTTCTCCGTCAACGGCAAGCGCGTCTCCGTCACAAAGTTTTCCCATCAACCACTCATTCCAGTCCGGTGTTCCGGGTTCGGAAAGCGAGTTGATATGGAAAGTGCCGGGTTCGATTTCGCGGCCGGCCTGTGTTGTGTAGCGTCCGTCCGTCCAGAATTCGGCGCAATCTTGCGTCACAACGGCATATCCCATGCTTCCTGTAAAGCCGGTGAGCCACTGCACGGCCTTCCAGTGCGCGGAAACGGACTCCGTTTGATGTGGGTCGGTGGTGCCGACATAGATTGCTTTGGCTCCGACCTCATGAAGGAGCCGTCGCAGGGAATAAAGCTTTTCTGATGTATTCATAGTTTCTCCTTTTAAAAAGCTCTCTTAGACGGATTGGATATGTACTTCTTTTTGGCAATTAATTTGCCTCTGATTGGATCGAGAATAAAGATAACGATACTGCTCCAGATAAAAAGTAAAGGAAGTAATTCATTGATTCGGAACGGTTCTTTGTACACAAAGATACCGAGACAGAGCGTTAGCATCGGACTGATAAATTGGCAAAACCCCAGTAAGCTCAGAGGCAGACAATTGGTCGCGTAGGTATAGGCGATTAAAGGTGCGGAGGTGAGAATTCCCGTTCCGATTAAGAACAATCCCAAAACGAGGTCTGTTTCCAGTACTTTAAAAATCGAATCGGCCGTTGCATGCAAAAACACAATGGCAAACGGAACGACAACGATTGTCTCAAGGAAAATTGCAATAGTCGGATCAAGGGATATTTTCTTTTTCAAAGCTCCATAAGCAGCCCATGTCGAAGATATGCCCAAGGCAATCCACGGGAATTGGCCGAAGTGAATCAACATAATAAAAATCCCGACCAGGGCTAAAAGCATGCTGATTTTTTGCATGAAACTCAGGTATTCCCGGAAAAAAACCACACCCAAAAACACACTCATAACGGGTGTGAGAAATTGTCCTATCCCTAATTCGACAACATAACCGTTAATCGGGGCAAAAACCGTCATCCACCAATTCACTAAAGCAATAAACGAAATCAGGATTAATAAAAGAAGCTTTGATTTTTTCTGAAACAATTTCCGCGTTGTTTCACACAAAAGAGCGAATTGCCCGGTCAGACCGATAAATACAATCAAGAACACAGCTGTCCAACAGTATCGATGTGCAAGTACAACCCAGGCATCGAGCTGAGCAAGCGCTTTCCAGTAAATCGGCTGCAAGCCCCAAACTAAATAGGCAGTGACGGCACCGAGTATGCCGATTATCAGGTTACGATTGCGACTTCGTTCCATCGGACAGAGCCCAAGTTGTTTGTCGGTTTCTGTGAAAAGACGACCAGGCCTTAAAAATGTCGGAAGCCGTCAATACAAACTTTGTTACGACCGAATGATATTTAAGCTACAATCATAAGTAAAACGAATAATTTTTCTTTTTAGTATTACAAAAGCGCATATCTAAATGAGCCTTACCAAGTATCGAGCTTTTTTGAAAATTGCAAAAACAGGAAGCTTCAGCGATGCTGCAGAGCAAATGCATTGCACGCAATCTGCAGTAAGCCGAATGATTCATGATTTGGAAAATTTGTGGGACATCAAGCTCTTTTCAAGATATAAGTCCGGGGTTGTTCTGACTCCGGAAGGCAAGTCTCTTTTTCCTCTTATCCAAAAAGTCGTCATTGCAGATAACGACGTTAAAGCGTCCGTGTCGTCTTTTACACATCTCATGACGGGAACCGTAAGAATCGGTTCTTTTGCTTCCGTCGCCTCCGTTTGGCTTCCCAAGGTCATCAAGTCTTTTAAAAAGCGTTATCCGGAAATCCGTTTTGAGGTTCTCATGGGGGACTTCGATGAAATTGAACATTGGGTAAAAACGGGACGCGTTGATTTCGGATTTACAAGTGTCGGGACATCGGATGATTTGCAATTAATTCCTTTAGCCAAGGACGAATTGCGCTTAGCCGTTTATGAGTCTCACCCTCTTGCCAAACTTGAGACAGTTCCCGTTCGTTTGCTGGAAAAAGAACCCTTCTTTTTACTCTCCAAAGGGAAATCCAATTTTGTTTCGGCCTATTTGGATGAGTACGATGTCCGTCCTTCAATCGAGCTTGCGACGTTCGATGACTACGCGATTTTGAACATGGTCAAAATGGAATTCGGTATCGGAATTCTTCCCGAACTGATTCTCCAATATCCGGTTGAGGGGATAAAAATCAAGAAACTCACCCCGAAAGGGTTTCGGAGCATTCGGTTGGTCGTTCGATCCGAAGGGAAACTCTCGTTCGTGGCTCAGAGTTTTTTACAAGTCTTTTCGCAGGAACTTACCGATGTCGTGGATCCCGGTTTTATGAAAGAACTGGGTCCGCACTTACGATAAACAGTACCGTTACCCGCATCGTCCGATTGCCTTAAAGAGAGACAGTGCTTAGCGTTGCAGCCGACACGGAGTTTCATTTCGTGCAATTAAAAATGAAGTGAATTGCAAGCAACTCGAAGAACTCGTCGGTTGGCAAGAAAATCCCTCCGTCTTAATTTTTGCCTCGGAGAAGTCCATGTACCTTGACTCTGTTAAAGACCGTTTCCCGCAAGTTCAAAAGCGTCTTATTGACTTAGCGCGGATTCCATCCGTAACCCCTCCGTCGGATACAAAAACCATTGCCGAGTACGTTGCGGCTACCCTCTCGGATATTCCCGGTGTTGCCGTCAGTGTCCTCTCCGAGGTAAATCCCATTGTCAATGTCCTCGCTTCGGTTGAAGGCGCAAAAGGTGCGGGGCATACGCTTTTATTAAACGGACACTTGGATACCTTTGAAGTTGTCACGCCCGAGAACTGGAAACATGCTCCCTTCGCAGGTGAGGTTGAAAATCGTCGTATCTTCGGGGTCGGCGTCTCGGATATGAAAGCCGGGTGTGCCTCATTACTTGAAACATTTATTCTGATGGCCGAGCATCGCGACGAATGGGCCGGAAAACTCATTCTTACGCTCGTGGGGGGCGAAGAGTGCGGCGGCAAACACGGAACCGAATTTCTCCTCAGAACGATTCCGGAATTGTCTCGAGCCGATGCGTGTTTAATCGGCGACGTCGGAACAACGCGCGTCGTGCGATTCGGCGAAAAGGGTCGTTATCGCTTCAAACTTATGGCGCACGGCATTCCCGGACACGGCGCACACATGCACAAGACGAAAAACGCCATTGATATGCTCATTGACGCCATCGTTGATTACAAAGCTCGCGTGAAGGCGATTCCCGTCAACTGTCCGGAAGACGTTTTAACGGCCATTCGCAATGCCGGCCCTGTCTCCGAATCCGTGGTCGGAGCCGGGGAGACGGAGACACTTTTGACCGTGACGAGCAATATCGGAATTTTCCGTGCCGGAACGGCGCCGAACCTCGTGCCCGGGTATGCGGAAGTTGTGATTGACTCGCGGTTTCCCGTCGGTGTGAAAAGCGATGATGTTAAAGCCGTTCTCGATGACTTGTGCAAGGCGCGTCCCGGTATCTCGTACGAGACGATGATGATCTGCGAAGCTTTATGTTCCGATCCGAATCATCCGCTGTTAAAGACGCTTGTTTTAAACGCCCGAAGAGCATTTAACGCGCCCTGTGTTGCCACGGTTCGGCTCGGCGGAACCGACGCCAAACATGTCAGGCGTTACGGCGTTCCTTCTTTCAGCTGCGGTTGCGAAGGGGGTTTTATGGGGGCCCCGGATGAATTCGTGGACTTTGATGAATTGGACCGTGTTTTCGAAACACATGCGCGAAGTGTTTTTGAGTACATGCAATCGTAGGCGAAGGTCACTTTCATGAAAAGAATGTCGGTGCTGATTGCGTCGGCGCTTGTTTTGAGCATTCTCCTGATGCGTGCTCCCGTGACATGCGTCGGGCCTGTGGCCGAATCTCTTCGAGAGACGCTTTCCGTATCGTATGCAACGTACGGGGTTGTTTCAGCGCTTCCCGTGTTGATGTTCGGCTTAGCCGGCTTTGCGGCGCCGCTTCTTTTCTCCAAACTTTCGACACGCATTTCTTTGGGGTGTGTTTTAAGCCTCTTGTCGGTGGGCCTGGCGCTTCGTCTGATCGAATCGTTGCCGTCGTTACTTGTCGGTACCCTTTTTATCGGGGCCGGCATCGCTGTTCTCAATACCGTTATACCGGTTGTTTTACGACATTATTTTCCCGGAAATGTTTCCAAAGCCCTCGGAATTTACACAGCGGCCACCGGTTGCTCGAGTTTTGTCGGGGCTTTGGTTGCCGTCCCCCTTTTAAATGCAACGGGAACGTATGCCGCAGCTCTCGGTATATGGGTTGTTTTTGCGGTGCCGGCTGCGATGGCTTGGTTTTGCGCTGACCGAACACGGTTACCTGACTTAAGAGCGTCAAAAAAGAGTTCCTTTTCGTTTCATGCATTTCCCGATTGGTTTTCAAAAGTTCCCGTCGTTTTCACGATGAGTCTTCAGTCTTTGGTTGTCTATGCGCTCATTGCGTGGCTACCGACGCTTCTGATGAGTCGGGGAATGGATCCTGCGGCGGCCGGTTGTGCTCTTTCCGTTCTTTTAATCGGTGCGGGGCTTGCAAGTCTTTTGATTGCGCCGATGATTCGTCTCTTCGGTACAGAGGGGCGGCTCTCTTTTGTCCTCACGGTCCTCTCGATTGTTCCGCTTCTCTTTTTATTTCTTCCGGGATTTTGGCCCTTTCTTGCCTGTGCACTTTTATCCGTGCCGCACGGTGCGCGTTTTTCCCTTGCGCTCATTTTGATTTCAAAATCGTCCGTTTCTCTTTCCCAAATGCTTGCCTTATCCTCGATCTCTCAGGGATTCGGTTACATCCTCGGGGCCCTCGGGCCTTTACTTTGTGCAAGTCTTTATCGAGGAGACGGCAATTGGACGGGTGTCCTTATTTTCCTTTCGGCTTCGTGCGTTCTTTGGGGAATTGCAGCAATCGCCGGCTTTGCCAAAGCCGGAAAACAGTAACGGATCCCTGGGTTTAAAAACTTTGATCGGGGCGATAGATTTCCGTTTTCTCTGCCGCTGCAGGAAAGCGTATTCGGGCCCAGGCAAGAATCGTGTTCTGCGTATAATCGGCCAGCGTTTGTGAAAGATTTCTAAAAAGCGCACGTGGAAAGTCTTGCTTTGCTACGAGCATTAAACGTCGCTTAAAAGCCGGTTCGGGCATTGAGAAAAAGGCCAGTTTGTCAAGCAGAACGTTGTCAATCAAAGTCCGATTTTGAAAAAGAGATGAAACGGGGATCAGACTCCAGCCTCGAGATCGGGCAATGAGCCCCAATTTCGTGCCGATATTGTCGACCTCGATGCGACTGTGAAAGGTTATCCCGTTGGTTGTCAGAAAGCTCACGAGGGATTTTCCCGAACGACTTCGCTTATAAGAAAAAATATACGGCAGACCGCAAAACGACAGATTGTTCCAATTCGGGGAAGGGGGGGAGGGATTTTGCCAAGAATTTGGGAACGACAACAAGGGCCGGTTCACGCAAGAAGGTCATGCGCATCACGTGATTGATTTCGGTCGGAAGCTCGGAGGTGACAACCGCATCGATTTCACCGTCTTCAAAGAGACCGCTGAGGCGATCGGTTGTCCCCGTGACGTTTAAAACGGCATCAAAATCGGATGCCGTCTCATGAAGGATTTCTGCCGAAGCTTGCGTGTAGCTCTCAATAAAGCCGATGCGTAAACTTTTGGCCCGGGAAGATCCGGCCTTGAGGTCATCAACGGCGTTGTGCAGTTCGTGTCGAATCTCCTGCAAGGCTGAATAAAAATGTCTCGCTTCGGGCGTTAAGGTAAAGGGGCGTTTCCCGGCGACAATCAGATCGGTTTTCAGCGTTGCTTCCAGTTTTCGAATCTGTCGCGAAGCCGACGAAAGCGAGACGCCGAAGGCCTCGGCTGTTTTCGCAAGATTACGGTGCTGCGCAAAATGCAAGAAAACCTTGAGACTATCCGAGAAAAGATTGTCAGATAAATCGGACATGTTGTTCTCCTTGCAAAGGGCAGACGTACGTTTCACGAAAAAATGCGCATTTCAGAAAAAACTTCTTGAGATTTTCTCGCATCATGCAACGCATTGCTATAAGGAAACACCCTGCGTTCCGGAAATCGAAAGACATCTTGCAACGTATGCTAATTATTTTTTCATAGGTTGCAACTAGCGGGTGCAATTTCCGTATTCCCGCTAAAAACGAAACGGTTCCGATTTACCCGTTTCGTTCATTATCTCAGGAGGTTTCTATGGCAGAGACGATTCATCGCGGAAAGATTCGCAAACCGATTGCTCCGGAAATTGTTCAATATATCAGTGCCCCGATTGCCGAGGCAGACTTTCAAACATCGTACGATACGATGCTCGATGTCAATCGCGCGCATGTTCTGATGCTTGTCAAACAAGGCATTATTGATCGGGCCAGTGCCAAGACGATTTTACAGGCTACCGAGCGCCTGGCTGCCGAGCGTATTGCTCCGGATTTTGTTGCCAATCCCAAAATTGAGGATCTGTATACGAGTCTTGAGCAACGCCTGATTGCCGATGTGGGTTTGGAAGTCGGCGGTCGTCAGCATACGGCGCGTTCGAGAAATGATCTCGGGGCAACGGTTATCCGGTTGGATACGCGTGCTTACTATCTTAAAATTGCCGCGCTTTTCATTGCTTTTCGCAAGACCCTTTTAAAAGTAGCTCGAGACGGCGTCGATGCAGTGATGAGCGGCTACACACACATGCAACCTTCCGAGCCGATTACGTTCGGTCACTGGGCAAGCGGTGTGCTTTCGGGCCTTGCGCGAGACTACAGCCGATTCTCGCATGCTTGGGAGGGCCTTAACGTCAATCCGCTCGGCGCCTGTTCGATGGGCTCGACGTCGTTTCCGATTGACAGAGCCTACACGAGTCGCCTTTTGGGATTTGATGCGCCCTTACAAAACTCCATTGATTCGGTGGCAACGCGCGACTATGCAGCCGATATCGTTTCTTCGTTGGCAATCACAGCCGATACGTTAAGTCGCATGGCATTTGATTTATATATCTGGTCGACGCCCGAGTACGGCTATGTCGAAGTCGATGACTCCTGTGCCGTCTGTTCTTCGATCATGCCGCAAAAGAAAAATCCCTTTACGCTCGAACATATCAAGGCGAAGGCCGGGCACATGCACGGATACCTCATGGCCATCCTTTCGACCATGAAAAACATTATTTATTCGCATAGCAAAGATACGAGTGTGGAGGCGACCAAACACTTGATGCTTGCTTTAAAAGAGATGGAGTGCGATTTTGTTCTTGCCGATGTCACTGTTCGCGGCATAAAACTACACCGTGACCGGATGCTTGAAAATGCGCGGGAAAATTTCTGCACGGTTACGGAACTGGCCAATTACCTTGTTCGTTACGACGGGATTGCTTTCCGCGAAGCTCATAACATTGTTGCCGGCGTCGTCGGCATGCTCTGTGATGAAAAGAAGACGTGCGGAGCCATTGATCGGGCTGCTGTCAATGCCGTTTCGACGAAGCTATTCGGATTTGAAACGAAATTGACCGATGAGTTGATTCGCCAGGCCTTAGATCCCGCGCGTATTGCCGAGGCCAAAAACATCACGGGCGGAACGGCGCGAGACGAAGTATCGCGTCAGCTCGATGCGATTGAACAAGGAATTCGTGCCGACGAGGCTCTTCTTTCCGAGCGCATGAAAAAAGTCAATGCCGGTGCAGCTCTTTTAAAAGAAACGGAAACGGCGCTTTTGTCTTCGTAAGCGTCCCCTGTGTCCTTCGGGGAGATATCTCCGAAGGACAAAGCCTTACTTGAAAGAAGAAAAGCGATGCCCCTTAAGTCTGAAATTATCTTTTCCGTACCGGCAAGAACGTTTCTGACTTTTTGTCGTACGCGGAGTGTCATTAAAACACAAGCGGAACTCGCGCTTTCGGCATCGGCCGTTTCCCGACACTTGGCGGCCTTTGAGCGACAGATCGGTTTTGCCGTGATCGATCGGATGAAAAAGCCGTATGCGCCGACAACCGAAGGCCTTTATTTTGCGCAGGTTCTCACTAATTTATTAAAGCCGGCCGGTCGCGCCCAGGATGCTTTTCGAGCTAAAAGTGCTTTGCGTCCCGTTTTACGCATCGGCATCTTGCAAACATTGGTCTGTAGCGTCGGCCTCGGGCTGATTCACGACTTGGAAGGAAAAGTCGGCACCATACGCTTTCTTTCCGGTTCAAGCGATCGCCTCATCGAGAGTTTTCGGGCCAAAGAGGTCGATGCCGTCGTCATATCCCGGACCTATTCGGATTTGGAGGGTGTCCGGCGCCACGTCCTATTTTCCGAACCGACCGTACTCGTGTTGCCTTCTTCTCTTGCCGGTACCCATGCGCATTGGAGTTGGTCGCAACTTCTTTTTTGCGGTCTGCCGTACATTCGGTATTGGCGTGCAGGCGGAGGAAAGAAAAGCCAAGACTATTTTACCTCCGTCAACTTGAATTTCCCGGACCGTTTCGAGGTCGATCATACGGCCGTGATTTTGGGGCTTGTCGCACAAGGCAAAGGCTGGACCTTAGCTCGTGCATCGCAATTGCCGACTACGCCCGAGCTCTTGGATCGAATTACCGTCCTTGCGATGCCCGAACCCGTACTCGGAAGAAAACTTTATTTACTTGCGGACCCGGATCTTCCGGAGCCCTTTTATCGTTTGCTTTTAAAGACGCTTTTGACGCAGATCGATTCTGCTGTCCGAGCTCCTTTGGCTACAACATATCCGTGGATGACCGGATCTTTAAAACTCGGCAATGCCGATAATCCTTCGGGCTAAGGAGAGAGTCTTAAATAAAACACCCGAACGAAGTTGCTCTCTTTGCAAAAAGAACATGCGGGAAATAAAACAAAAGGGAAGGAACGAGCGACAGGGATTACTTTTCTTCGGTACGTAAGGGCAATGCTCTTTCGGACGCGTAAAAAAGGAGAAAACAATGGATGTACTTTTGCAAGCTGTTATCGTTTTCGGTGCCGTCATGCTCGGTGTCCGTTACAAGGGAATCGGACTGGGTATTTGGGGCGGGACAGCCGTTTTGGTCCTCGCGCTTGTGTGCGGTTTAAAACCCACGTCGGCTCCGATTGATGTTATTTTAATTATTTTGGCTGTGATTACGGCCGTATCCGTCATGTACGCCGCAGGCGGCCTCGACTACATGGTCAGTATTGCCGAAAAAATCATTCGTGCCAATCCGAACCGTATTGTGATTGTCGCGCCGCTTGTGACGTGGTTTTTCACGTTCCTGGGCGGGACGGCTCATATGGTCAATTCCCTGCTTCCCGTGATTTATGAGGTCTCCATGAGCGTGGGTATTCGTCCGGAACGCTCGATGACGATTTCGACCATTGCCTCGCAAACGGCTCTTGTTGCTTCCCCCGTTGCGGCTTGTACGGCTGCGCTTTTGGGACTGTTTGCCGCCAACGGCGCCGGCAACATTACGCTCGGACACATCATGATCGTGACGGTCCCGGCTACATTGATTTCCGTTGTTTGCGGCGCTTTTGCCATGCTCCGGTACGGAAAAGATTTAAAGGATGATCCGGAATACCAAGCGCGTCTTGCCGCCGGACTCGTCCCTCCCGTCAAGCCCGCATCCGCACGTACCAATCTGCCTAAGTCTGCGCAGATTTCGATGTGGCTCTTTATTCTGGGCGTTGCCTTTGCCGTAACGGGAGGATTTATCCCGGCTGTGAGAACCCCCTTGGGCATGGCCAAACCCATGAGTATGTCCGTGTTTTTGCAACTCTGTATGTTTGCCACGTCCCTCTTAATTTTGCTCGTCTGCAAGCCCAAACTCAATGACGCCATGAACAGCCCCGTCATGAAAGCCGGTATCACGGCCGTCATTTGCGTGTTCGGTTTGGCCTGGATGGGGGATACCTTCATTAAGGCGCACAGTGCCGAGTGGGTTAAAGACTTAGGCGTGTATGTGCAGCAAGCTCCCTGGCTTCTTGCCTTTGCGTTCTTCTTCGGCTCGTCGCTTTTAAATTCTCAGGCGGCCACCGTGCGGGCGCTTTACCCCTTGGGATTTGCTTTGGGGCTTCCCGCTCCGATGATTCTCGGAATGTTCCCGGCTTGTTTAGGAACGAGCTTTTTCCCGACATCGGGTGTGATTGTGGCCTGTATTAATTACGACCAGTCCGGAACGACCCGTATCGGCAAATACGTTCTCAATCATTCGTTTATGCTCTCGGTGATTGTGACGACCGGTATTTCGACCGTTCTCGGTATCGTGTTTGCTCAACTGTTCTTGTAACACGTCTTTAACTTGCGTACCGGCAGCTTTCTCTCTCCCCTAAAGAAGGCTGCCGGTTTTTCTTTAAGGAAATCCGATGATCCGTTTACAAAACGACTACACGAGCGGTGTTCATCCGCGTGTTCTCTCGTCACTCGTGAGGGCCTCGAAAGAAGAATATTCCGGGTACGGTACCGATGAAAAAACCGACTCCGTAGGGAGAACGGTGTTAAAAACGTGCAACCAAACTGAGGGTGCGGTTTTCTTTGTCAAAAGCGGCACTCAAGCCAATACCGCAGCAATCAGTTTCCTTTTAAAACCGACCGATTGTGTCCTTTGCGCTGCAACAGGGCATATCGCGACACAGGAAACAGGGGCTCTTGCCGGCGTCGGACACGCGGTTCAAGTCCTGCCCGGATCGCTCTCAAAGGTCGATGCAAAGAGCCTTCAGGCATACTGTCTGGCCTATGAAACCGATTCGTCACCTTCTCATCTTACGAAACCGGCCGTTCTTTACCTTTCCTTTCCTAATGAAATCGGACAGACGTATACCTTAGAGGAACTCGAGGCGATTTCTCACGTGTGTGTTGAGCACGGACTCTTTTTATACATTGACGGAGCACGGCTTTTTTATGGACTTGATGCCGAGGCGTCTGTGACGCTTTCCGATATTGCGCGTTTGGCGGACGTTTTTACAATCGGCACAACCAAATGCGGCGCACTTTCTGCCGAGGCGATTGTTTTTCGCAACAAAGCTCTGGCACATCGCTTTGATGCCCATTTACGACGTGCCGGTGCATTGAGTGCTCGCGGCTGGGTTTGTGCTGTTCAAATTGAGGCCTTACTGAAAAACCGCCTTGCCTGGCGCCTTGCACATACCGCGAACACAAAGTCCGGAAAGCTTGCCGAGGTTTTTGCCAAAGCAGGGATTTCGTTTGTTTCTCAGACAAAAACAAATATGCAATTCGTGCGCCTTCACCGCCAACACATCAAAGCCCTGAAACGAATTTGTCAGTTTCAAATTCAACGACGCTTTGACGACGGGTCGGTTCAAGCGCGCTTTTGCACGACTTGGGCCACGCCGTCAAGCATTATCACGCGTATCGCGCGTGCATTAAAGGAGATCGATCATGCCTAAACCGCGTATTGCCGTGTTAACGACCGGAGGAACGATTGTTTCAGTTGCTTCCTCGGCCCTTGAAATGAACAACTACGGGCAGCTTGCGGGATTTACTTCTCTTTCGAGTCAAGATCTCTTGGCCTCGATTCCCGGTATTGAAGCGCATGCGGACATCACGGTATTTCCGGTAACGGATATCGGCAGTGCCCGTATGGGGTTTGATGCATGGATTAAGATTGTGCGATGCATAGAAGATCTTGATCGAAGAGACTCGGCCGACGGTTTTGTTATCACACACGGAACCGATACGCTCGAAGAAACAGCCTATTTTCTCTCTCTTGTTCTAAAAACTGAAAAGCCCGTTATTTTAACAGGAGCCATGCGCCCGTCAACGGGACTTAGTGCCGACGGTCCGATGAATTTGGCCGGAGCAATTTGCCTTGCTGCCTCAAGCGAGGCCCAAGCTATGGGGGTTCTCGTATTGATGAACGACACGATTAGTTCGGCTTTTTCCGTTCAGAAAACGAACACGACGAACGTGGCGACGTTCCGGAATCCCGGTCTCGGATTCCTCGGCTTTATGCAGGACTGTAAGCCCTTCTTTTTCACTCGCCCCCTCAAAGCGCAGACGAGAAAAACGCCATTTTTTATCGACGACTTTATTCCTTTCCCCCGTGTTGATGTGAATTTTTGCACGCTCGGTTCGGACGGAAAACTCATCGAAGCAATGGTTGCATGCGGCACACAAGGGATTGTCAATGCCGGTGTCGGTCATGCCAATATGTCCGTTTCCGTTCGTGAGGCGCTTGCTCATGCCGCTCGGGAGGGAATCCCCGTTGTTCTGACAAGTCGCGTAGCCTCGGGCATCGTCACTCCGGTAGAAAAATTTGCGCCGTATGGGTTTGTTGCCGGATATATGCACACGCCGCAGAAAGCACGCATTCTTCTTGCTGCGGCTCTGACAAAAACGCATGAGAGGGCCGGGATTCAGGAAATCTTCGAGACTTACTAAGAGAGTTGCTTTTTGACGAGGAGCTCTTTTTCAGAAATCGGAAAAATCTGATTTTTCAATGCGAAAGGTTAACGGTTCGCGAGAACGGGAAAACTCAGGCGAGAAAGACCTTATTGCAAAAAGAAAGGAAAGCCTCTCTGTGTGATCCGGGAAGAGAAAACAGGCTTGCGTAGCCGCCGCAGTTTGCTTTAATACATAAAGCATTTTTCGGCAGGGCTTTAAGGACACGAGCGGTTTGCCTTGTAGGAACAAAATCGTCGTAGGCCGGACAAAAAAGTGCAATCGGCATCGTGATACTCGGCAAGAGGGTCAGCGGGTCGGAGCTTTGCCCGGGTAAAAATGAGGCAGCTACGTGGCCGACCCCGGGGCCGTAGCGATCGATAATCCATCCGGCATGTGTCGCGTAGACAGATTCCAAAATCAGTCCTCGGATTGCATGTTCGTGTTGTGCGACGCGCAGCGCGGCATCGGCTCCGGGGCCCTGACCGAAAAGAATGATTGCGGTCTCGGGAAAGCGTCGTTGTGTTTCTTGAAGGACGGCCTCCAAGTTCCTTTCCATGCCGTTAAGTGTCAGTACTCCCGTACTTTCACCGGCTCCCGGCCAGTCAAACCCGACGACGGGTATTCCTGTAGCCGCAAGCCAAAGGATTTGCGGCAAATTAAAGGAAAGGTTTTTAACGGGGGCTCCGGCATACACAATCAGTCCCCGGGAGTTTTCCGACGTAACGCCTTCGGCGTGAAAAACTTTCCCGGAAAGGGTACTCTCGTGTGAGCCGGGTATTCGAAAAGCCTCCGAGGCAATCCCAAACGTTTGTTCGCGCCAGTAAAGGCGCTTGTCCGTATCGAAAAAGAGCGTCTCTGTCAAACGTCCGAGTGTGTGTTTCAATCCCATGGCTTACGCATCAAGTGAATTGGTCAGGGAACGAATAAGTCGGGTGTTTTCGCCCGGGGTTGCCAGTGTTTTAAGATTAAACAACGCAGCAATCCGCTCGGGTGTCAGAAGTTTTTCTTTTATCAGAGCCTCGCTTACCGAGCACTTTTCTTTTTGCATGACAGCGAAAACGCGATCGGCGATTGCGTTTCCGAGGACTTTCTGTACAAGGACAAGCAACGCTTGAGATCGAGAGGCTTCTTTTTCTGAAAAAGCCGGTTGGGCCGCAATGCCCGTGATGATTTTTTCGATAGTTTTTCTCATGACGCGATCGAGAAGATTGCCCGAATCCAAAAGTGCTTTGAGTATTGTACTTTGCCGCATTCCTTCTGAGAACCAACCGCTCATGGCACTTGCCGTCGCGGCGGCATCGGACGAGGCCACACCGTCGGCAATTAAGGCTCCTAATTGTGCCATCGTCGGATTGACTTTCCCCGGCATGATGGAACTTCCCGGTGCGACGGCCGGAAGGGCAATTTCCCGAATACCGCCGCGCGGTCCTGATGTCATCAGAACGAAGTCATGCATCGTCTTCCAATAATGCACGGCAAGAGACTTTAAGAGTCCGTGGGCAAATAGGGGAGTGTCGACGGCGTTAAGACCGTCCATGGGGTCGGAATCGAATGTGAAGGGAACGCCTGTTAGGTCACTGAGTTGAGTACAAACGGCTTGAGTGAAACCGGAATCCGTACCCAAACCCGTTGCGTCATTGCCGGCCCCGAGTAGGGAGACGGTAAAAGTATCAAGAGCGTTTTCAAGACGTCGTGCAATTCGTTCAAAACCGTGTGCGCGTGACGTGAAGTCCTCTGCCAGAAAAATCGGCAATCCGTCTTGAAGTGAATTGCGCGCACATTTAACCGTGGTTCCGAATTCGCGGGCTTTCTCTCGCAGTGCCGAGGCGACTTGACGCGCGCTAGACGCGTTTTTCTTAACCATTCGATATGCCGCGGCATTTAAAAGGGTCGCCGTGATGTCGGCACTGGCACAGTTGCGTTCGACATCCGAGCACGTCACGGTCAGTGCGGGCGTCGTCGCCTTTTGTGCCAGCAAAAGAGCAAAATTCCGATAAAACGGATGCCCGAGAATCCCGTAAATCGGTGTTGCTCCCAAGGGGGCCTCTTTGACAAGATCCTTTGCAGCACGAGAGAGGGCGGCGGCTTTCTCTGGGCTTAGAACTCCGAGCGAGGCATTTGTCCGTGCTACAGCCGTATAAATGTCGGCTAAAAGTTCAACGATGTCCGGGTACGAAGCCAGAGTCAGCTTTCCGAGTTTGCCGTAAGAGGGCATTTCCGGGGGATTGTTTTGAATGAGTGTCATTTTCTCAGGGTCCGCAGTTAGGAAATCTTTCTGAATTTTCCGTATTTTTCGAACATGGCAACGGTCGAAGCACGGTCTGTTAATTTTTGAATGTCAAACAATTCTTCAATGGCATCGGGCGGCAAAAGCTTGTCTTTTTCAGCGGCCTGTTTGCAGGAGATGCCTTCCTTTAGCGCTTGTTTGGCAATAGCAACCCCGGTCGGATAGCCGAACAAAGCGCTGACCATCGTCGATAGCGATCCGGAGAGCTCGGCATTTTTTCGGCATATTTCTCGGTTGACGCGAATTCCGCGGATGCATTTCTCACCGAACAGAACACATCCGTCCGATAGGAGTTCCATCATGTCGACAAGCGCAATGAAACCGCCGGAATTGACCGATCCGTGATCGAGTTGCTCTTCGTCAGCGGCAAAGCTCGTCATTTGTTCTGTGCCGATACTTGTGTGTGCAATTTCCATCATCAATCGTGCGACAGAAGGGGTCACTTCACCGGGGTATCCGAGAGTACCGATGTCAGTCTTGGGAAGGGTGATTTCGTTGAGTCCTGCTTCGGGGCCCGAACTCATGAGCATCAGGTCGCAGCCGATGCGACCTAAGGCTGTGGCAAGCGCTTTAATGTGTGCAGATAGTTTCATCTGATGGTCGGTGTTACGCATCCCGTCAAAGACGGCACTATCCGGAATCACCTCGTCGGGGCAATACATTTTGCGAATCGGGAAGCCGACAACGGCTGAGAGGTTTTCATAAATGTGTTCGGCATACCCGGGTTGTTGCCCCATGCCGGTACCGATAGCGGTGCCCCCCAGAACGACTTCTTGGAAAACCGAACGGTATTCCAATAACTCCAGACGGTTTCTTCGAATCATCGAGTACCAACCGCCGAAGATTTGTCCCCAGGTGTTCGGAACGGCATCCTGCAAGCCTGTTCGACCGAGCCGGACCGCATCTTTAAATTCCAAAGCTTTCTCGTTCAAAATCTTCTCGAAAAATCGAAAACTTTCATTCAGACAGGAAATCAAACGGTAAAAGACAATTGCCTCACAAGTCGGAAAGACATCGTTTGAGGATTGGCACATATTGACGTGCGTGTTCGGATGAACAGCATCGTACCCCTTATGCCCGGTTAAGATTTCATTGGCACGGTTGGCGATGACCTCGTTGACATTCATGTTCACGCCGGTACCTTGCGAGCGGTAAATACGCACCGGAAATTGACCGGGAAAACCTCCGGCAATGATTTCATCACACGCATTTTCAATGGCCTGAGCTTTTTGGGAATCAAGGGCACCGATTTGTGCATTGGTTCGTGCGCAGGCTTTTTTAATCTCCGCCATGGCGCGAATGACTTCCGGATATTCGTTATAGGTGTGTTGCGTGATGTCATAGTTGGCGGAACACCGTACGGTTTGGATGCCATAGTACGCATGATCGGGAACGGGGAGTTCTCCGAGAGAGTCTTTTTCAATTCGCATGGAATGCTCGCTGATTTTTTATAACATTTCCGACAGAAAGGGAGTTTCCTTTTGGATTCAGGCATTATCGAAAATCGATTACGGGAAATCGGGTTCGATGCATTTTGTGCAAATTGAAGTTGCATGAGAGAAAAAGCGTTCTACGGGTAAAAAGCAGCACGCTTACTTCGCGTGCTGCAAAAAACACCCGAGGGGAAATCGGGTTTTTTATCGGATGCGATGCTCTTTTAGGGCAATGTCCAAAAGAAGCTTCCCGCTTCGTTTACTGTCGGTGAGCACCACGGGATCTAACAGGCGCTCGGCTTGCCCATCGGTTAAATAACCGGACCTGACAGCAGCCTCTTTAATCGTAAGATTCTTTTCCGAAGCTAGATGCGCAACTTCCGTTCCTTTCTTGTAACCTAAAAGAGCCGAAACCACTGCGTCGTTTCTGACAAGCAACCGGATTTTTCAAAAGCCGCTTTACGCGGACGTAGTTGAGAAAAATACCGGCGCGATGAAAGCATTCATCCGCGAGCCAATCAATCCGCAGTTACCGACAGCGGCGTAAAGCCCCGTTGTTCAGGGTGGGGAT